>Ga0163219_100134_pt1 | contig 19681 bp, 20 predicted proteins | sample MSEWel2016_04_06_FD_113150 | JGI IMG/M metagenome (GOLD analysis project Ga0163219, IMG submission 113150) | Subsurface microbial communities from deep shales in West Virginia, USA - MSEEL Well Study Marcellus 3H_2016_04_06 ...
AGTGGCCACATTGGCATATTAAAAATACAGGGGGATATGTCAGAATTTCATCTCCCCTGAAAATGTATTTTCTCCGACTTATGAGTTTGTTTCTTCAGTGGTATTGTCTATTTCGACGTTGTCCTCCTCATTATTGTTATTCTCTACGGTAGTATCCTCTCCATTAGTATTGTCTTCTTCAGTAATGCTTTCCTCATCGTTGCTGCCATTCTCGTTTGTGGTACTGTCACCGTTCTCTTCGGCGTCGTTCTCATCCTCAGCGCTATCGTCTTCAGAGATATTATTCGCTTCTGTGGAATCAACTTCTGATGAAGCATTATCAATGGTCTCATCGTCTTCTGTGGTGTCATTGCTCGCAACACCGTTTTCCGCGGAAACATTATCTCCCGTTACATTTGTGCCATTAGAAGCGTTTCCACCGGTGCCGTCAGCAGCACTAACGATCTCTGTCTGCGCCGTATCGTACACGGGCTGGGTCTGATTGCTGTATGCTGAACCTGTGTTGATGATAATCATCCCAACATCGCTACTCTTTACAACATAGTATGTCGTCAATGGACATTGCTCTCCCGGCTGCAGCAGTGAACAGTTTGTGCTGTTTCCTGTCAGATCATCCTCGACAACTACGTTTGTCAGGTTTGATTCACCTGTATTTGTAGCCGTGATATTGTATGTCAGTGTGTCGTTGGCAGTTATATTGCCCGATGAATCCTCATCCGCATTCGACACAAATTGCTTGTCTATACTCATCTCCGGCACAGGTACGTATACTTCTTCAGTGTCGTTCACAGGATGAGTCTGGTTACTGTAGGCAGTACCCGTATTGGTTATGTTTGTTCCGATATCACTGTACTGAACAACATACTCTGTGCTCAGTGTGCACTCCTCTCCGGGTTGCAAAAAAGGACAGCTTTTGTTGTCTCCTGTCATATCGTCTTCAACAGTTACGTTCGTCAGATTTGCAGTACCGTTGTTGGTTGCAGTTATGTTGTATGTCAGTGTGTCATTGACACTTACATCATTTGACCCGTCCTCGTCTGCGTTCGATATCAACATTTTCTCAATTATCATTTCCGGCATGGGTACGGTTACATTCTCGGTATCATTTACCTGCCTTGTCTGGTCGCTATTAGCTGTACCCATGTTGCTTATGTTCGTTCCCGGATCGGTAACGTTTACGATGTACTCTGTGGTAAGCACACATTCCTTTCCCGGCTGCAGCAGCTCACAGCTTTTGTTCTGCCCTGTAAGATTGTCTTCCACAAACACGTTTGTCAGGTCCGTATTGCCGGTATTTGTGGCAGTTATATTGTATGTCAGCGTATCATTGACACTCGCATCTGCCGATTCGTCCTCATCTGCATTTGATACAAATGTCTTGTTCACCTCTATTGCCGCTGTGCCGTCTGCCTGACCGTTACCGGAAGCACCATTACCACCATTGCTGCCATTACCACCTAATGTCAGCATATAGATGTCCCAGTTATTATTGCGGTCATCCTGCCATGCTATCATGTTCTTATAGATCGTGCAGTTCATCTGGTCGGATCTGTTCTCCGTGACCTGGAATTCTTGCTGTGAGGAATTATCATAGAGGTAGATATCCCAGTTATCACTGCGGTTGTCAGCCCATATCACATAATCTCCGTATATTGCAGGTGATCCTTTCATCGACTCATTCGTCGTTATCCGGGATTCGTTCATTGTGGAAATATTATACAGGTAAACCTGAGTGCTGTTATTTGCGTCATCAAGCCATACTACCGTATCCTTGTAAATAGCAGGACTTGTCTGGTTTGACATATTCATTGTTATCTGTGTCTCGTTCTGAGATGTCAGATTGTACATGAAAATATCCCAGTTGCCGGTACGGTTGTCCTCCCAGACTATGGTATTGTTGTAGATGTCGGGATTTGTCTGGTTTGACATATTCATAGTTATCTGCGTCTCGTTCTGAGATGTCAGATTGTGCATGAAAATATCCCAGTTGCCATTTCTGTCGTCTTCCCAGACTACGGTATTATTGTAAATTTCAGGATTTGTCTGGTTTGACATGCTCATGGTTATCTGAGTCTCATTCTGAGATGTCAGATTATACATGAAGATGTCCTGATTGGCTGTTCGGTTGTCCTCCCAGACTACGGTATTATTGTAGATAGCCGGATAAAGTTGTCCGGATTCATTTGTGGTAATTTGTATTCTCTCATCCAGAGAAACGTTGTACATGTAGATATCCCAGTTCCCGTTGCGTTCGTCCATCCAGACTACTTTTTCATCATGGGTATCGGGGAATATCTGACTGGACTCGTTTGTAGTTATCTGCGTCTCGGTTCCTTCAACCATCTGTGCAGATGCGCTGCTTGCTACCGCTAACAACATAGCAACTACAAAACATACCAGTATGCTTTGTCTAACTTTCAATATGTAGACCTCCCTATGTACAATCCTACCCTGAAGGGCCTGATTGTTGCTTAAAAAAAGATTTTTTGCGCTCTTATTATTTTGGAAGCAAAGTTTTTCTGGAGACTGATTTTTCAAAAGATACTATTAAAAACCACTACTAAGTTTAAATCCGGCATATCCATCCGGGATATTTTATGTGGAAATGTGTAACAAAATGTCCTGAAAAGGAAAACCAAATTCAATGATAGGAACGACTTTTATAGCAGAAGAACAATTTTGGAACTATAGGAATAATAGGATGAGGTACCCGACAAACCACCACGCTTTAAGATGCCTCTTTCCTTACGTGTCCGAGATATCCCCACATCTCTTAAACCCCACTCCCCAACCCGTTTATGGTTGAGTAGGAAAGAAGAGGTACCTATGCCCATTTAAGGTACCTCTCCTTTGCTTGTCTGAGATATCCCCCAATATCTCCCTTTTAACTCCACTCCTGGAATTAGCAAGCATCCCAGTGCTTGCAACCTATACTTAGTGCTATTTACATATAACTAAAACGGATTTTAATACTAGTAATGCTGCTATCTTTTGTTCACTAGTAATGTTTTAACGCCGTTAAAATTTAAACCGGATTTTATTTTAGAACTATCGACTATTACACTGATTTCATTATGGTCGGTACTGTCCTTTTTTCAGAAATATGGTGTACTTTTTTGGATTAATAGTATACTTCAGGGAACTGCATATTTCGGGACTAAAATATCAAAGCTTCCAGAGTAAAAGCAGGATGATGGGTCCGGGAGATTCGAACGCCCGACCTCTGCCGTGTGAAGATTTAAGCAACATGCAATGTAATTGCACCAGCAAACACCACGATTATAAATAATCGGAAAAATAATGTATGAAGGGAGGTTATTGTAATGTCTTTATTAATCTATACTACAATCTCAATAGTAGGAATATTCATCACTGGTTTAGGATTAGCTGCCCAAAAAACTAGTTTCAATATAGTGGGACTATTAGTTTTATTTCTGGGAACACTCCTAGCATTATTAGCGGCATTTATAGAGCCTTTATTTCCAGGAATGCTTTAAGATTTTATCCATATTTACATAAATGGAAGGTATAATCTAATGGTCCTGTCATAGGATACAATTGAATTAATAAGAGCAGTACAGCGAGTGATTATTAATCATCTGGCGTGCGCCGTTTGAAGTCTGGATTGCTATCGATTTCAACAGCTAGTATGCATCATGACCCAACATCAGCAGAAGATAATGAAAATGGTGGGCCCGGGGAGATTCGAACACCCGACCTCTGCCGTGTGAAGGCAACGTCATGACCAGCTAGACCACGAGCCCGCATACAGAAATAAATGCATATGCAAGGCTATAAAAGTATCGCAAAATAGTTTTCTGGCTTACTTCGATCTTGATTTTACCAGTGCATATGTCAGCAGTGATACTATGATAGCACTGCCAAAAACTGATAGCAGAGCAGTTGTTGGTGGTAAGTACTTATAGGCAGTGATTGCAATGAGTGTTCCCGCTACAAATGCTATTGGTATCAGCACTGAGTTTTTGATCAGAGTTTTCTGGTCCACGTCGAGTGATGTCATTATGAATTCAGCCCAAATTTCTTACTATGATTATATATAATTATATTAATACTGGTGTGCAGATATATATACTTATCCAAAATCAGTTACACTTTATCCCATTTTTGGATATATCTATAAATTCAGGGCCAGATATGAAACGGCAAAGTAGCGTAGAAACTTTCCAATGAACACATAGATGGAAAAAACCCTGAAATCAAGCTTCAGTATTCCTCCTGATGCTGTTATGGCATCTCCTACTAATGGAAGCCATGTGAACAGTAGCAGGAAAGGTCCATATTTATCAAACCAGCTATCGGCTTTTCTTAGCTGTTTTTCAGATATTGAAAAATATTTCTCAATAATATCGCTGCGTCCCTTAAAGCCAATATAATAGGTGGTGCATGAGCCCAGATAGTTTCCTATGGTGGAAACCATCACAACCGCAAAAAAATTAAATCCCGATCTGATAAGCACAACAACAAGGGTTTCAGATCCCAGGGGAAGAACGGTCGATGCAAGGAAACTTGTCACAAAAAGACTCAGGTATGCATATTCTGACAGGTTCATCAATAGGTTATCCAGCATCAGTTCGGTATTATTTTCAGGATATTAAGATATTTGCATTCTGGATAACTGACGGACAGACTTATATAAAAAATCACTATTCCTATTTTATCATATTATTGTAAAAGCAAATGATCAGTCAAAAGCAAATTTATTATATAAATTCACTATTATGAATATAGTAACAATTGCTCTTGTAGATAAGCTTCTTTATAAAAATGGAATTGGTTCTTTTAAATGATTGAACAGTACAGGCCCAGGATCCTGATTGTAGACGATGACCCTATCAATGTTCAGTTAATGGAAGCCCAGCTGGCCAGTAAATATGATATTATTGAGGCTTTCAGTGGTGAAGAGGCTCTTGATATCCTGAACAGGGAAAAACCTGATCTTATCATTCTTGATGTTATGATGCCTGGCATAAACGGTTATGAAGTATGCAGGCGCATAAAATCATCTGAAGAAACCAGTTTTATTCCGGTTATAATCGTCACAGCCCTTTCTTCAAGAGACGACAGGCTGGAAGGTATAGAAGCAGGGGCAGATGATTTTCTCACAAAGCCCATTGACAGGGTAGAACTGCTCACCCGCTCGAAAAATCTCCTGGAGAGTAAAAAACTACATGACAGGCTGGTATCTTCCGAGCAGAAATTCAGGACACTTTTTGAGAACTCGGTGGATGCTATCATGCTATTTACCCGTAAAGGCGCTGTTCTGGAAGCAAATGCTGCAGCCTGCAGTATGCTGGGCTATGAACATGAAGCGCTTCTCGGTATGTCCAGGGAGGATCTGGTTGCACCCGAATACCGGGAAAAATGCATGGAAAATACCGCCTCAGTTCTGGAGAATGGACAGGCAACATTTGAAGCTCTCTATGTAAAAAGGGATGGTTCCAGAGTTCCTGTGGAAATGAGTGTAAACCTTATAGATTACGGTGATATACCGGCTTTCCTGAACAACGGGCGTGACATAAGCGAGCGCAAAAAGGCAGAGGAAGCTATCAGTAAATACACAGAGGATCTCTCAAAGGCAAATCAGGCCTTAAAATCAATGGATCGGATGAAGGATGAGTTCGTGTCCAACCTCAGCCATGAGCTAAAGACTCCACTGATATCCATCAAAGGTTACAGTGAACTTGTGCACGATGAGGTGCTTGGTCCCTTAAATGATAAACAGAAGAATGCCATGCAGATCGTACTCGATAAATACGATCATCTGAGTTTCCTGCTGGACTCGCTGATCTATATGAGTATAGCCAAGTCCGGAAAAGTCAACTACAGGTTCGATCCTGTAAGGATCGAGGATAGTCTCAAAAGAATTGCTGAATACTTTTCTTTCAAGGCCGGAGAAAAGCAGATAACGATCTCCACGTCCTTTGAGGATAACCTTCCGCTTGTGATGGGTGATGTGGAGTATCTCCCGTATCTTTTCAGGTCCCTTGTGGATAATGCCATAAAATTCAGTCCCGAAGGTGGCACAGTACTGATAACGGCTTTCCGGGAAGACGGACACGTGCACGCCACGATAAAAGATAGTGGTATAGGTATTCCGAAAACCGAGTTCTCAAATGTTTTCAAGCGATTTTATCAGGTTGACAGCTCAATGGCAAGGAAATACGGTGGTAGCGGGCTTGGTCTTTACGTGAGCAAAATGATCACAGAGGTCCATTCCGGTGAGATCTGGATCGAGAGTCAGGAAGGTTCCGGAACAACGGTGCATATAAGGTTCCCGGTGTACTCTCCTTCATCCGGAAGATAGGAAGCTGTATCTGTTGGTCGTGGGCAGGTGTTTTGTATTCCGGAGGATTGTAAACTATCCGTTGCTCACATGGAAAACAGTTTATAATTTGCTAAACTATCAACTTTCAGATGTATGTGGAAGAAGTGATCTCCCGTCTCAAAGAACTGTATCCTAATGGCTATTTTCATGTTAATCGGGACCCTTTCTATCTTCTGATATCCACGGTCCTGTCACAGCGTACACGCGATGATGTGACCATCCCGACAACGCAGAAGCTTTTCAGCGTGTTTCCTACGGTTGAGGAAATGGCAGAGGCTGACGTGGATGAGATACAGGAGCTGATAAGGAACGTGGGCTTCTACAGGGTAAAAGCCCAGCGGATCATTGACATTTCCCGGATCATCCTGCAGGATTATGGTGGTGTTGTCCCGGACACAATGAACGAGTTGCTCAAGCTTCCGGGAGTCGGAAGAAAGACTGCAAACTGCGTGCTTGGGTACGGATTCGAGCAGGATGTCATAGCTGTGGATACTCATGTTCACAGGATATCCAACAGGATGGGGCTGGTGGATACATCTGACCCGGATGAGACTGAAAAGGAGCTTGAGAAGGTAGTTCCCAGGGATGAGTGGAAGAATATTAATGGTCTGATGGTGCTGTTCGGACAGAGCGTTTGCAGGCCGATAGGCCCGAAATGTGATGAATGTATAATGAACGATATCTGTCCTAAGATTATATCCTGATTTCTAAACTAAAAATGAGAGTTTCAACAAACTATTTATTGATATATATTATATAAAGCACAAAATCTCGTCTCCATGCCGTAACTATAATATAAAAAGGGCTGGTTTTGCACGAGAAAAGGTAGGTTTATCTGCAGATCAGTGATCACTAAGAGGCAGATCCTGATAAATCACTACCTAATAAGCTTATAAATCGAATTGACGAGTTAATATTCATCAGTATATACGAGTGAAAATCATGTTATTAGTTGGAGAAGCATTAATCGGCGAGAACCCAGAACTCGCACACGTTGACCTTATGATCGGAAACAAAGACGGTCCTGTGGGTCAGGCATTCGCAAACGGACTGACACAGCTTTCAGCAGGCCACACACCCCTGCTTTCAGTAATCCGTCCGAACCTTCCTGCAAAACCTGCAACACTTATCGTGCCAAAGGTTACAGTAAAGAACATGGATCAGGCAGGTCAGATTTTCGGCCCTGCACAGGCTGCTGTGGCAAAGGCAGTTGCAGATGCACTTGAAGAAGGAGCATTCGCTGACATGGATGTTGAAGATCTTGTAGTTGTTGCAAGTGTTTTCATACACCCTGAGGCAAAGGACTACAACAGGATCTACAGGTACAACTACGGAGCTACAAAATTGGCAGTAAAGCGTGCAATTGATGGATTCCCTGATGTTGACACAGTACTCAAGGAAAAGGACAGAATGGGCCATGCTATCATGGGATTCAAGGTATCCAGACTCTGGAACCCGCCATACCTGCAGGTTGCGCTTGACAATCCGAACCTTCCTGTCATTCAGGAAATCGTCAGCCAGATCCCAAAGAGCGACCACGTTATCCTTGAAGCAGGCACTCCTCTTATCAAACGCTATGGTGTTGACGTTGTAACCAAGCTCAGAGAGATCCGTCCTGATGCATTCATAGTTGCTGACCTTAAGACACTTGACACAGGAAACCTTGAGGCACGTATGGTAGCAGATGCAACCGCTGATGCAATTGTGGTTTCAGCTCTTGCACCGGTAGCAACCCTTAACAAGGCAATCGAGGAAGCTCACAAGACAGGAATCTATGCTATCATGGACACCCTCAACTGTGATGATCCTGTAGCCGTACTCAAGCAGCTCGACGTACTGCCTGATGTGGTTGAACTCCACCGTGGAATCGACATCGAAGAAACAGAGCACGCATGGGGCAATATCGACGAGATCAAGGCACTCTCGCCAAAACTCCTGGTGGCAGTGGCCGGCGGTGTACGTATCAACACAATGCCACAGGCACTTAAAGCAGGTGCAGATGTCCTTGTAGTCGGAAGAGCGATCACCAACGCAAAGGATGTAAGGCAGGTCGCAGAGAAATTCATTGAAGGTCTTAACAACCCTGAGATAGACCAGTTCAGGGTAATGACCGATTTCTGAGCGTGTGGAATTTCCACGCTCTTATCTTCTTTTTTGATATTCTTTATCGATTAACAAATCGTTCATATACTCATGGAGCCATATATTTAGATAGTTAAGGATCAAAGGTGGATACCATGAGAGAATTCACAGTTGTCATTGAGCAAGATGAAGATGGCATTTACATAGCTTCTGTGCCGGAATTACAGGGCTGCCATACGCAGGCAGAGACACTTGATGAGTTGAATGCACATATTAAAGAGGCTATTGAGCTATACCTAGAGGTAAGGTCCGAAAATGAACAATTAGGGCACCTTGATCTTGTGGGGATACAGAAAGTACGGGTCGATGCATGACTGGCAGAATAGTCCCGATTTCTGCTAAAAAGACCATCAAAGCACTGGAAAAACTGGGCTTTGTACAGCTACGTCAGAAAGGAAGCCATCTTTTTATGCAGCACCCTGACGGCAGGTCCACTATTGTACCTGTCCACGCAGGAAAGGACATTGGAAAAGGAATGATAAGAAAGATCATAAACGATGTCAAATTGTCAAGGGATGAGTGGATAGACCTGATCAATAGCCTTATCATATTCTGATATGTGAAAATCAGAATTACTTGCACAATGTTGAGAAGCCTTATCTTTCGTTTCCACAGTTACCTTTATACTACTTCTCACCTTAATACTGTTAAATTCGTATTGGAGAGATTTAATTGAGTTCTACACTAATTGTCCTGAACCTCAAGACATACCTTGAAGGAACAGGCGAAGGCGCCGTAAAAGTTGCACAGGCATGTAAGGAAGTTGCGGATGACAGCGGAATAGAGATCGGTGTTGCACCCCAGTTCTGTGACATCTACCGAGTATCATCACAGGTCGACCTGCCGGTTTATTCCCAGAGTCTTGACCCTGTGGGTGCAGGCAGCTTTACAGGACATGCATTCGTGCAGTCCATTAAGGATGCCGGTGCCGTGGGAACACTCATTAACCACTCTGAATGTCGTCTTACCCTCGCAAACATCGATGCATCCATCACAACTGCAAAGGATGCAGGTCTTAATACAATAGTCTGCACCAACAACGTTGCAACATCAGCCGCAGCAGCAGCCCTTGGTCCTGATTATGTCGCAGTGGAACCTCCAGAGCTTATCGGCTCCGGCATCCCTGTATCAAAAGCAGACCCCGAGGTCGTCACAGGTTCTGTTGAAGCAGTAAAGAGGATAAACCCGGCAGTACAGGTGCTCTGTGGTGCAGGTATCTCAAAAGGAGAGGACCTTGCAGCAGCTCTTGAACTTGGTTCGGTTGGTGTTTTGCTGGCATCGGGTATTGTGAAGGCCGCAGACCCGAAGGCTGCGCTGGAAGATTTGGTTAGTAAGGTGTGACTTTTAAGTCACACTTTTAGCAACATTTGACTATTTTTCAATTATAACTATGATGCTTTTAGTATCGTTGCCTGATGAAACTCATTACAAAAGAAGGAAGCTTTTCAAGTAACCACAAAGCCAATCCTAACAAAATTCCAGTAAGACCGGCAATTAAAAGGAAGGCATGATTTTGGTATTCAGCTGGGAAAAATTCTAAAAGCCAAGCAGCAATTTTTAGACCATAGGCAAATGCAAATAGCATGTATATAATTATTCTATCTGCATATAATTCTAAAAATAGGTCTTTTAAGGCATTGCTACTTTTACTCATATTGAATCGTATTTTGATGAGTTATCAAAGTAATCTATGCGAACTATAGAGATATTAACTAGGTGAATGAATTTGTTCTTGTCCACGAATAGTGCAACCTATGCCTGTCAGCTGCCTTTCTATTTCATGATGCACTTTTTCAGCCTCAATATCACCCATTATCATAACCCGATATGTCACACTAAGGCGGTCAGTATTCTTAATTCCGTCATACCTGTCAATAATCTCCATAGAAACAATATTTTCATTGCAGGAAATAAGTTCCATGATGACGTTCTCGTCGGCGTTTTCAGGTATCAGCACAGATATATCCCTTAAGTGATGTTCGAGATTATCCAGCTTCCATTGATGCATTTCTTCTTCACTCAAAAGGTGGATGTTCTCTATTTTAAGAGGTATCATCTTGCTTCCACTATCCAGCACAACGGTTCTAGGTGTCACTTTATCAACGACACCTGTATGCACGATTCCCGAATAGATGTGCCTGACTCCAATTTCCTGTCCAATGGAATCAAGCAGCCTGTCAAACTCTGCAATCTTTGAGTTTATGAGCTTATCCGAGCGGCGCAGTGCAGATGCGGTATCTCCGAAATGTACTGCTGCCTCCTTCATTTTAGCAGTGAAGGCTTCGACGTCCTTTTTCCTGACAATGGATGACATCTCACTGCACTGCTGCATGAAAGCGTCGTGCACCCTGAGCACTTCCGGGTTCTCCATCTGGATGTATGCGTAGAGGTATGGGTTCTGCCCAATTATCCTGCCAACGAAATCAAGCATGATGTCGTAGACCGGGCTCATGAATCTTCTTGATTCGTTCACGCTGAAATCAAGGCTGTCAAAGGTTGTGCCAATGGTGATGTAGGCAAAATGAGTGAGTCCCTGCACAACGGAAACGAACCTGTCGTGCTCTGCGGGGCTGATAACTTCGATGTGTGCCCCGTTATCCTCAAAAAGTGAGTGCATCACAGGGAACCATTTTTCAGATCGTCCGTTAATTGGTGTTAGAATGAATATCTGTCCGTGCAGGCTTGGAATTGATGGTCCGAACATAGGGTGGGTACCGAGTATCTCCACATCTTCGGGAGCGTACTTTCTCATTGCCTCAGTGGGTCCGACCTTAAGAGATGTGAAATCCATCAACAGGCTTCCACTCTTCATTTTGGGTGCGGTCTCCCTGATGACTCGCTCGGTGATATTGATTGGTACTGTCACGATTACAATGTCGCTGGTGCTGATTGCAACATCGAGGTCATGGGCAAACTCGACTCCCATTCGTTCTGCGACTTCAACTTTACCGCTGCTACCCCAGACAACGACTTCGTAATCGTGGTTCTTAAAAAAAGGGGTGAACCACTGTCCCATCTCCCCTGTACCGCCTATAATCAGGACTTTCAAATTCAGAGCCCCTCCAATACTGCTTTTTTCATGACGTCGATTGGGGGCTCTACACCTGTCCATATTTTGAATGCCTCAGCACCCTGGTAGATGAGCATCATTTCCCCGGTGACAGCTTTGGCACCAGCTTTCTTTGCTTCCTTCAAAAGCCTGGTTTCCAGGGGGTTGTAAACGATATCGAATACAGTGAGGTCAGGGTGCATGTCCTCTGATGTTGCTATGCTTTCCTCGATGTTGGGATGCATTCCAAGGGTTGTGCAGTTAATAAGTATGTCACTGTCAGCAATCAGCTCTTTTAGATTATCGAGTCCACATCCTGTAGCACTCCCAACAGATGAGACCTCAGATGCAAGGTCAATGGCCTTTTGCTCGGTCCTGTTGGCAATGGTGATGTCGGCTCCATCCTTTGCAAATTGGAATGCGATTGCTCGGGAAGCGCCACCCGCGCCTACTATCAGCACTTTTGATCCTTTGATCTCAACATCCTTTTCCTCAAGGGTACGTTTTGCACCAAGACCGTCTGTGTTGTAACCTTTCATGCCGTCCTTGAAATCCACTGTATTGATCGCACCAATGCCAGCAGCGAGCGAGTCGGCTTCAACGATCTTGAGTGCTTCCTGTTTCAACGGGACGGTGAGGTTCACACCACCAAAGCCCATGGCTCTGGCTCCAAGAAGTGCATCTTTCAGGTTCTCGGGACTGACTCTGAATGCATGGTAGCTGCACTCCATGTCAAGTTCCCTGAATGCTGCATTATGCATGTCAGGGGATTTTGAATGTGCTATGGGGTCACCGAATACGCCGAAAACCGTTTTCAAAAGAGTATCTCCAGGGCTGATTTTAGTTCGTGTATCTTTATCTGTCCGGGGGCCACTGCCTTTGCTATTGCTCCGTATGTAAGGCGTGAGCTATAGCAGGGGGCAACTATGCGGCTGTGTTTTCCGACCTCACCCATTGCGATGGTGCACACCGGCTTTTCCATGTCTGCAGTTGCCTGCAGCATATCCAGTACATCCTGCTTTGATTTTGCCATAACTGCAAGTTTTGCAATATCGCCACCTACTTCATGAGCGCTGTTGAGTATTTCCTTCATTTTCTCAACACTTGGAGTCTCATTAAAATCATGGGCAGAGACAATGATTGTCACTCTTGCTGCTTTTGCTGCCTCTACAACCCTGTTTCGCTGACTTGCATCTGCACTGAGCTCTATATCGACCGCTTCCACAAAGGGAAGTATGTCAATCAGAACTGCAATTCTTTCATCCTCGCTACCTTCCCACTTGCCGCCATCAGTTTGTAATCTATTGGTTGCAATACATGGAAGACTGGTGTTCACTTTTATCCTTTCAATGGTTTTCTTAGCCTCATCAAGGTCTGAAAAATTGAGAAGATCAAGCCTCAGTTCAAGCACATCAGCACCCAGCCACTTTGCAGCCTTTGCATTCTCTGCCGGGTCATCGTCTATCACTGAAACGATCGCAGGTCTTTTGTCAAGGTCGAAGCTACCTATCTTTACCATCGGCAACACTCCGGTGTTCATTTCTCGATTATTGTTTCTTCGATCTTCATTCCGAAATGGCGGCCAATATCTTCTGAGTGCACAAGTATCTCATCGCCAACCTTGAGATCGGTGACCGCTATGGGTTCCTTGTCCTTTGTAACGAGTTTGATAGTTTCTGCATTCTGCAGGATGTTCTTGATGATCTTGCCGCCTAAGTCTGCTTCAACAAGCATGAGCGGCCTTCTTTCGATCTTCACACGGCCGACAACACCGGTTCTCTGTTTCCCTTCACCGTCGACTATTGTCACCTCATCGCCTGCTTTAAGCTCGGAAAGGTAGCGTGTTTTCTCTCCGACCTTGATATATGCGTGTACGGCACCTGCATTGACTCTGAAGGGACGGGATGCCACATACGGGCTTTCCTCGGATTCAGAATGTACAAGGAACATACCGTTTGCCTGTGAACCCACAAGCATTCCCTCGCCTCTGACCATGAGGTTGCATGTGTCCACACAGACCCTGTCACCCATGCCGATGGATTCGACCCTTGTAACAACGGCATTCTGGATCGGTAGGGTCTGAATGCCTGCACTCTCCACGATCTCTGCGGTCTTTTTGATCTGGCTCAGGTCTTTTGTGTCAAGCAGCACTCCATCGGTACCGTGCTCCATTGTCTCGAAGGCAAGCTTTGCTTCCTCTGAGGTCTTGACACCTGACATGAGCCTGACATCCTTTTTCTGCAGTCCTGCAATCAGGTTCTCAAGAGGGATTACCTGCCAGTCAGTACCTATGGTTATCAGATAATCGCAGACGTTTCCCATTTCCGCTGCAAAGTTCTCATAAGCCTTGTTCTGTATGACAACATAGCCTGCAACCTTAAGTCCTCTCTCTTTCAGACGAAGGGCGGTGGTGACGTCAAGAGAACCGCCATAGTCAGGTGGCAGTGGTTTTGTTCCGTCACCTTCGCCTCCTTTACCTACTACTATTATGTCTGCTCCTTCTACCTGATTTGTGGCAAAGGCTGCGACTTTTACATTTCCAAGCTCCTTTACCTTCTCAACATCCGCAGCATCGACCAGTATGGCATCCACGCCAGATTCCATTCCGGTGGTAACCACAGCCTTGCGTTCATCCCAACTACCTTCATCGGCTTTGATCCAGATTATCTTATTATTCATATGAGCACGTCCGCAAGCACTGACCCTGTGAGTTCATTTCAGGATTTCCAGTGCTTCTTCAACTGAAGTTTTATGGTGCACTATCTCCGTTATGGCTTTTGTAATTTTTGTAGGGTTGTCGTGCTGGAATGCATTCCTGCCTATTGCAACACCCCTTGCACCGCCCTCCATGGCACCTTCGATCATCTCAAGGAATTCCTTGTCGGTGTTTGTCTTTGGTCCGCCTGCGATGACCACGGGTACAGGACATCCCTCAACTACATCCCTGAATGAATCTACATCGCCTGTGTAGTATGTCTTAACTACATCCGCGCCGAGCTCAGCACCTACTCTTGCGACGTGTGCGACAAGTTCGGATTCATGCGGGTTGGTGATGTCTTTTCCACGGGGGTACATCATTGCAAGAAGTGGCATTCCCCAGTAGTTGCAGTCCCTTGCAACATTTCCGAGCTTCTGAAGCTGGTCCGCTTCTGTCTCTGATCCTACATTCACGTGTATGGATACAGCATCAGCCCCCATTTTCATGACCTCTTCAACAGTGCAGACCTGGACTTTATTGTTAGGGTCAGGTCCCAGGGATGTGGAGGCACTCATGTGGACAATCAACCCGATGTCATGCCCATATCCTCTGTGTCCGTGATTGACCATCCCTTTCTGCATGAGGATGGCATCAGCACCGCCTTCAGCTACTCTGTTGATAGAATCAGCAATGTCAATCAGCCCTTTTATGGGTCCGTCGGACATACCGTGGTCCATGGGTATAATAACCATGTTCCTGCTATCCCTGTGCATTATCCTTTCGATGCGTATCTTTTTTCCAATTTCAGTCATATATTCATGCCCTCTTTCTGCATTATATTGATAAGAATACATGGGTATCAATGTACTAAAGTGTACATCAATGTATTTATGTTTTCTTTGCTACTATGTCACATAGTAGCACGATTTGTTATTTAAAGGTTTTTGTGTTGATAACAGAAACGTGTATTCAAAAAGGGAAAATTAAGATCACATATCTTTGAGGAATTCACCAATATGTATTCCGTCAGAATCTATGTTGTACTCGATAAGGCGTTTTTCATGATTGCTGCCATGCATCTTGAGGATATAGAGAGCTTTTTTAATCTCATCATCTATCTCAAGATTGCGCAGAAGTATAAGATTGTCAACAAACGATGAAACGGGTATTTCGGATACCAGGAGATCGCTTCCCGGGGCCATATTGCCGCCTATCAGCACGGCTGTGATATCCAGGGCTTTGAACAATCTGATAAGATTTGAAAGATGTTCCCGTTTTTCAGCACAAACCCCGAAAGCATTTTCAAATCCTGATATGTCATCAATTACCACCCTTTTTGCACCGATGGCTTCGATGTGTTCTTTAAGTTTAATGGCGTGTTTGCACGGATTGATTTCCGATGGAGCCATATGGAATATTCTTACAAGGCCTTTATATTCCAGCTCTTTCAGATCACAACCCAGGTTCTCGGCATAGTACCGGATCTCTTCCGGTGTTTCCTCAAAGCTGCTTATAATGCCCGGCTCACCTTTCATGGCACCGTCAATAATGAACTGAAGGCCAAAAATTGTCCTGCCGGTGCCTGTATTGCCCGCAAGCAATGTGGATGACTGCCTGAACAGACCTCCCCCCATCAGCTTTTCCAGGTTGTCTATTCCAAAACCAATCCTTTCCGAATTCCACTCGGGTCTGGAAAAAGGGATCTCTATTCTAGGGTAAATGTTTACACCTGAAGATGATGCTTCAAAGAAATGTTCTCCATTGAGGTAGCTCAGGCCACTGAACTTTATAACCTTCAGGCGCCGGTCTGTATTTACACGTCCGATCTTCTGGGAGAGGTATATCACACCGTCAACAATGTCGGTTATAACCGATCTGCACATCTCCTGTGTGCTCATTGTCCCGGTCAGGTATACGATGGCATTCCAGTCGTTCATTGCCGAGTTCAGTGAGTACATGAATCTCCTTCTTTCGGCTTCGGGAAATCCGAAACCTATGGGAGTTACAGGATCGATAAGAATTCTGTCAGGATTCAGGGATGCAACTACATTTCCGAGGTCTACCAGCATGGTCAGGGGGTCCCTTTCCACCGAACTGATATTGTATGTGCGGATATTCAGACTTTCTTCATAGAAGTCATACTGGGACAGTGTCTCACGGATGGATGCTTCTGATTTGGTTGTGGGGCATACATACAGTACCTTTTCCCCTTCCTTTGCTGCATAGCACAGGCTCTGGATTCCAAGTGTCGTTCTTCCGGTGCCGGGGTTGCCTGCTATGAGTACTGTTGAGGTTGCGGGGATTCCGCCTCCCAGTATTTCATCCAGGCCGGGCATACCTGTAGATTTTATATCCAATACAACTCCTCGATCATAATACGGTAACTGAAAAGATTATATTTATCTTTATATTAAATTTCCTCTCCCTGATGTAGTTTACATTTTGATTTTACTTAACACTATTTATTTTAGTGGTCACAGGATATGAAACTGTCTTATAGTGTGAAATACTATAGCAGAACTATACTATCTATAAATAGCACTACATAAGGATAAGCACATGAGAGAATTAAAGATTCTTGTTATCAATAACTACGGGCAGTTCTGCCACCTTATCCACCGTTCAGTAAGGGATCTGGACATGGATACGAAGATAGTTCCCAACACTACACCTATTGAGGACATCCTTGATGAGGAACCCGACGGGCTGATACTCAGTGGTGGTCCCACAATGGAAAGGTCCGGGATGTGTTCCGAATACCTTGAGAGCATTGACAGGCCTGTACTCGGTATCTGCCTGGGTCACCAGCTAATAGCAAAGACCTTCGGCGGAGAGGTTGGTCCCGGTACATCAGGCGGATATGCTGCGATCAAGGTGGAAATTGTAGAAGAGGATGAACTCCTGAAAGGACTTGGTCCCACAATGTCCGTCTGGGCATCACATGCGGATGAAGTCGTGAGTCTGCCCGATGATTTCATACAGCTTGCAAGGTCGGATATCTGCGAGTATGAAGCAATGAAGCATGTGGAAAGACCGATCTTTGGTGTACAGTGGCATCCTGAGGTCGCACATACGGAAAAAGGAGAAAAATTATTGGAAAATTTCCTTGAGATATGTGAGAATTACTGATCTCACATTCCCATTTTCTTCATCATCTTTTGCATATTGAACTTACCGCCACGGAATCCTTTCATAGCGGTCTGCATCATCTTGTGATACTTGAGAAGTTCTCTTACGTCATCGCCGGTACATCCGGAGCCCATTGCAATCCTCTTGATGCGTGAGCTGCCGATAAGCCTTGGGTTGAGCATCTCTTCCTCAGTCATGGAATCCATGAGAACCCTGTAGCGCTGGAGCTTGTCCCCGGTTACCTGATAGGCATCCTCGGGTATCTTTGCACCCATGCCTCCAAGGGGCAGCATCTGCATGATCTGCTTCATGGGTCCCATCTTATTGAGGCTCTCAAGCTGTTTGTACATATCCTTGAGGGTAAAACGTCCGGTCATCATGGACTGAACATCAAGTTCCTCATCTCCGAGGGCTTCCTCCGCCTTTTCTATAAGGCTCTTGATATCACCCATTCCCAGAAGCCTGGAAATGAACCTGTCCGGCTCGAAGCGTTCAAGATCGTTTGGCGTCTCTCCGACACCGATGAAAGCTATGGATGATTTTGTCTCGGATACTGCGGAAAGCGCACCACCACCCTTTGCCGTACCGTCCAGTTTGGTGATGACCACGCCTGATATGCCCACAGACTCATTGAAGGCACGGGCCTGCTCGCTTGCCTGCTGTCCGATAGCACCGTCAAGTACCAGCAGCTTGTAGTCAGGCTTTGCAACGGCATGTATGTTCTCCATCTCAACGATCAGATCGCTTTCAAGGGAGTGACGTCCGGCTGTATCAACCACGATCACATCGTATTTCTGGACCTCTTTGAGTCCTCTCTCTACGATTCCCACTGCATCGGGATTACCTTCTTCCCCATAGAACGCAACGTTGAGTTTGTCACAGAGGGTCTTTAGCTGCTGATAGGCACCGGGACGGAATGTGTCGGCACAGATCACCGCAGGCTTGAGACCTTTTCTCTGGAAATAGCGGGCAAGCTTGGCAGAGGTTGTTGTCTTACCACTACCCTGCAGACCTATCATCATTATTGTCTGGGGCTTTAGGGGAACATCGGTACTTTCACCGATGATGTTGATAAGTTCCTGATAGACTATCCTGATCACATGTTCCCTGGGACTCATCCCGGAGGGAACCTCTTCCTTGAGAGCACGCTCTTTGATGTGCTTTGACATCTCCATGACCAGTTTTACGTTAACATCGGACTGGAGCAAAGCTCTCTGGATATCCTTGACTACCTCGTTCACAGTGCGTTCATCGATACGTCCGGATTTTACCAGTTTCTTAAGGGCATCCTGCAAGGAATTTCCTAATTTATCCATTACCATTTAAGGATCGTCCTGTTCTCTTTTTATTTTAATAAATGGGGAGTTCGTATTTAATATTGTTGTAAAACTCTTAATCTGCCTGTAACAGTTTTCATGCAATCATCAGGATTGCAATCATCACGGAAAATACACCAAACCATTGTCTTCGGGTCAGGCGCTCTTTCAGGAGTATCCACGCCAGCAGCACCGTTACGGCTGGATATAGTGATGTAAGGACTGCAGCTATGTCAAGTCTTCCTGCCTGTGCTGCAAGGGCGTAGAACAGATTTCCTCCTGTGTCGAATATACCTGCAACTATCATTAGCGGAAGATGTGTGATGGCAGGCAGCTCTGTCTTTCTCAGGTATAAGGCTGCGAGGAAGTACATTGCAAGGGATGCAACCCTTGCTCCCACAAGGGGCCACAGAATAGCATCTCCCTGTATCCTGTCAATAAAGACCATAAAGAGACCAAAACCCAGGCCTGCAAGCAAAGGAAGCTTCATACCATCCATTTTTATCCTTGATGTGTTCCCGTCCCTTGAGATGAACCAGACACCAATGAACGCAAACATAAAACCCAGTATCTGCGTAGCTGCAGGCAAGCCTTCTATTATTATGCCGAAAGCAACCGGGACCAGTGCACTTGATACTGCTGTTACGGGTGCGACAACTCCCATTTTTGAGACCGATAGGGCATGATACAGTGCCAGCAGCCCGATACCTCCGGAAACACCTCCCAGGGCTCCCCATATAATGTCCTGTGTGGATGGTATGCTCTCTCCAATCAGCAATGCAGAAAATGCTAGCAATATTGCTCCGACGATCTGGGATACGATCACTACCGCAAGTACACCTGTCCGCTTTGTAGCAACTCCTCCGCTGAAATCTCCTGCACCCCATGATACTGCAGCTCCGAGTCCGTATGCAACGGTAGAAAGTTCCATCTGTTACGTTATCCTGTTTTATTTAGATGAAGAAAAAATCTTTCTGTAAAAAAAGTATCCCAGTAGCGGG
>Ga0163219_100136_pt1 | contig 19527 bp, 17 predicted proteins | sample MSEWel2016_04_06_FD_113150 | JGI IMG/M metagenome (GOLD analysis project Ga0163219, IMG submission 113150) | Subsurface microbial communities from deep shales in West Virginia, USA - MSEEL Well Study Marcellus 3H_2016_04_06 ...
ACATTATACCTGCTCATTAGTACAATAAAAATGAGCTTAATTTTTTGAGAAGTAATGATAAAATATTCACAAAAAAGAAAGGAGGTTATAATGGATTTTCTTCAAATCGGATTAAATCACAGAAGTGCTCCCTTAGAAGTTAGAGAAAAAGTTTATTTAGATAAGAAAAAGAAAGAAAAAATAGCGGCAATATTAAATAAGAAAGATTATATAGAAGAATTCTTTTTCCTATCGACCTGTAATCGCACGGAATTTTATGTTTTAGCAGATGAGCAGAAAAAGGCTGAAGAAATTATTATATCTATCATAAAAGATATGACAGGCTTAAAAAAATCTAAATTGTTACCCTATCTCTATTTTAATTATGAGATGGCTGTAATAAAACATTTTTATAGAGTTGGGGCCGGTCTTGATTCGCTGATCATCGGAGAATCACAAATAATCAATCAGATAAAGGATGAATATGATTTTGCTAAAAAAATGAATATTACAGGCTGTTATTTTAATCAACTATTTACTGAAGGAATTAGAGTTTCCAAAAAAGTCAGATCTGAAACCTCCATTAATCAGGGAGCGGCTTCTGTTAGTTATGCAGCTGTTGAACTGGCCAGAGAAGTATTTGGCTCACTTTCTGGTGAAAAAGTAATGATCTTAGGAGCCGGAGAAACAAGTGAATTAGTTTTAAAAAATTTGGTCAGTTATGGTGTTCAGGGAATTTTAGTAGCCAACAGAACTTACAGTAATGGTAAAAAACTGGCCAATAAATATGGTGGCAGAGTTATTAACTGGGAAAATGTAGCCGACTATATCAATAAAGTGGATATTATTATTGCTTCTACAGCAGCTCCTCATCTTGTATTAAATAAAGAAAGTGACAGGAAGATACTTAAAAGTAAAAAAGGTCCTCTATTTATGATTGATATTGCAGTGCCCAGAGATATTAATCCTGAGTTTAAAGATATTTCTGGAATCCACCTTTATAATATTGATGATTTAAAAGAAATTGTTAATAAAAATATTGAGCTGAGAAAAAAAGAAACAGATAAAGCGGAAAAGATAATTAATAATCAGCTAAATAAATATAAAAGCTGGCTTAAAGAAAGAAGATGTGTGCCAATAATTAAAGATATGCGCAGCAGAGCAAAAAAAATTGAGAAAAAAGAAGTTGCCAGAGCCAGACATCGTTTAGAAAAGTCTAATGATACAGCTTCCGAGGTGGTAGAAGATCTGGCTCACAGATTAGTAAACAAACTTTTACACCAACCAACAGTTTCTATCAAAGAAATGGCAAAAAAGCAGGTTGAAGAAGAGGATATAGAGTTAGTTAAAAAAGTTTTACTTAAAAGTGGTTAATAAATTTAGGAGGGATGATATGAGTTTTCAGTTAAATTACGAGCGGATGGATCAAATCTTAAGTGAACTAAAAAAGAAGTATAAAGTATATGCCCCTGTTCGTTTTGAAGGACAGGGAAGATATTCTGCTACTGATGTAATTCGTTATGAACAGATTGAGTCTGTGTCTGAGATAGTTTCCGATCAAAAGTCAGATTTTTCGCCAAAGGAAGTAATACACCCTATTACTCAGACCCTATTTTATTTTACAGAACATCAATTTAGAGAAAGTGAAGTTGATAATAAAGAACTTTTAATTTTTGCCCGTCCCTGTGATATTCACGGGTTTAAAAGGATGGATAACATCTTTTTAGAAAATGGTGATTTTGAAGATAAGTATTATAAAAGAATGAGAGATAAGGTTAACTTTGCTTTAATGGAATGTCAGGAAGGTGGATGGGACAGCTGTTTTTGTGTCTCAATGGGAACAAATAAGGCTGAAGACTATAGTCTGGCCTTTAGATTTAATGAAAATAATCTAAAAATTGAAGTTAAGGACAGTGATTTTCAAAACTACTTTAAAAACGAAAAAAGAATAGATTTTAAGCCGGATTTTGTTCAAGAAAACAGTACCAGAGTAAATATACCGGAAATTGATAGTGAAGAAATTTTAGAAAAAGTATATGATTTAGATATGTGGGAAGAGTACAATGATCGCTGTGAGAGCTGTGGTGCCTGTACTGCCTCCTGTGTTACCTGCAGCTGTTTTACAATCAGAGACGTTACCTATACCGAAAACGGTAAAGCCGGAGAAAGAAGAAGAAACTGGGCCAGCTGTTTACATGATGATTTTACAGAAATGGCTGGGGGCCACAGTTTTCGGGATACTCCTGCAGAAAGAATGAGATTTAGAACCCTACATAAAATTTTTGATTACAAAGAAAGATTTGGCGATAATCACATGTGTGTTGGCTGTGGTCGCTGTACAGATGCCTGTAATGAATTGATATCTTTTTCATCTACTATAAATAAACTGAGTCAAGCTGTGCAAACTCTGAAAGCTTAAAGGAGGGTAAATATGTGTAAAAATAAAAAAGATAATGAACTAAGACCTGAACCATATGAAATTTTAGATATAAATCCCCAGACAGAAAAAGAATATGTTTTTAAAGTAAAGTGTAATAAGGATGCCAGACCAGGACAGTTTTTTCAAATTTCACTACCTAAAATCGGAGAAGCCCCTATTTCAGTCAGTGGAATAGGAGATGACTACTTAGAATTTACAATCAGAAAAGTAGGAAAACTAACAAATGAAACTTTTGATTTAGAAGCAGGTGATGACCTATTTTTAAGAGGTCCCTATGGTAACTACTTTCCTCTGGAAAAATTTGAGGGAAATGATGTAGTTGTAGTAGCCGGAGGTACCGGAGTCTGTGCTGTAAACAGTCTTTTAGAACATTTATATGATAATTTTGCTGATATGGGAGAGGTATATTTTTTAACCGGATTTAGAAATCAGGAATCTATTTTATATGAAGATGCTCTAAGAAAATATGAAAACAGATTTACTGATACAGTCTACACCCTTGATAATGAAAAAATTGAAGGTTTTAAAACTGGTTTTGTAACAGAATGTATTGATCAGGTTCCCTTTGATAGTTTAGAAGATTATCATGTAGTAATTGTAGGACCACCTCCAATGATGGATGCGGCTTTTAATAATTGTGCTGCTCAGAATGTTAAGGAAGAAAACATCTGGGTTTCTCTTGAAAGAAAAATGTCCTGTGGTATTGGAAAATGCGGACACTGTAAAATTGGTGATAAATATGTCTGTGTAGATGGACCGGTTTTTAATTATTCAGAAGTCAAAAATCTAATAGATTAGGAGGTAATTTAGATGACTAAAAGTAAAGATATTGATATTAATGTAGGTGAGTTAACCTCTAACTGTTTTCGCCAGTCAAAAGTAGATGGTGAATGTATGTTACAGATGAGGGTTCCTGGGGCTGTAGTAGATGCAGATAATTTAGAATATGTTCGTCATATTGCCAAAGAATGGGGAAATGGAGATTTTCATATAGGTACCAGGCAGACATTTTCAATTCCCGGTATCAGCTATGATGATATAGATGAAGTAAACAGCTATCTAAAAGAATATATCCAGGATGTGGAAGTTGATACCTGTGGAGTTGACATGGAAGTTGATGAAAGTGGCTTTCCAAACCTGGGTGCCAGAAATATAATGGGCTGTATTGGTAATAATCACTGTATAAAGGGAAATGTTGACACAACTGAACTGGCAAGAAAATTAGAAAAAAGAATTTTTCCCAGTCCCTATCATATAAAAATTGGTGTTTCCGGCTGTCCTAATGACTGTGCAAAAGGTCATTTTAATGATTTTGGTATTATTGGCCTGGTAGATCCAGAATACCAGTATGAACGCTGTATTGGCTGTGAAAAGTGTGTTGAAGCCTGTGAAAGTCATGCCACCGGGGTTCTTGAAATAAATGAAGATGGAAAAATTGAAAAGGATAAATGCTGCTGTGTTGGTTGTGGGGAATGTGTAGTTGCCTGTCCAACTGGAGCCTGGCAGCGCAACCCTACTGATTACTATCGAGTAACTATTGGTGGTAGAGCAGGTAAACAGTATCCCCGTTTAGGGAAAATGTTTTTAAACTGGGTTACCGAAGATGTTGTGCTCGGAATTATTGATAACTGGGAAGAATTTTCTGCAGAAGTATTAAATTATAGACCTGTTTATCTACACGGTGGACATCTAATTGATATGGCCGGCTATTATAACTTTAAGGAAAAGATATTAGAAGGGGTAGAACTTAACCCTAAAGCTGAGGTAGCAGAACATATTTACTGGGATGAAACAGAATACAGAGCCAATATTCATGTACAGCCCTGTGAAATAGAATAAAAGTTAGAGTAAGGTGGGAGTAATTAGTTCCCACCTTTTAATTATGTTGATTTTTTTATTAAAAATGTGAAATAATGATAGTTATTAAGAGGTGATAAAAATGAAAGAATGGCTGCCGGTTTTTTTAGGACTACTTATACTTATGATTATATTAAGTGGGGTTCAAATCCCCTGGTAAATTAATAATATTATATTTTCAAAATAAGAAAGGAGAAAAGAGAATGAGAGAAAAAATAAAATTAATTCCCGGTATAATATTTTTATTTATTATTGGATTGATTTCAAAATATGCAGGTAATTTTATACCTTATATAAGTTATTTAATTATTGCTATAGCCTTAGGTATTATTAGTGCAAATCTATTTAGCCTTCCAGAATTAATAGAAAATGGAATTGTTAAAACTCATAAGCTGTGGCTTAAAACAGGCATTGTAATTTTAGGTGCTAGAGTAATATTAAAAGATTTAATGGAAGTGGGACCAACCCTTTTGTTGATGATTATTGCTTTTATTTTAATTTCAATGCTAATTGTAGAATTTCTGGCTTCAAAGTTTTCTTTAAATAAGAAGTTGGGAAGTTGTCTTGCTTCTGGAACTTCAGTCTGTGGAGTATCAGCTGTTATTGCAACTGGAGGGGCTATCCAGGCTAAGAAAAACCATATTGCCTATGGTATAGCTACAGTTTTGCTTTTTGATGTTATAACTGTATTTTCTTATCCAATTATTGGACAGATTTTTTCTATTCCAGCTGAAGTATTTGGACCCTGGGCAGGAATAAGTATGTTCAGTACTGGAACTACTGTGGCCGCAGGTTTTGCCCATTCCGCAGAAGCGGGTCAAATAGCAACTATGGCAAAAATGGGAAGAAATGTTTTTATAGGAATCTGGGCTTTAATCTACAGCCTTTATTATGTTAAAAAGGGTTTAAACAAAAGTATGGTCAAAAATAAAGGTAAGTATCTATGGGAAAAATTTCCGAAAATAATAATTGGTTTTGTTATTATGTTAATAATAGCAAATTTAGGATTTTTAAGTTCCGCCCAAATTGATTCAATGAAAAATGCCTATAACTGGTTATTTATGATGGCATTTGTTGGTTTAGGTTACACTATTAACTTTGAAAAATTAAAACATACTGGCTTTAAGCCCTTTATTACGGTCTTAATTAGTTTTATTATTATCAGTGTGCTCTGTCTGATCAGTTCGTATATATTATTTGCTTAAAGTATAAATAAAATTCTGTTTTGTTATTTTTCTAACAAGTTAAATATTAAAATTATGTTATACTATAAATGTAATTGAGAATAATATCACAATAAAATCAATAAGTATTTGTAGGGGGAAGATTATATGGTTAAGGCTAAAGAATTCGAATTTTTTAAAGATATAGATGAAGATAACCCTCTTAAAGATTTAAAATATGTAAAAAAAAGCTATAAAAAGGGAGAAACTGTAGTTAAACCAAGTGATTCTATTCATTCAATCGGTTTTATTATTGAAGGTTTTTTAGAAGCTTTAAATTATAGTTATGATGGTGAAAAGATAACCAGTACTTACTTTTCTCCCAATGAAATTTTCCCGGAATATCTATATTTTTCAGGTGAAAATGAATTTCCATATACTTTAATTTCATTAGAAGCTAGTACCATCGCCTGGGTTAAAAAAGATGATTTTGAAGATGCACTTAATAAGTCAAAAAAAGCAATGCGTTCTTTGATTGAATATTTATCTAAAAGAGGTCTATATAATCAGTTGATGCTGACCTGTCTTGATTATAACAAAGTTAAGCAGAGAATAGCTTACTGGTTGCTAAATGTAAAAGGCTTAGATAATGGGGAAGAATTGTATATATATAATACTCAGACTGTTTTAGCTAATAAATTACATGCAAGTCGTTCAACATTGAATCAGGAACTAAAGTCTTTAGAAAAAGAAGGTTATTTTACTGTAAATAATAATATTATCAGAATTTTAAGTAAGGAAGGTTTAAAAAAACTTATTTAAAAATGTATTATAGAAAAGGAGGAAAAAAAATGGGCGAATCTGAAGTTTACGATTTAATAATTGTAGGAGGAGGACCGGCCGGTTTGAGTTCTGCAATTTATGCTGGTAGAAGTGAATTAAAAACATTAGTCATTGAAAAGGGCAGTTATGGCGGTAGAATTAAAGAGACTGAAAATATTATGAATTACCCCGGAAATCCAGATCTTTCTGGACAGGAATTAATAAATAAGTTTAAGAAACATGCTGAGCTCTTTTCTTCTATTAAATGGTTGCGAACAACAGTAAATGACATAAGCAAAGAAGATGGCAAAATAAAAATGGATACTAAAAGACGAGGAAGTTTTACTGGAAAATCTGCAATACTTAGTGTAGGTACTGAACCCAGAGTACTGGAGATACCTGGAGAAAAAGAATTTACTGGTAGAGGAGTAGCATATTGTGGTACCTGTGATGCTAAGAATTTTGAAAACGAACATGTTTATGTTTTAGGTTCAGGTGATCAGGCAATAGAAGAAGCACAATATATTAGTAAATTTGCCAGTAAAGTAACTATAATTGTTTTACATGAAGAAGGAGAACTGGATTGTAATAAAATGGCTGCAGAAGAGGCATATAATAATGATAAAATAAATTTTATTTGGAATTCAACTATTGCTGAAATAAAAGGGGATAATCATGTAAAATCAGTAGTAATAAAAAATGTAAAGACTGGTGAATTAACAGAATATCCGACTCCAGGCGTATTTTTCTTTGTAGGAGTAGATCCTTTAACTGATTTTGTTGATGATTTTGTAGAATGTGATAAAAGAGGTTTTATTAAAGTAAATAAAAAACAAAAAACATCAGTTGAAGGAGTATATGCTGTAGGTGATTGTACAGATAGTTATTTAAGGCAGGTTGTTACTTCAGCTGGAGATGGAGCTGTAGCTGCTGTTGCCTCTGAAAGATATATTGAAAATAAAGATAGATTAAATAGTTTACTTGAAGATAAGGATGAGAAAATAGCATTTATATTCTATTCACCTTATGATGATCAAGCTATTGATAAGGTTAATGAATTAGAAGAAAATTATAATGATGAAATGAAGGTTGTATTACAGGATATTTCCAGAAAAAAAGTTCTTTATAATAGATTGGATTTGGAAAGTAATTTTGCTCTTGCTTTTTATGAAGATGGTGAATTTAACGATATTATTGATCTTTCTGTTGAAAAAAATTGGCAAGAATGCATTAACTCCTAATTTAAAAAGGAGGATGCAATAAAAATCATAATATATTAAAAAAATTAAAGGAGGATTTTTTTATGGGACATCCATCAGTTTATCCTACAGGAGTAACAGTTTATAAACCGGAGAAATGCTGGAATGGGTATAACTTAGTACCCACAATTAACAAAGGTGCTTTACTATTTGACATGAATGGAAATGAAGTTAGACGCTGGGATCAATTTCATGGTTTTCCAAACAAATTATTACCAGGTGGTTATTTAATGGGCCATTCTGGGGATAGAGATCCAGATTATGGAATGCAGGATGGAGTTGACTTAGTTCAGATTGACTATGATGGTAATATAGTCTGGAAATTTAAAGAATTTGAATATATTGATGATGAGGGTAATGAGCCTCAGTGGATGGCCAGACAGCACCATGATTATCAAAGAACTGGTAATCCGGTTGGTTATTATGCACCGGGAATGGAGCCTGAAGTCGATGGTGGAAATACCTTAATTCTTGCTCATACTGATTTATATAATGAAAAAATATCTGATAAAAGATTACATGATGATGTAATGTATGAAGTGGACTGGGAAGGAAATATAATCTGGCAGTGGAAAGCAAGTGACCATTTTGAAGAATTTGGTTTTAGTGAGCAGGCTAAAAATGTACTTGCCAGAGATCCTAATATGAGAGATGCGGATGGTGGAGTCGGTGACTGGCTACATATTAACAGCATGAGTTATCTTGGTCCTAATAAGTGGTATGATCAGGGAGATGAAAGATTTAAACCGGATAATATTATCTGGGATAGTCGAGAGGCAAATATTATGGCCATTATCGATAAAGAAACTGGAGAAATAGTCTGGCAGTTAGGACCTGATTGGAATGACGAAAGAACTAAACATATCGGTTATCTTATTGGTATGCATCATGCACATATGATTCCAAGAGGATTACCGGGGGAAGGAAATATTCTTGTCTTTGATAATGGTGGCTGGGCAGGCTATGGTTTTCCAAATCCCAGCAGTAAATTTGGACAGAAGAATGCCTGGAGAGATTATTCAAGAATACTTGAAATTAATCCAATCACTTTAGAAATTGAATGGTCATTTACTCCACCGGATATAAATGCCGGGCTGCCATTTGATGCCTATAAATTTTACAGTCCTTATGTAAGTAGTGCCCAGAGACTTCCCAATGGTAATACTTTAATTGATGAAGGTTCTGATGGACGTATGATTGAGGTAACAGAGAATAAAGAAATAGTATGGGAATGGATTTCCCCCTATTATGAAGATTCTGATACTCTTGGAAATACTAATATGATCTATCGTGGTTATAGATATCCTTATAGTTGGGTACCTCAGGAAGAAAATCCTGAAGAAATTGCAATTGAAGCTAAAGATGTAACAACCTTTAGAATGCCTAATGCTGGAGAATTTGGGGCTGAAACTGTTGTAGAAGTGGAAGGAACACTACCTTATGAGCGTGGTGATTCTTTATGTATTGCTTCTAAAGATGATGAGGCTGATACAGAAACTGATGAAGAGGATAAATTATTTTCTATAGATACTGAGGTCTTTACTCCGGTTGAAGAGAATAACTTTGAGAATATAGTTTTAAATTCTAAAAAACCAGCCTTAGTGTTATTTGGAGCTGAAAGATGTACTCATTGTAAGGCACTACATCCGTTACTTGAAGATGCTGTTACTGAAGAATTTTCCGGTCAATTAAATGTTTGTTATGTTGATGTTGATCAAAATCCTAAATTAGTTGATAAATATGATACAGCCAAAATCCCGGTAGTGGCAATCTTTAAAAATGGTGAAGAAAAGGATAGGATTCGCGGAGAACAGGATTATGATGATCTGGCTATATTCATTGAAAATAATATAGAGTAAGTTTTTTATATAAATTTTTCAGTAATGCCAGTATGTTTTTAATTATGTTATATATTTAAGATGTTTTATGAGATTAGGGAGAGTTTGCTTCCTAATCTCATAAATAAAAATTTTAATAATAAAGGTTAATATAACAGTTAGTTTATAAAATAAAAAATTTTAAAAACAAATGAGAAAAAATTCACTTTTTTTGGAAGGGGATATTATGGGGCATTCAAAAAATGAAAGAGTGGAATTTTACGGTGGAGAGTTAATTTCTTTATTACCTACTATAATTTATATTTTTGTTGCGATGATACTTTCGTTAAAATTTGGTTTTTTATCAATAGAAAATGTAACAGTAGGTGGAATGATCGGTATTCTTATTGGTTTTTTATTATCTAAAAATAAAAATATATATTGGAAAACTGTTATGTCAGGGATAACTAAGCCGGGGAAAGCAAGGTTGCTGTTTATTTTTGCTCTAATTGGTTGTTTTACAAAACTTTTGGTTTGTGGAGAAATTGGAAATGGTCTTGTCTGGATAAGTCAAATATTTAATCTCAGCGGCGGAGCTTTTGTCTTATTTGTTTTTATTTCTTCTATGGTTATCGCAGTTGGTTCTGGGGCCCCTATAGCAGCATTATTTGCTGTAGTTCCTCTTTTTTATCCGCCCGGAGTTATTTTAGGTGCTAACCCTCCTGTATTAATAGGAGCTATTATAAGTGGAATTTTCTTTGGAGATAATTTAGCTCCAAGTTCTCAAGTTACGGTTACTACTGCGAGCACGCAGACAAGTAAATATACAGATGACTCAGTTAATACTGTTACAGTTATATCTGATAGGATGAAGTATATTCTTATTGCAGCTTTAATTTCAGCTGTACTATTTTTTATAAATGGTGGTGGAGGAAGTTTATCTCACTCAGCAGAAGCTATTGGTCAATTTTCTAATCCAAGGGGATTAATTATGCTGATCCCTTTATCAGTCTTGTTAATAATTTGTATAAAAACAAAGAATCTATTTAAAGGCCTCAGTTATGCTATTATAACAGGCTTAATTACCGGGCTGGGCTTTAATTTATTTAATTTAACTGACATAATATCTATCAGTGGTAATAACTTAGGTGGTATTTTTATAGAAGGGATAAATAGTATGTCCTCCATCATAATAAGTTGTATATTTTTATTTGGAATTATTGAAGTTATGATTCAAGGTGGGGGGATTAAAAAGATAAGTAATATGCTATCCAACTTTAAATTTACTCAAAATCCCGGAGGAGCTGAAATGGTTATTGCCTTTGTTTGCATGGGAGTTAACATGTTATTATCTGGGGCACCCTTGCCGGCCATTTTGTTAATTGGTTCTTTTGCTAATGATATGGGTCAGAAAGTCGATTTAGCCCCCTCTCGCCGGACTTATTTTATAATGGGAATGATGAATAATATAAGTGTTATTGTTCCTTTTTGTAGTATATTTATTATGAGTTCTATGACTATGGTTCAGAATTTAAATGCTCAGTATCAGTTTGCTAATATTACATTAAGCTCATTTAGTATTTTTAAATGCACTTATTTCTGTTTGATTATGACAGTTATAAGTATTTTGTGGGTTATTACTGGTTGGGGTAGAGAATTTGAAAACGAATCTGTGATACAGAATAATGCTCAACAGGAAATAATGTAAAAATTTTTTCTGAAAAATGTTATATGTTATATTTAAAAGAATATGATGGTAAAATCTAATAAAATATTAGAGAAAATAAAAGAAGAATTAAATTTAATTTCTTTTTAATCTTTTTTTAAAGGTTTTTTAATAATAAGCTGTTATTCTTTAAAATGTGCACCTTCCGTTAACGGAACCAAATTTTTCCAAAAATATCTCAATTATTTTTAGAGGGGAAGATAAAAATGCAGATTGTAAGAGAAATAAAAAATAACTGGAAATATCTTTTATTAAGCATCATAATCGCTTTCTTTTATATAACATTATTTAACGCTCAGGCAGGAGCAGCTGAATTAAATGTTAATCTTTTGCATCGAGAAAAAATAGCTCTAAGTTCTGAAGCTGAGGCTGAGCTAATGCTGGTTGATCCCAAAGCTGCTCAAAAAGATTTAATTATTATTGATTCAAAAAAAGATTTAAGCAGTGGAATTCCGGTGAAATTTAAGCTGCAGCTTGAGAGTGGAGATATAGCAGAGGGAAAAAATTATCAGCTTCTTTCTCTGATTAAAGATGGCAGAGAGATGATCTGGACTGATTCTCAAAAAATAAGTGGTGCCGACTTATTAACTAAAAAAGAGATAGATATTATGCTCAGCCGCAAACCGGCTCGTTTCCTTTCTTTTTATGGAAAAAAAGACTTAAAGATTAAATTTTTAGAAGGTATGGCCCAGTTAATAATAGAAGATGAGGAGTACATACTTCCCCAGCAGCGGACAGCCTCTGGTGCAAAATTTGCAAATTCTAAAATAAGTGTCTGGAACAAAGGCCGTGAGCTTTATTTAGAGCAGAATAATAAAAGCTATAAATTATCACTGCCGGGTATAAATGATTTGAATCAAAAAAACAGTGAATTCAGTGAATTAACTGCCAGAGGTCAGGAGCCTCCCTGGCAGCTCAGCCTGAATAAAAGCAGGTTAAAGCTAAATTATGGCTATTTATCAAATCAAATTACTGTACAGGCTCAGAATATAGAAAAAATAGAGCAGGAAAGTCATATTTTATATAAGATAAGAACTAACTTTTTTAGACTTTGAAATTAAAATTTTAGAAGATATTCACCGCGATGCTATGAGTGGTGAACATTATCCTCTGACAGCTTTTATCAAAATTAATGATAGAGAATATATCGGAGGAGCAGACACGTGCACCTTCCGTTAACGAAACCAAATTTTTCCATAAGTTAATCAGATTTCTGTAAATTTTAATGCTGATGAGATTAATTTGAAAATACCACAAAAAGCTTTTAATTGCCGTCCTTTTTAGGGCGGTTTTTTTATTATTATAATTTTGCCGTTATTAATTGTGAAATGATTTGTGGTAATGAGTTATTGAATTCACTAATCTGGCAGGGTACAATATAATTAGCAAAGAAAAAATATTCAGTCACTTTAGAACTGCCACATTAAAGCAATTAAATTAAGGAGTAAAGCATGCTTAAAACTAGAGAAAATGAAATCCTCAAAAAATTAATAAAAAGTGACAGCCCCCTTGTTATAAAAGAGCTTGCCCGGCAGTTGGAGGTCAGCCCCCGCACTATCCGCTATGATCTGGATAATATAGAAAGCTGGCTGAATGAAAATGGATTTAAGCTGCAGCGCAAACAGGGAGTGGGAATTTATCTTAAAAACCCTGCCAGAGAAAAGATAAAAGATATGCTGGATATGAAAATTGATTATAAAAGAGCCTACACTCCTAAAGAAAGACAGCAGCTTATTTTAAAAGAGCTTTTAAAAAGAGATGAGCCGGTTATCATTAAAGAATTTGAAATAAACTTAGATGTCAGTGAAGGAACAATTATTAATGATTTAAATAAGGTAGAGGACTGGCTGCAGCAGAGAGATTTAGAACTGCTGAGAAAGCCAAACTATGGTATTGAAATTAGAGGTGATGAAGATAACTGGCGCAGAGCAGTTTTTGATTTTTTGGAAGAAAGCAGCTCAAAAGAAGATGCCAATAGTCTTTTGACACTTTTTAAGAATAAGAATAATTTATCTTCTTTTATCAGTTCCTATCAGGAACTTTTAAACTTAATCAACAGCTCCCAGGTTAAAACCATTAAAGATATTATTCGAAGCGTAGAAAAGGAACTCGATTTTTCCTTTACAGATGCTGCTTTTTCTGCTCTGGTTCTGCATATAGTTATCGCACTTCAGCGGATTTTAAAGAATAAAGATATTAATATGAACTCCCGTCAGCTTCTGCTTTTAAAAAAGAAAAAAGAATTTGAGATTGCAGGCAAAATAGTAGCAGAGCTGGAAAATGAATTTGAACTGGAAATACCCGAATCAGAAATAGGTTATATCACCCTTCATTTGCTTGGAGCAAAGTTCAGAAGGAAAGGTGAGGTCAACTTTAATAATGATAAGTTATTTGATGACAGGTTATTAAATTTAACCTATCAGCTGGTAGAAATAGCCGGCAGGATTTTAAACTTAAATCTGACCAATGATCAGGATTTGATCTACGGTCTGGCCCTGCATTTAAAGCCGACCTTAAATAGAATTAAGTATAATTTGAATATAGAAAATCAGCTGGTTAATGATATTAAAGAAAAATACCCACGGATTTATCGTGCCTCTAAAATTGCAGCAGGAGTGGTCCAGACTGAAATTCAGGGAGAAATTAGTGAAGAAGAAATTGGCTTTATTGCCATGCACATTGGAGCTGCAGTCGAAAGAAAAAATATTAAACCCGCAGCCCCCCAGAAACTAAAAACAGCCTTAGTCTGCAGTACCGGGATTGGTACCACTCAGATTCTGGCAGAAAGAATTAAAAGTGAATTTTCAAATCTGGAGATTGTAGACAGCTATTCCTATCACGATATAGAATATAATGACTTTAAGCTGAATGAAATAGACTTTATAATTTCTACCGTTGAGCTGCCGGAGATTGAGTTAAAAAATGTTCAGGTCAACCCTCTGCTCAAAGAAGAGGACATAGAAAATATAGAAGAGATAATAATAGAACTCTATAATCAAAAAATTTATCAAAACAATTCCGCAGCTAAAGATAACAGCAGTCAAAATAAAAAGCCTGCTGATTTAAAAGAAATGGCAGCAGAGCTGGTAGAATCAGCTTCTGATAATTTTCAGCTAAAAGATAAAGAAGAGTTTAGAAATAAGTTAGAAGAACTTTTCAAAAAACATCTAAAGCCAAAAGAAGATGAGGAAAAAGAAATAGACGAAAGCTCTGATTTAGAAAGTATTTTAAAGCCATCTCTGCTGAAGACAGAAGTTGAGGCAGCAGACTGGAAAGAAGCGGTAGAAAAAAGCGGAGACCCCCTCTTAAAGAAAAATTATATTGATGAAATTTATATAGAAAATATGATAAAAAACATTGAAAAGCGAGGTCCTTATGTGGTGATCATTCCGGGAGTTGCCTTAGTCCATGCCAGTCCTGAAGAAGGAGTAAATGATTTTGGTCTGAGTTTAATAACTCTCAGAGAAGCGGTTGAATTTAATCATCCCGAAAATGATCCGGTGCAGATAGTAATTGCCTTTGCCTCCCCCCACAAAAATAAGGATATTAAGGCCTTAAGCAGTCTGATTAATAAGCTGTACAATAAAGAATTTATGGATAAAATAATTTCACTCAATAATAAGCAAAAAATTATAGAACTGCTAACCCAAAAGGAGGATCAAAATGAAAAAAATTAATACTTTAACAGGAGAAATTGAGGTAGAAGAATTAGGTTTTGTCAGGATGCATGAGCACCTGCTTACAGATCCCCCGGATTTAAGAGCCAAAAAGGATCCGGATTATGTGCTGGACAGCCCCGCTAAGGCGGTAGAAGAGCTGAGAAGGCTGGAAAAAACAGAAGTTAATACCTTTGTAGATGGAACTACCATAGATTACGGCCGCAATATTGATCAGATGGCTAAAATTGCAGAAAGAACTGACATTAATATCTTAGCAACCTCAGGTTTTAACAGAGGTATCTTTTTTGAAGACTGGGTTCACAATTATTCTGTCGATGAGCTGACCGAGCTTCTGATAAGGGAGGCAACCGAAGGGATTGAAGGCACTGAGATGAAGGCCGGAATTTTAAAGGCCGGCAGTGATTATAATAATATCACGAAGTCAGAGGAAAAAACCTTTGTGGCAGCCGCCCAGGCTCAGCTGGTAACCGGTGCTCCCGTCCAGACCCACACCGAAATGGGAACAATGGGATTAGAGCAGCTGGATATCTTTGAGCGTGAGGGAGTCGATCTTTCCCGAGTAGTTTTAATCCATATGGATAGAAACTTAGATTATGGTTATCACAGGCGGGCCTTAGAAAGAGGAGCCAATATCATGTATGACGGTCCTTCTAAAATAAAATACTATGCAGATCAGAAGAGAATAGATATGCTCAAAAAATTAGTTGATGATGGATTTATAAATCAGCTTTTTATTTCCAATGATATGGGAAGAAAATCATATCTTAAATCCTACGGAGGGGGGCCGGGCTGGGAGTATATTCAAAATAAATTTATTCCGCGACTAAAAAGAGAAGGATTTACTCAAGAGCAGATAGATACAATCTTTATTGATAATCCAAAAAGATTTTTACCATTCCGCAGTGGGGAGGGTAATTGATGATCTCAGAATATTTGACTAAAGATAATATCATTTTAGGTGCTGAAGTTGCAGACTGGAAAGAGGCAATAAAAAAATCGGGCAGTATTTTAGAAGCCAATGATTTAATAGAAGCTGATTATATAGATGCTATGATAGAGATGGTAAAAGATAAAGGTGCCTATATTGTAATTACTCCGGGCCTTGCGCTGCCTCATGCCCGTCCGGAAAAAGGTGCCAAAGAAAATGGCTTAAGTCTTTTAACACTAAAAGAACCGGTGAACTTTGGCCATTCCAAAAATGATCCGGTTAAAGTAGTAATCAGCTTCTGTGCTGCCGATGACAGCTCCCATACTCAGATGTTAAGTGAGCTGGCAGAATTTTTAAAGGATAAAAAGAATGTAAATTATATCAAAGAGGTTGATTCTAAAAAAGAATTGCTTGCTTATTTTAAAAGCTATGATGAAGGAGGTGAGAGTAATGAAGATTCTAACAGTATGCGGAGCAGGTCAGGGCAGTAGTCTTATTTTAAAGATGAATGTCCAGGATGTTATAGATGAAATCGGTCTTGATGCTGATGTAGATAACAGTAATATAAGTACTGCTAAAAACTCAGGTGCTGACCTTATTCTAGCAGGAGAATTCCATGAGGATGCGCTGGAAGGTTTTGAAGTTCCTGTAATCACCGTTTCTGATTTTATGGATAATGAAGAAATAAAATCTAAAATTCAAGACTTTTTAGAAGAAAAGGGGGAATAATATAATGGATGGCTTAATTGCTGTGGCAAGATGGATTGCTAATAATGTCTTTAGAGAACCAGCAAGTTTAATTGGTTTAATTGCCCTTATCGGACTATTATTGCAGAAAAAAAGTGCCAGTGATGTTGTTACTGGAACTATAAAAACTATTCTTGGTTTTATGATTATTCAGGGTGGTTCAACATTAATTGCTAATTCCTTAGGTGCTTTTGGTCCTATCTGGCAGGAAGTATTTGGAATGGCAGGAAGCGCAGAAGTTGGTGGAATGTCAACCAACAGCTTTTTAAATACTTATGGTGGAGCCGTTACTCTGATTATGACCTTTGGATTTTTAGTTAATGTTTTATTAGCCAGAATTACTAAGTTTAAATATATTTATCTAACAGGACACATGATGTTCTGGGTTAGTTTTGTTTATGCCGGAATAGTTGTTCAGGTCTTTGGCCAGGGAGTCTCCCAGATGTGGATGATTATCAGTGGAGCAGTTTTACTTGGTGCTTACTGGACCCTGCAGCCAGCTTACTTACAGAAATACGTTAAAAGCTTTACGGGCAAAGATAATTTTGCCGTCGGCCACACCTTCTCAACCGGTGCCTGGCTGGGAGCTATTTTAGGTAAACATTTTGGTAATAAAGAAAATGATACCGAAGATCTAAAAATGCCTGAAGGCTTTGGCTTCCTAAAAGACAGCAATGTTGTTATTGTTCTTGTTATGGGGCTAATGTATGGTTTAGGTGCCCTTTTAGCAGGACCTGAATTTGTAGGAGAATATTCTGGAAATAAAAACCACATTGTCTTTGGAATTTTAAAAGGTTTCCGTTTTGGTGCCGGTATTGCAGTTGTGCTTCATGGAGTTAAGTTATTAATTGGAGAAATTGTACCTGCCTTTAGAGGTATTTCTCAGAAATTAGTTCCTAATTCTAAGCCGGCTCTTGATGTACCAGTTACTTATGCTTATGCTCCTGCCGCTACTATCATTGGTTTTGCAGCTTCCTTTGTTACTATGGTAATAATCATGGTAATAATGGGTGCAACCGGATTCTATGTTTTTGTTCCTCCAATGATTGGTGTCTTCTTTCACGCCGCCGGTGCTGGAGTCTTTGGTAATGAGACTGGTGGAGTTAAAGGTGCAATTATTGCCGGTGTTGTTGTCGGTGCAATTATTACCTTTGGTCAGGCAATATTTATCAAATATATTATCCCGGATACAGTTACTGAGTTTATACTCTGGGGTGGAGACACGGATATGTTTGTCTTTGGTTCTATCTTGAAGTGGATTATGAGCTTATTTGCTTAAATAAAATCAGCAGACTTATCACACAAAAAGGGGATTTCTTTTATAAAAAGTTAAGTTTTAGAGTTTAGAATTCCCTTTTTGTGTTTTCTATTATAAATTACTGGAGTGATTTGTAGCTTAGCAGATGCCAGTCTTTGCTGATTAAAGCTGAGCTCAAAAAGAGGTGAATTTTATGGAAAAATTAGCAGAAATGAACTGGCAGCAGGCTGAAGAAAAGTTAAAAAACAAAATTGTAATTCTTCCCATCGGTGCGGTTGAGGCTCATGGTTATCATCTGCCTCTGGGAACAGATAATTATATTAGTGAAGAAATTGCCGGGAGAGTGGCAGAAAGACTGGATGCTCCAATTCTACCTCTACTTCCCTTTGGCCAGGTCTGGTCTTTAAGAAATTTTCCCGGCTCAATTTCATTAGAAGATCAAACAATTATTTCGATAATAGAGGATATAGCTAAGAGTTTGGAGCGACATGAGGTAAAATTACTGATTATAATAAATGGACATTTTGGCAATAAGACTGCTCTCAAAAAGGCGGAAAGAGCAGTTCAGGAAAAATATAATCTTAAGCTCCTTCGTTTTACTCATCCCGGCTTAAAAGAGCTGGAGCAGAAATATATTGAAACACAAAGAGTCCATCCCAGCTATCTTCATGCCGAAGAGATTGAAACTTCAATGATGCTTAAAATAAACAGTGAGCTGGTGGATATGTCCAAAGCAGAAGCTGATAGACCGGAAATCCCCGACTATTTTGGCAGTTATTCTGTGCCCTGGGATCAGATTACCGCTAAGGCTGTACTTGGTGATCCAAGCCCGGCAGCAGCTGATAAAGGGGAGCAGTTAATTGCCGGTATAACGGCTAAAATCATAGAAATAGTTAATAATTTTAAAAAGGAGGTTGACTGATGTCTTTTGCAAGATATACTGAAAAAATTGATGAAATTTTGGATGAAATAAAGGAAGAAGAAAAGGCTAATATAAAAAAGATCGCGCAAAAATTTGTAGAAACTGTTGAAAACGATGGTCTAATTCATGTTTTTGGCTCCGGTCATTCGCATATGCTGTCAGAAGAAGTGTTTTACAGAGCAGGTGGACTGGCAGTGATGAGTCCAATTTTTGATCCTGGAGTAATGCTCGATGGTGGTGCAATTAAAAGCACTAAAATGGAGCGCCTGTCAGGCTTAGGTGAGGTAATTCTGGATGACTATGACCTGCAGCCAAAGGATTTAATGATTGTAGTCTCCAACTCCGGCCGGAATGCGGTACCGATTGATGCAGCCTTTAAAGCTAAAGAGGAGGGGCTGGAAGTGGTGGCCCTTACTTCACTGGAATATTCTAAGGCAAATGATTCCCGGCACAAAAGTGGTAAGCGGCTATTTGAAGTTGCCGATTATGTGCTTGATAACCATACTCCCTATGGTGATGCAGTAGTGGATTTTGAGGTTACAAAAGCAGTTCCGGGTTCAACCATTGCCGCTTCCTATATTATGAACAGCATCATCTCGGAGGCAATTGCTCTGATGAAGGAAAAAGGAATGGAGCTTCCGGTTTATAGGAGCGGAAATATCGATGGTGCAGATGCTGAAAACAAGAAATTAGCCAAAAAATATGGAGATAGAATTAAACATTTATAATTTTTTTGTTTTGATCCTAAAAATTAATTTTTTAATATTATTTTTCATTTGCCGTCCTATTTAGGGCGGTTTTTATTATTAACTCAAACTTCGCACTTGTAAAAGTGCTTTTGCACCTTGAAATTTCAATATTTTTTAGCAAAAAAATAGCATGAAACCCCCGTTTTTGGTATAATTGAATAGCAACAAACAAAAAACCAT
>Ga0163219_100137_pt1 | contig 19526 bp, 19 predicted proteins | sample MSEWel2016_04_06_FD_113150 | JGI IMG/M metagenome (GOLD analysis project Ga0163219, IMG submission 113150) | Subsurface microbial communities from deep shales in West Virginia, USA - MSEEL Well Study Marcellus 3H_2016_04_06 ...
AAAGATTTAAAAACAGATCAAAAAACGAAAGACAATTATTCTTCTTCGTCCACAAGGAACAGAACATTACCCCTTCCCTTCTTGAATTTGCGGATCTTACCTCTGTTTTCAAGATCAAGAAGCATTAAACTTACCTTTCCTTCAGAATACTTAAGCCTTTTTCGCATATCCTTCTGGGTCATCCTGCCACCCTGGGACTTAAGTATATCCAGTATTTCCTGGAGGTCCGGAGGTACAGGTTCGGAAGACAGATCAGGAGAATCCGGGACTGTTCCAGATAATTCGGAAGAAGCAGAGTCCTCTTCAGAAACTTCCTCAATCCGGTCATCGTGAGATTCCACCGCCTCTGCGGGGGTAGTATCATTTTCGTCTGCAGGATTGGCACCTTTAAGCTCTTTCTTTTCAGTTTTCTCAGTTACCACATGCCTCTTGGCCTTCGGATAATCTGAACCGGGAAGAAGTGTACGGGTCCCAAAACGCACCTGATAGAAAAGCAGGATCAATACAAGTATTATAACAACAGAGGCACCTGCAAGCATATTTATACCGTTATCTTCTTCGGATATAGATTCTGAATCATCACCGGAGGTATCTGTATTTACAAGAGATGACTCTATATCAGAAGATTCGCTATACGAAGGGAGCAATAAAAGGTCCACTACGTAATTGCCGTCATCTGATACGGTGATAGTTTCTTCTCCGTAATGAGAGAGTGTACCGTCCTCATAGTATTTTGCTGTCAAAAGATAGCTGCCGTTTGGAAGTTCAAAGGAATAAACGCCGTATTTCGCCACAATGGACTGGACAGGTGTGGAATTTACCTCTATGACAGCATTGTCAAGAGGTTCAAATGTGCTCCATTCATAAGCTACGCCATGCACTGTCGCAATCCCGGCTGCAACGGAGACGCCTGAGATGATAATCAGAATGGCAAGGCAACTTATGTAATATATGAACTTCATTCACATCACACAATTGCTTACTTCTATATCAATCATTCTCAAATAAAGGTGGGGTCCAGATCATTTTATTCTCCGGAACAGCGCCTTTGCCAATATAGTATGTACCATTTCCGAAAAGTTCAGCTTCTCCCTGTCCTGAAGCTTGTAGAGATATATCCTCTCCGGTAACCTCGAGTATGAAGCCTGAACCGGAGATAGAGACATTGCCGATCAGATTCTCATATGAAACAAGCTCCTGTTGCATATCCGGCACCCGGGTAATTGTTGCCTCGTTCATATTTTCAGTTTTAACAGAGATATCATCCATAAAGTCCACATACGAGAGTCTTCCATCAGAAAGAGACATTTTCACATCAAAATCACCTGAAAGGACTACAGTACCTGTACCTTCAGCAGATAAAGTGGAGCCTTCAGATACCTTGGCATGGATTGCAAGATAAGGCCTTAATTCATGGAAAATATCCTTTAGCAGCATATTTGCCTCTATGATCCTGTTCCTTGATTTTTCAAGGTATTCTTCCCGGGCTTCTTCGGAAGTACCGGTAGCCAGGGTTTCATTGGATTCAGATACATTTGCCATCTCAAAATACATCTTCGAATCTTCAACAAGCAGGGAATAATCATGAATCAGTGTTTCGAGTTCCTCTACATCATTGCCCTGTGCTTTAAGCCTGATGAGAGTCTCATCAAGACGTACGGCCATGGCCTCTGATTTTTCAATGTTGTCCGCAAGGAATTCGCTATCATCGTTTAAAACCGGAACTTTTCTCGGAGTCAGCAATCCTCCCGGAAACCTGTCATCCTTTCCGGGTTCCAGACCGAAAGGTGCAATCGACATGGGGCCTTCTCCTTCCTTTATCCCGGGACCGGCATCACTATCATCAGCAACAATAGCTGATACAATTACAAGAGAAATAAGGAAGATCAAAAATATGACCGGTGTCTTTTCCATAAATAATCACATCTTTTTCAATAATGGTCCTGTGTGTTTACTAAAGTTTTCTATTTGTATGATAGGGTCTTTTGAATATAAACATACTTGATAGACATATGTAGCCTCTACGGGAAAAATCGGGCAACAATGAATACATGAAGCTGTTAAAACTTATTGAAGCTTTAAAGTAGCCATTAATGGAAAAACAGAGGATAAACAGGTCCTGATATACATTAAAACACCTATAATGCCTTTTATAACCATAAAACATTTAGTAGGTATGCTAACTGGTTTTTGACTGCAGAGAAACTTATTTTAAAATATCGAATGCAAACAAGAAAAAGACATTAAAAATATCTAAATTGAGATTGTGAAACTTATTTGAGCTTAAAAAGATAATAAAACTTTATTTAAGTCTTTGTTTACAAATTAAATCTTTTAAAACCTGCCATCTGATAAGTATGCTTATATTTAAGCCTCCCAATGCAGGAATTGTCATAAGATCCCGGTTCACAACAGTGGACACGGGCTATGACTATCACAACTGAAAATAAGAGGAGGAAAAAAGCAAAAATGAAACAGCGAGGAAAGAAAATCCTGGCCTGTCTTTCAATGATGCTGATGGTAATAAGCATTATACCATCCGGCGCAGCGGACAATGTGACAGGAACTGATGTAAACGAAAGTCACACGCTTTTGCCCGGGGACAGGTTCGAATCTAAAGGACCAGGACCGATGGGCCCGGGACCTAGAACAGATATACCTGAATTTGAAACAGAGGAGGAAGAGTTAGAATTTGTGAAAGAGAGGACAATAGAAGCAATCGAAAATAGAATAGAAATGCTTGAGAGCCTCGATGAGAGCGCAGATGAGAACATAACCGCAGACTCCATCGAAGAAAAGATCAGTGAACTTGAAGCGTTGATCGATGAAGTGAACAATGCATCAAGTCTGGAAGATATTCAGGAACTCACAGCAGACCTCAGAGGTCCGGCAATGGAAAGACCGGAATTCGAAACCGAAGAGGAAGAATTAGAGTTCCTGAAGGAGAGGACACTCGGATCCATAGAGAAGAGAATCGAAATGCTCGAGAATATGGATGAGAGTGAAGATGAAAATCTGACGGCGGAATCCATTGAAGAGCAGATCAGCGAACTTGAAGCATTGATGGATGAAGTGAACAGTGCATCAACACTTGATGAACTAAAAGAGATCAGCTCTGAAATGATGGGACCTGCTCACAGGATGGAAAAACCGGAATTTGAAACAGAGGAGGAAGAGATAGAGTTCGTAAAGGAAAGAACCACCGAATCCGTAGACAGAATGATCGACATGCTGGAAAATACCGATACAGAGGATTCGGAAGGATTGACTGATGAAGAGATCCAATCTATTATCAGTCAACTTGAAGATATCAAGGCCGGTCTTGATGATGAGGACCTTACCCTGGATGACCTCGAGGAGATGAAAGAGAGTATTTTCCAGATAATGGAAACTGTTAGAGAAGCAATGCCTGCTCCTTCTGATGACTGTGAAAGAATCCCACACCACAGGGGACCAATGGAGGTAAGTTCAGAGAACTAAAGAATAAGTCTTTTCGTGAAATGCCAACCAGCTAAAGGAGCAGGGTCATATGGCCCTGTTCTGATTGCACGCAAAAACATAAGAGAAGATTTTACAAGCAAATTTTCATAAGCACTTGGGAAAATTCTCGTATCTTTTAATTTGAATCTTACAGAAAATACCTGCGGAAGCCTAAATTAATGCAGAATGAGCAATAGTATAAATATCATGACACGGATTAACACAATACTCACAGGTCAAGTATAAAAGCAACAAGCGCATTGATTAAACTTATAGTAATGCAAGACCGTAATGGAGAACAGGCATGAGAATAGCGATACTTGGAGGAACAGGTAATATAGGCAGAGGGTTTGCACTTCGCTGGGGCCAGAAACATGACATAATAATCGGCTCCAGAAATGCTGAGAAAGCTGAAGAATTTGCCAGGGAATACAAAGAGATACTTGAAGACCGTGGATATGATGCACACATCACAGGCACTGACAATAAGACAGCAACAAAGGATGCTGAAGTAGTTGTGATTGCTATACGATATAACCGGCTTCAGTCCCTGATAGACCTCATAACTCCCGTGATCGGTGAACAGATCTTCATCAGCGTTGTCGTACCAATGGAAAAGAACCTGTGTTATATAAGCCCAAATGCTAAACCTCGTACCGTGCCAATATCAAGTGACCAGTTCAATACTGACTATTTCTGTTTTACGATGCCTGATGCGGGAAGTGCGGCACAGGAAATCGAAAATATGTTGCCTGCAGGAACAGAACTTGTATCTGCTTTCCATACCGTCCCTGCGAAAAAACTTGCAAACCTTGAACTGGAACTAAATTATGACATAGGTGTTTGCGGAAGCTCTGAATACTCTAAAAAGCTTGTATTCGAACTTGTGGAGGATATATCTGACATGAGACCTCTTGACACTGGCCCTCTTGAAGCCTCTGCGATGCTTGAGTCACTCACACCGCTTATCATCAATGTTTCCGCAAGGAATAACATGAAAGATGTAAGTATTAAATTCGTTTAAAACTGCTTTTGCAAACAGCATGTTTCAGGTTGCAAAACCCAAAACCCAATCTTTTTTAACAGGGAGGTACGACCAGGCCTTCCTACAGAAGGTATAATTTTACCTTCAAATAATATTCAATCGCAGTTCTGTATTGACTGCTTAGAAATCAGAGGAAGTATAAAGGCGATTGAATGAAGATCAACAACAAAGACGATGTGATCAAAGCCATCGAAACACATAATGTCAAATTCATACGGTTACAGTTCACTGATATACAGGGAATAGTAAAGGATGTTGAGATCCCGGTAACCCAGATAGAAAAAGCACTTAGCACCGGAATCTCCTTTGACGGATCATCCATTGAGGGAATGGTAAGGATCGATGAGTCTGACATGGTGCTCAGACCTGACACAAAGACCTTTGCAATCCTCCCCTGGGGAAAGGATAAAGGTGTCGTTGCCAGGATGATATGTGATGTTTACCTGCCCGACGGAAAAGAGTTCGAAGCCGACCCACGTTATGTCCTGAAAAAGGTTATGAAAGAAGCGCATGAGATGGGATACGAGTTCAATGTGGGACCAGAACTTGAGTTCTTCCTTTTTGCCAAAGAGGACGGGAAAGCCACAACCACACCCAATGATTACGGACGCTATTTTGAGTTTGCACCCACCGATCTTGCAGAGGATATCAGAAGAGACATCGTCCTTACGCTGACAGACCTTAACTTTGATATTGAAGCTTCCCATCACGAAGTGGCCTTCGGGCAGCATGAGATCGATTTCAAGTACGGTGATGCTCTTACAACAGCAGATAATGTGGTAACTTTCAGGTATGTTACAAGAACCATCGCAAAGACCTACGGACTTCATGCCACCTTCATGCCAAAACCTATTGCCACCGAGAATGGTTCCGGAATGCATATTAACCTGTCACTTTCAAAGGACGGAAAAAATGCATTCTATGATCCGGATGCCGATATGGAGATAAGTGATACTGCAAGATATTTCATCGCAGGTGTCCTCGAGCATATAAAAGCCATCTCCTGCATTGCAAACCCGCTTGTCAATTCATATAAAAGGCTCATACCCGGATACGAGGCACCGGTTTACATCACCTGGTCGGGAGCTAACCGCAGCTCACTTATCCGCATACCTTCAGCCCGCGGGAACAGTACGAGAACAGAACTTCGAAGCCCTGATCCTTCCTGTAACCCCTACCTGACATTTGCTGCCATACTTGCAGCCGGACTTGATGGCATAAAGAGCAGGAAAGAGCCTCCCCAGATCATGGACCAGAACGTCTTCGACCTTACGCCCGAAGAACTAAAAGAAAGGTCCATTGAAATTCTGCCCAGCACTATAAATGAGAGTTGTAACTATCTGGAAAAGGACGAATTGATAAGGGAAAAACTTGGTGCACATGTGCATAACAACATCCTCAGGCTTGCAAGGGCCGAATGGGATGCATACAGGACACAGGTACATGAATGGGAAGTCAGCAGATATCTTAACACATTCTGATGTTGAAGAGAAGATCATCATAAGAGAAGCTACAAAGGAAGACTTCAGTGCGGTCCTGCAATTTATAGAACTTGTTGACAGTGAGTTCTGCCCTCCTCTCTCCCAGAGAGGAGGAGGGATTCACGAAAGAGTCAGGAACACTCTTGCAACCCCTGATGCAAACTATCTTATTGCACAAATTAAAAAACCTGATCCTTCCGATAAGCTTTGTGGATTTGTTGCAATGGTGGGCTGCATCAGAGGATGGCAGGGAAGGGACAGAGCATACATCAACTTTTTTGCTACGCACCCGGCATATCGTAAAGCCGGTCTGGGTGAGATACTGCTTGCAGAGCTTGAAACAAAATTACTTGAAAAAGACATTGATAAGGTATATCTCTGTACCTGGACCGGTAATAAGAAGGCCATGAGGTTCTATGAGAAACTCGGATACAGCATATACTCTGTAATCCTGAACGACAGAGGCAGGAATATCAACACTTTCAATTACCGAAAGAAGATCGAACCTACTAAATCTGCAAAACAATAATATAAGATTGTGTTCGATAAGAGAAGAGCTTTCCTTAAGACAGATTGAAAAATCCCTTTCATAGCGGTTTTGTATATCAGGCATTAATCCCTGTACCTGACCGCTTTGAACATTGAAAAAGTCCGGACACGATACCTATTGCATGGTTAGGAAGAATAGAGGAAGTGTATAGGTATCGTGTCCATAAATGTGATATTTGTTTTTGGTTTATTCCTCCGGCATTCGGCCAAGCTTCTTTTTAGACAGCTTTTCCACCGATTCCAGATTCACATCATTTTCAATTGACAGTTTTCCATTGTCCACAGCGCTCTCTATGAACTGTTTGCCCACAGCACTGCGGATGATCAGGGTCGTGTAACCTTTATCGCTACCAATGGAACCTGCCGACACATCAGCATCCAGAGCCGTGAGATCCGTACAGATGTTACATCCCGGACGTACACAGTCCTCAACATCTTTCAGTGATATGATGGTCATATTTCCGTCTTTCAGGGTGATCTCAAGTTTGCCCTTGACATCAAAGTGTATAATGTCAAGAGGATCGATCTGGCGCTCTGCAATAAGCTTGTCCTGTACGAGTTTCTCGTAATCAAAGGTCTCGGTACAGAAGAGTCCCATTACAAAACGGATATATTTTCTGAACGGACGCAGAAGGTCAAGATCACTTTCCCTCATCTTTTCCACTGCCTGGACCACACATGGAACACCTACAACTGCTATGTTGGTGAACTTGCGCTTCATGACGGCTTCCTTGAGTGATGCGACCAGGGGAACCCACCAGTTGTAACGGCTTCCTGCCTGGTGGACAAGTACTTCAGATGAAGTGATCACAGCAGATGAAGGCCTGAGCGTCCAGGGATCTTCCACGACGGTGACCACCGCATCGATCATGCCCTCATCGAGTGCGTTTGTGAGTATTGCTGTCACAGCACCACCACTCTGCTTTTTCGGGACTTCCATCTCTGCCTTCGCAGATACGATATCTATATAGTCTCCAAGGACCTCGGACGGTGCTTTGTCTATTCTCGGGCATACCTCATAGCATGCACCACAGGGTACTCCGTCATTTACATCCTTACAGTAACCACTGTTAAGAGGACTTGTGGAATCCCTGCCAATTTCAAAATAAATAGCATCTGCCGGGCATACGGCCACACAGGCACCACATGCTGCACATTTACCCGTATCCCAGATTTCTGCCTTAAGATCTAGATAATTTTTACCTGCCATTGTGATCACTCCCATGTGTATTTACCTGCAAATGGTCTGCTGCTTGCAGGAATAATTCTTGAATAGTCCATGTTCAGGAAAGGAGAAGGGTCTATGTCGAACCTTCCACAGAACTCTTCTATCACAGGAGTCAGTCTCTGGAGGTCTTCCCCGGTGAATTCAACCTTCTTGGCTCCTACACCGAGCAGCCTGTCACTGACATCGCCCCGGATGACAATCTCGCCACCGTGTATACCACTGCCGATACCACGGTCCTGGACCGCTGGTTCATGACCGATACCAAGCACAAGAATGAGTCCTCCGGCCATATATTCGCCAAGGAATGCATGGGACGTGCCACCTACAACAAGTATCGGGCGCTTTCCCTCGTATTCTTTCATGTGGATGCCACCACGATAGCCGATATTACCTTCAACAAAGACCTTACCGCCACGCATGCTGTGTGCAACGGCGTCACCGGCACTTCCGTGAATGACAAGTGAACCCTTATCCATTGTATTGCCCGGTGCATGTTCTGCATCACCGAATACCTCACACTCGGGACCGCTCATGAACATACCGAGATCTCCACCGGGAACACCATTGATGGTAATCTTTGCATCGCCTCTTAAACCATTGCCTATGAAACGCTGTCCAAGTACATTATTGAGTATTATCTCCTTTACACCGGAAGCAATGGCAGCACGGATCTGCTTGTTCAGGGGAGTGTAGTGTACACCCTTTGCATCTATAACTAAAGGTTCCACTTTCAGGCCCCCACGGATTCTACTTTCAGTACGTCAAGCAGGCCTTCGTCAAGCATGTAACCACGCAGACGTTCACGGTTACCACGCAGGCTTTCAATACTGTTCAGGCCTGCTGCTCCCATGAGCTCGCTCAGTTCGAGTGTCCAGCCACGGATGAGGTTTGCAACGTTCTCGGATCCGACATCAGAGTCGATACGTTCAACCAGTTCCGGCCTCTGGGTCGCGATACCCCAGGGGCAGAGTCCACGATAGCAGCTACCACAAACACGGCAACCCAGCGCTATAAGTGAGGCAGTTCCAATGTATACTGCATCAGCACCGAGTGCTATGGATTTTGCCAGGTCCCCGCTGTTGCGAAGTCCGCCACTGGCAATAATCGAGACTTCGTTCCTGATGCCCTGGTCATTGAGTTTCTGGTCGACTGCGGCAACAGCTGCTTCGATCGGAATACCGACATTGTCCCTGAACACCTTTGGTGCTGCGCCTGTACCGCCCTTGAAACCATCGATTACAACGGCATCTGCAGACGATCTTGCAATACCTGCTGCAATCGCTGCTACATTGTGTACCGCAGCGATCTTAACAAAGACAGGCTTCTCCCAGTTGGTAGCCTCTTTAAGACTGCGTACCAGTTGTGCAAGATCTTCTATACTGTAAATATCATGATGAGGAGCCGGGCTGATAGCATCAGAGCCTAATGGTATCATACGGGTGCATGATACATCGGCACATACCTTCTCTCCTGGAAGGTGTCCGCCAATGCCTGGTTTTGCTCCCTGTCCAACTTTGATCTCGATGGCTGCACCGCGCTCCAGGTAGTCAATGTCAACACCGAAACGTCCCGATGCGATCTGGACTATGGTGTGGTCCTGATACGGGTAGATTGCCTCGTGCATTCCTCCCTCACCGGTCCCCATGAAGGTTCCGGTCTTGGCAACTGCCTTTGCAAGACTGAGCTGTGCATTAAGGCTGATAGCACCATAGCTCATGTGACCAATCATTATCGGTGTATCGAGTTTGAGATTTGGAGCAAGCTTTGTCTTAAGTTCCACATCGCCATCCTTCATCGTGAAATCAAGTTTTGCAGGCTTCTTTCCGATATATGTCCTCAGCTCCATTGGCTCTCTCAGAGGATCGATACTTGGATTGGTCACCTGGCAGGCATCCAGCACCAGCCTGTCGAATATGATAGGATAGTCAACCGCATTTCCCATTCCGGACAGGATGATCTTTCCTGAACGTGCCTGGTTTATCACGTCCTCGCGTGCCTCTGTTGTCCATAGAGGGTGGCTGCGATAGTCCACGGGCCTCTCCTGAAGCATGATTGCATCCCTGGGACACATGGAGATACAGCGATGGCATGCCGTACATTTACGGGAGTCGATGATTATCTTATCATCCTCTATCCTGTACACACCATATGAACAGTTATCCACACAGCGCATACATTTCATGCACTGGTCACGGTCGATACTGATCTTGTATTTCAGGGGAACACTACCAAGACTCATTGTGTAACCCTCCCGATCACAGGTTCGCCTGCCCTTGGCATGTAAATTTTATCCACATCAGGATCCATTATACGGATTGCTGCCTCTTCACTGGAGATATAGAGTTTCGAATCATTCTCTCCCACTATGAGGGGACGCAGCTTGATCCTGTCTGTGAAACCGACTATTCCGTCCTTTGTAGCCACGACTATTGCAAAGGGACCGTTCATCAGTGCGGGGCCGTATGTCAGGCGCAGTGCACGCATGAACTCTTCTTGTTTTTCCGGCATCTCATCGATCTCATCCCAGAACGGGGGAGCAAGAGCTTCTACCACCATATCAGAAGGAAGACCATGTCTTCTGCCGATCAGGTCGAATAGATAGGCCACAACTTCCGTATCAGTTAGCATTGTACATTGGTAACCGTGGCTTTCCACATAGCGACGGTTGGTACCGTATGAGGTTATCTCACCATTGTGAACGACCGACCAGTCAAGCAGATTGAACGGATGAGCACCGCCCCACCATCCGGAAGTGTTGGTAGGATACCGGTTGTGTGCAAGCCATATGTAGCCTTTGTAATCCTCTATTCTGTAAAAGTTGGCTACATCCTCAGGCCATCCCGATGCCTTGAAGACTCCCAGGTTTATACCTGAGGAGAAGACCAGAGCACCTTCAACAGTTGAATTGATGGTCATCACGAGACGCTTGACATTATCGTCATCGGGATTGGTCGTGCCCACCATCAGATCAGTGTAAGGCTTGAAAAAATATCTCCAGGGGATATGCTCTCTTTTAAGATTGGGCTGTTCATATGTAGGGATCTCTTCCTGGTAAACGATCCTGCCCCATTTTTGCAAAATCCGGTCTACATTTGTTTTTGGTTCTAACAGATTATCAAAAAAAACGTGGATAGCATAACAATCGGAGTAATCAGGATATATACCGTATGCTACATATCCGGCTCCTTCGCCACTTCCTCTTTCATCCATCAGACTCAGGGCCTTCTTAATACTGGATCCATCCATTCTGGCCATGGTCCGATCGATTACGCCTATAATTCCGCACATGTTGATCACTATAAGTATTTAGTCTTTGGGGGCTATGAAATAGTACTAACCCAATATGAACTTAACCATGCAAAAAATCCATATTGAAAAGCCCGATTATCGTGAACAACTCAGATTCACGTTTTAGCAGCAAAAAAAGGCTGCTGTTAAAGATATAATTGTGAGTATTTGTCGTTTGAAGTTTTTTCTTTAAAGTAAAAGTAAGGGAACATTTCCCTTACAATATGCTAAGATAGGTGTCAAGTTCCCACTGGTGGACCTGAGCTTTGTAATCGTCCCACTGGGCAGTCTTGGATTCAATGTAGTTCACGAATACATGCTCACCAAGTACACCCTTGACGAAGTCACTACCAGCCATAAGGTCAATTGCTTCCTTAAGGTTACCTGGCATGGATTCGATACCTCTTGCTTCTCTGTCTTCCTCGGAGAGCTCGAAGAGGTTTACATCGGTTGATGTTCCTGCATCCATTCCTTTATCAATACCGTCAAGACCTGCACAGAGCATTGCAGCGAATGCAAGGTATGGGTTACATGCTGGGTCCGGGCATCTGAGTTCTACTCTCGTACCCTTTCCTCTTGTTGCAGGAATCCTGATAAGGGAACTGCGGTTTGCTGAAGACCATGTACAATAGATAGGTGCCTCATATCCAGGTACGAGCCTCTTGTATGAGTTAACTGTTGAGTTTGTAATTGCTGCGAATTCACGTACGTGTGAAAGAAGACCTGCAATGTACTGCTTTGCAGTTGTTGAGAGCTGGTCTGGTGTGCTTGGGTCGAAGAATGCGTTCTCTCCGTCCTTCATAAGGGACTGGTTGGAGTGCATACCTGAACCGTTTTCTCCAAAGAGTGGTTTTGGCATGAATGTTGCATAGTAGCCCATGTGTGCTGCGATGGACTTTACGACATACTTGAATGTAACGATGTTGTCACATGTAGTAAGTACATCACCAAATCTGAAGTTGATCTCGTGCTGTGATGGAGCTACCTCATGGTGGGATGCTTCAATCTTGAATCCCATGTCCTCGAGAGCGAAGTCAATTGCTCTTCTGACATCCTGTGCCTTGTCAAGAGGTGTGAAGTCGAAATATCCACCGTGGTCTGTAAGCTCTGTTGTTGGATGACCATTCTCGTCCAGTTTGAACAGGAAGAATTCACACTCTGGACCGATGTTCATTGTGTAGCCTTTTTCTGCTGCCTTTGCAATAGCCTGTTTGAGAACGTATCTTGGGTCGCCCTCAAATGGCTTTCCGTTTGGTCTGTACACATCACCAATGATACGTGCTACTGCACCTTCCTGTGGTCTCCATGGAAGGATTCTGAAGGTGCTTGGGTCCGGCATGAGGACCATATCGGATTCTTCGATCCTTGTAAAACCTTCAATTGATGAACCATCGAACATTACACCGTTCTCAAATGCTTCTTCAAGATCTTCTGCAGGGATTGCCCAGCTTTTGATCATACCCATTGTGTCGGTGAATTGGATTCTTATGAATTTAACATCGTTCTCAGTTACAGCCTGTAACACTTCTTCCTTTGTTACTGGATTTGCTTTTACCATTTTGATTACTCCTCTATTCAGTAGGGGTTGTAAGTATCCCATTACCTATTATCCTCTATAAATAAGTATCGCTTTGTAATTGGCATGAAAACCCCATTTCTAACTCCTACAAAGAAAGAGAGCTTATAACTAATAAACATGCACGGTAGAGTTTTTATTTAATACACGGAAGAATAAGTCCTCCAATATGCAGACATTTTGCAAGTAAACTAAAGGATCTCAGAACGTGGAACAAAAACAAGTGATAAACCTGACCGGGGTTTCGGACCATTTTTTGTCGGAAGGTTTATCAGATTTGCAAAAAATACAAAGAAGGAGCTATTATTTTATTTCAGAAAAAAGCTCTCAAAATGTGAGTACCATGTCTTATACATCACAGGACAATGCAGACATTTCAAGCGGAGTTAAAAATGCCTGCAAAGATATATTCAAGTGTATGCAGTGCGGCGTGTGCAGCGGCAGTTGTCCTTCCGGCAGGCATACCAGCCTTAACATCCGGAAACTTGTCAGAAAAGCTACCAGGAATCCCGATGTGATCCGGGAAGAGCAATTATGGATGTGCACTACCTGTTACAACTGCCAGGAGCGCTGCCCGAGGAACATCGATATAGTGGACGCAGTACTCAGGATCAGGACATTTGCAGCGCATGAAGGGATAATGCACCCCGAGCACAGAAAGGTCAGTGAGCTTCTCCTTGAGCATGGTCATGCAGTGCCAATTGATGAGGAGAACAGAAAAAAGAGAGTTGAGATCGGACTTGAGGAGTTACCCGAAACCGTCCACAAGTATCCGGAAGAGCTTGAAGAGATTAAGGAACTCCTCAGCTCATGTGGCTTTGACAGATTACTGGAAAAGAAAAGGAAAAGCGAGCTTGAAGAGGAAGTAAAATGAAGGGACTTACACTCTTTCTTGGCTGCCTGATACCAAACAGATATCCCGGTATAGAGATGGCAACCAGGTTATGTCTTGCAAAACTGGATATCGATTTTGTCGACCTTGAAGGTGCTTCCTGCTGCCCTGCCCCGGGAGTATTCAGATCTTTTGACGAACCAACCTGGCTTGCTGTTGCAGCTCGTAATATAGTACTTTCCGAAGCTCTACAGAGGGACATACTAACCATATGCAACGGATGCTTTGCTTCACTTGCAGATGCAAACCAAATACTAAAGAGCGAGCCGCAGCTAAGGGAGAAGACAAATGAGCATCTGGCAAAGATCGAAAAAGAGTTCAAGGGAAACATCGAGGTCAGACATATTATAGAATACTTCTACAGAGACATAGGTACGGAGAACATAAGATCACATGTGGAAAAGCCCCTTGACCTGAGAGTTGCCGTTCACTACGGATGTCACCTGCTCAAACCATCAAGGAGTAGAGGACTCGGAGCCTTTGAGCGTCCTGAGTTCTTCGATGAGCTGATCGAGTGCCTGGGATCCAAAAGCGTGGATTACCCGGATAAGATGGAATGCTGTGGAGCCGGCGGAGGAGTACGTTCGGCATTAAAGGACGATTCCCTGAAGATGGCAGACCATAAGCTCTCACGGATAAAAGAAGCAGATATCGATTGTATTGTCAATGCCTGTCCTTTCTGCCATATGCAACTTGATGCAGGGCAGGAAGAGATCAGACAGAAGACCGGAACAGACTATAATATACCGGTATTACACTACACACAGCTTCTGGGGCTGGCAATGGGTTTTCCCGCTGAGATGCTGGGGATAGACCGCAATGTCACTATCAATAAAGAGTTCATTGAAAAGATAGAACGTATATTACTATCAGAGGAAATGGAATAATCGTGAAGAAAAATCTATATTATAGTGTCCCTGAAAGACAATCCCACCAATAAGTTTAAGAAACTGAATGCTATTACAGTGTACCGCGATATGAGCGTGTGGCCTAGTCAGGATATGGCGGCAGCCTCCTAAGCTGCAAGCCGGGGGTTCAAATCCCTTCACGCTCGCTATTTTTCCTTTAATGATTTCCGGAGATCTATGATTGATAATAAGAAAGGCTATTGTTAACGATATACCAGGAATAAAGAGCATCATAGATAACTATGCAAAACAGGAACTGATGCTTCAGCGTTCTTTAAGTGAACTCTATGAGTTCACCCGCAGCTTCTACGTCTGTGAAATAGACAATGAGATCATAGGCTGCTGTGCCCTTCAGGTAAGCTGGGAGGACATGGCAGAAGTGATGTCCTTTGCCGTAAAGAAAGAATATCGAGAACAGGGTATCGGCACCGAACTTGTAAGATCCTGCCTTGATGAGGCAAAGGACCTTGGAATAAAAAATGTATTTACGCTGACCTATGCAGTTCCCTTCTTTGAGAAGCAGGGGTTTAAGACAATCGACAAGCAGCTACTTCCACATAAGGTATGGAGTGGGTGCATAAAGTGTCCCAAATTCCCGAATTGTGATGAAGTGGCAATGCTGAAAGAGATATAAACCTGAATTTCACAGGGCCTTCTCAAAATAAACAGCCCCATCCTCTTCTTTTACCCTGATAAAACCATGTCCCAGATAGAGGGATATGGCCTTTTTAAGAGACGGGTCGGTCTTAAGTCTTGCAAGTGAATAATTCATCTCTGCGAATTCAAGTGCTTTTCTGAAGAGGGCAAGTCCCAGACCCCTGCCCCTGAATTCTTTTTTTACATAAAGTCTTTTGATCTCACAGATACCTGAGCCAAGGTTCCTTACCGCAGAGCTACCTTCTATCTCTCCGTCAGCTATAGCCAGGAAGAAAGCTCCTCCATTTTCAATATAGTTGCCTTCGATATCATCAAGGTCAGAGTCCTTCAGAGAATCACAGACAAAGCCTTCATCAGAAAGTACACCGATAACAAAAGACTTTGCTTTTTCAGAATATTCTGGAGAGAATGGTATGATATTCATTTAAGATATGCTCCGGGATCTTTCAGGAAATCAAGGGCAAGCGTGTGAAGTAACCGCACACCGATCATCAATACATCCTCATCTATATCAAAACTTGATGAATGGTTCCCTTCAACAATTTCTTTTTCTACATTCCTTGTTCCGACAATAGCATACATCCCCGGGACTTCCTGCAGATAACAGGCAAAGTCCTCGGCACCGAATATAGCACTTGCTTCCGGGTTGACCTTCGGGAACATGTCTTGCAGCAATCCAGTGGCTTTTCCTGTAAATGCAGGATCGTTATAAAGCACGGGATACCCGTACTGGACATCAAGTTCATAGGAAGGAGTTCCGGCATGGGAATTATACGAATATGCTTCCATTAGAGAATCAAGAAGCGAGGACATGGAAGTTTCTATAGTCCCGGTATCCTCATCCGAGAATGTCCTGAAACTGCCTACGATCTCCACTTCATCAGGAGTCCTGTTAAATTGTTCACCACTGTTTAAAGTACCAAATCCAAGTACGTAATCCGACGGATCTATTTTTTCGCTTATGCCTGATTTCAGGGACGATATGAACTCAGCAGCTATTGCTATTGGATCAACACAGTATTCGGGAATTGAATGATGCCCCCCTTTTCCGAATATCTTTACTGTGAAGCGGTTGGAGCTTGCCATGAAGGGACCCGGGCGCAGGTTGATAACGCCGACATCAACATTCCCGAAGATATGCAGGCCAATGACAGCATCAACACCTTCCAGACCACCTTCCGAAATTATCCGGGCTGCTCCGCCGGGAGGCACCTCCTCTGCTGGCTGGAATATCAGTCTCACAGAACCATTGAAAGAGTTCCTTTGTTCCTGCAGCAGCCTTGCTAGCCCTAGCACGATAGCCATGTGGCCGTCATGCCCGCAGGCATGCATCACACCCGGGTTCTCTGAAATATAATCTTTATTGAACTCCGTATGTTTCTCAACTGCGGCAAGTGCGTCCGTGTCGGAACGAACTGCTATGCATGGACCCGGACCTTTACCATATACATCGGCAATCACCCCGGTATCAGCGATTTTTTTACAGCCTATGCCAAGCTCTTCAAGCACGGATATTATTCTTTCCTGTGTCCGGTACTCATTGAAACTCAGTTCCGGATCACGATGGAATTGTCGCCGAAGGTCTATTATCCATTCATCAAGGGCTTTCAACAGATTCACCTATCAGTATTTCAGAACAAATACACAGCTAATGGATATAATCAGTTGTATTTAATTCATTTGAAAATACATGAATCATTGCAAACCGTTTTTATGCATAAGTACAATCTATTGTAACCCAATTGAGAAAATAAGCAATGGATGATACCAATGATAAAAACAAGGATAAGGGATTTCCTTATAACAGAAGATGACTGGATATTTGCAGTTTCTGATTATTTCCATCCTCATGGCATAAGGTCGACCTTGAGGTATGTACCTGATGAGAACGGGGAAAGAGAGCTCAAAGGGACCCGATACAAGAAATATGATTTTGATGTTTCCTTTGATTTCATGCGTGAGAACAGGCCCGAGTGGGTGGAGGATGTGCACGTGGTTCCTGAAGACAGGATCAAAAAAATCCTGCGACCAAACGATGTTATCGAAGGCTTAAGCAAGTCGGACAGTCGTGTTCAGACAATCGTCAGTACACTTAAAAAAGCAGGTGTACCGGAGGGTAAGATGGGTGTCACAGGTTCATTTTTACCCGGCCTGCAGAACGAAGGCTCTGATGTTGATTTTGTTGTCTACGGAGCAAACTGGTTCGTTGCACGAGATGCCATAAGGGATGCAAAGCAGGAAGGCGGACCCATCGAGGATATCGATGAAGAGATGTGGAAGAAGATATACCGTAAGCGTATACCAGAGATCAGCTTTGACGAATTCGTCCTCCACGAGAAGAGAAAAGGTAATCGTGGGATGGTTGAAGGAACATATTTCGACCTCCTCTTTGTGCGGGACTGGGAACAGATAAAAGAGCCGATCCGCAGAGGAGAGGATATCGGAAAAATGAAGATCGAAGCAAAGGTTACAAATGCAGACCTTGCTTTTGACAGTCCTTCGGTATACAGAATAGAACATGATGAGATCGACCATGTGCTCTCCTACACCCACACATACGCAGGTCAGGCCCTTGCAGGTGAGACCATCGAGGCCAGCGGCACGGTGGAGCAGGTCGGCGATCTCAAAAGACTTGTTGTGGGCACATCAAGAGAACCTAAAGGAGAATGGATTCGTTCTCTGACACTTCTTGAAAAAGAAGGATTTATCTGAACAGTTCTATCAAAAAATAAAAGTCAGCAGGCTGGCGGATCAGCCGCCGCCTGTGAACTGCCCTATGTCCACAGATTCCGGACCCACGCCATATTCACGCATGTATTCTTCTGCTTCGGCGGCAGTCCTGGTTGTTTCGGTCTTTTCCTTGAGTTCGCTCTCATCTGTTATGACAAGGGTTTCCACTTTATAGTAGAGCTGGGTGCTGTCAAGAAAAGCCCAGATTCCTTCTTCATCTGATCTTATATCAACAACCCTTCCAACGGTACCGGTATTAATGTACCTTACAACTGTCCCGGCTTCTACGGGGTCCCCGTTTATGTCTGAAGCAGTCAGGTTTTCTCTTTCTTCCGCCAAATAAACTCCTCATTTGAAAATAAATATGGAACAAACAGGATTAATACCTGTCTGTTGATCATTCCTGCGAGATCTCACTGCGCAGCTCACCAAGGGTTGCAACCCTTTCGGCAAATGCATTGTGCCTGTGGATACTTTCCTCGTTGATCTGCTTTATGGTTACGATCGCTTCATCCGGTAGTTTGGCGAACTCCCTTACCACATTCTTTGCCATTGTGCGCACACAGTCCTCAACAAACTTGGGGTTGTTGTGTGCTGTCTGGACAACCATGGCCTCGTCGGAGCGCTTGAGCAGCTCATATACGCTTGAGCTCATTGAATTCTCAATGATCTCAATGATCTTTTCGAGGGAGACAAAGTTGTTACCTTCCACTTCAATGGAGATTATACCTCTTCCACGCTGGTTATGGGTCGCCATGGGCACCCTGTGAAGGAACTTGGCGATCTTTGTGTTATCGATCCCCAGGGCTTCCATCTCCTGTCTGGCGTTATCCCTCATGATCTCCTGGGCGCAGGGACATGCGGTCATTCCTACAACCTCGGCACCGATAAGTTTCTTGACTGCCATTTTCTCCACATCATCGCGCAGTGCGATCGCTTCGGCAAAGATGTCAACAACTTCCTGACATTCCATCTTTGTTGATGGTGATTCTCTTTTTATCACATATTCGCTTTTCAGTATAACCTCTGCACGTGTTGCGTATTCATGACGCGTCAGAAGACTCTGGGCCACATCACTACAGAGCTGCTCGATCTCATAGACAGGCAGCTTGACAGCTTTTTCAAGAACCTCATCAACCGCTTCGAAGTTGCGGGAAAGGTTTGCTCCCTTCAGGTGAGAAGGAAGGTCCACGAAAATATCAAACGTAGCTATAAGAACAACAGGACGTTTTTCTTTTCTCTTGACCTCAACGAGCTTCTTTACGTTGGTAACCCCTACACGGGTAAGGTTGATCGGGATTTGAGGCTTATTAGCCTGTATATCCGGTAGTTTAACGACTGGAACTTCCATGATATTACCTCAAAATGAAAAATAAGAGTGTAAAGCTCTTCAGTAAATTACTAATAAGCACTTGAAATGGACTCATTACATGTAAATGTTGTGTTAAAAAAGAAATGCCGGAATGAACCCAAATATGGATAGTTACATAGTAAAATATTTACTTGGAATAGTAAGTAAGCCCTCCTGATACCATAATACATAGGCAGAATAAATCAAGTTAATTTGTCTTGTTGCCTAATAGCGCTCAAGTGTAAAACTAACTATTGCAAAAAATACTGAAATTAGCTCCATCCTGGGATTTTTCGCTACATGAAATTCACTATTGTGATAAATCAGGTACAAAAGACTAC
>Ga0163219_100139_pt1 | contig 19438 bp, 13 predicted proteins | sample MSEWel2016_04_06_FD_113150 | JGI IMG/M metagenome (GOLD analysis project Ga0163219, IMG submission 113150) | Subsurface microbial communities from deep shales in West Virginia, USA - MSEEL Well Study Marcellus 3H_2016_04_06 ...
CTAAGAACGTAGACTAAAACCGGAACATCTTTGATTACATTTCTTAAATTGAATGATCTAGAAAAGATGCTTTTTGCTAAGATATCAGTAACAACTTATAAAATCCAAATGACATAAAAAAATTGAAGTCAGAGGGTGCGCTAACACCCTACACCTCAAAATAGACATAACAAAAGTCATATCCTCTCAAATATGGTATTTGTCTATAGTAATATAAAAGTTGCGGACAGACTTAGTTTTGAATGAGTTTGTAAGTAGCTATGTCTTTTTTGAGCTTCTGTCTTCAGGAGCATTAAATGCAGATTAAGCAAAAAAAATCATTAAACAGTATATTATACGTACTCCAACAGTTAGTTTTAGAATACACGAGCTCTCAAGGAGGTCGACTTTTATTATGAGTTCGGGAACTTATAATGAAGATTTGGAAAAATTAAGAGATCATCCGTTGATTAAAGAGTTTGCATCTGTTGATGAGGAACTCTATGGTTTGATGAAGGCAACCAACCCAACCCTTAGGATGTTTGTTGATTTGGCAAAGAAAATCTTGTCAGAGGGGGTGAAAAAGTAAACACACATCCTAATTTTTATAAAATACCTTCTGAATTGAAAATCTATAACCAGTGGGTTATGTGGAAGCTTATACAGAAAAAGGATAAAAAGAAACCTAGTAAAGTGCCCTACACTGTTGAGAACAAAGAGGCCTCACCAATTAACCCTGCGACATGGGATTCCTACGAAAACTGTGCAAAAGCCCTTGAATCAGGATTATACCAAGGCATTGGTTTTGTATTTTCTTCGAATGATAATTTTGTAGGATATGATGTAGATGATGTAAGGAGTCCAGAAACGGGACAAATTAGTCCAGAAATCCTCCAAGAAATAAAAATATTAAACAGTTATACAGAACTTTCACAGAGTGGAAAAGGCATACATGTCATCTTCAAAGGCAAAAAACCAGGAGAACGTTGCAGGCATGATTGCAGGGAGATGTATGAAGAGAAACGGTTTTTTGTAGTAACAGGCAATCATCTGGAAGGAACCCCGGCGAATATAAATATTGCATTGCCTGAAGCGATTAATATTGTATACGAAAAACTGACTCCACATGTAAAAAGCTCAAGTGCTGATTTTAATACGAAATCCATAGAGGTTTCCGAAAAAATCGCTGATAACGATATAATTTCACTATGTAAGAGTGCTAAGAACGCGGATAAATTCAATTCTTTATGGGCTGGAGACATAGCTGCATACAATGAAGACAATAGCAGAGCTGATCAGGCTCTTTGTAGTATTTTGGCATTCTATACTCAAGATGAGATACAAATAGACAGGTTATTCAGAAAATCAGGTTTATATCGGAGTAAATGGGAACGGGAAGATTACAAGGAACGTACTATAAAAAAAGCAATCAGTGGATTGAGAGAAGTATATAGATCCTTTTCAAAGAAAGATAGTCAAATACAGAACACAGCAGAGGTTTTTCAACATAAGGAGTTTCCAGTACCTAGCCCGTTTGGAGGAGAGAAAGGCAATACTTTCATGGTTAAAGAAATTGGAGAATACGTTCTGAATCAAGTTCCATGTAGAACTTTCAAGGATACAGATGAACTTTTATATTACCATGAAGGCGTTTATCGTCGTGGTGGCGAGATTGTTGTAGGGCAAATTATTCAGAATATCCTTGGAAATCGCTCAAGGAAAAACTTCCAGAATGAAGTTATTAACTGGATAAAGCATGCTACGTATACCGATCGTGAAACCTTCAACCCAAAGTTTAAAATTAATTTGTTAAACGGTATTTTAGATTTGTCTACAGAAGAACTAATTCCACATTCTCCTGAATCGCTTTTCACAATGCAAAGCCCAATAATCTATGATCATGAAGCAACATGTCCAAAAATCAATCAGTTTTTGAATGACATGATGGATGACAAAAAAATAGCTACTGTCCACGAATTTGTTGGTTATTCTCTGACTACAGATACAAATATTCAAAAGGCCATGATTGTCTATGGAGAAGCAGAGTCTGGAAAGAGTACCTTACTAAACTTATGCACTGCATTCGTTGGGGAAGATAACACTTCAAATGAAAGCTTACACAACCTTGAGAACGATAAGTTTGCAGTTTCGAGTTTATGTGACAAGACTCTTAATGTTTGCCCAGATCTTCCAGAAAAGCCCCTCTCAGATCTTCCTATTTTTAAACAAATTGTTGGTGGTGATAGGTTGCGAGCTGAAATCAAGTATCGTCCTGCTTTCACATTCAAACCTACCGTGAAGTTGTTATTTTCAGCAAACAAACTCCCATCGATCAAAAATTTTGATGATGCAAAAAGCAGGCGTTTGATTCTTATCAAGATAAAGAAAAGTGTGCCTCTACACAAACGTAATCTCAATCTTCTAGATGAACTAACAACCAAGGAAGAATTATCTGGATTCCTGAACCTGGCATTGAAAGGTCTTCAAAAGCTTTTAAGTCATGGATACTATTCATACAACACTTCAACTGATGCAACTAAATTAGAATATATGAGAACCAGCAGCCCAATAGAATCTTTCCTGAAAGAATGTGTCGAATACTGTGCCACAAAACATATTGGAAAAAAAGAAATGTATAATTCTTTTTGTAAATGGTGTGAATTCTATAATGTAGAAACATTCACAATCCAACAATTTAGTCGAAAACTGTCTGGGGTAGGCTATCAATATAAACGTGAAACAAACGGGAAACGTGAATGGTATTGGTGTGAATGTAGCTTTTCAAAAACCTTTTTTGAATTACGAGATTCTCTATAACATTCGACCAAGTTGCAGCAGTAAGTTGGACAATAAAAATCGACATCATGACAACTATTTGTCCAACTTACATCCATTTTTTCTCTATTGTAGTAAAGTAAAAAAAATATAAAGTCAATAGTATCAAACAATAGTAGGAAAACGTATGAAGTTAGACTAATACACAAAAAACAGTGGCATAGTCCACAAATAGTAGTTGTCCAAGATTCCAATACTGTCCTAGAGAAGTAGGACTTAACATAAAGCTGTGTCTAAATTAAATGTATAGGCAACATTGTGGCTCTAGAAGCCTTTCTATTAGCGTCCAATATCACCAACACATTTGAAACTGCGTCAACTTGATAATATGTAGTAGGATATCAGTATTTTCTACAGAGCCATTTTGCAAGTAACATTCCTAGATAAGTCAATTCATATATCATTGATTAAGATGAAAATGGACTTATTCATACGAGTCAATACCGTCTAAGAGTTTTCTTGCTTCTTCAGACTTCATCACAAGTTGTAATATTTCCGGCAACTTAGATTCATATTTTCCAATTTCATCCTGTGCCTTGTGGTCCAGAACAAGCGAACATTGAGAACAGAACTTATCAGTAGGTTTGAGGGTATTGGAGCACCTAGGACACTTCTTTAATGTCACATGGCGTTTATTTTCAGTCTTGAGACCACATTTCTCGTATATTCTGTCATTAATTTGCTGATCTGTGAAATTACCGTATATTTTAAACATCCTTGTGGAACCCTTAGACCATCCTGCTCGGTGTTTAATCTCCTGCTCATTATAGCCGTCAAGAATCCAGTTTGTTACCGCTAAATGCCTAAAACAGTGTGGATGAACACGCTTCTTTATTCCGGCAGCTTTCCCTAATTTTTTGACCGTCCGAAGGAAGCTCTGATAACTCATAGCTTCCTGGTTCTTATCATGTGTTATCCATAGTGGAGCCTCTGGATCCTCACTATATGGATGCACCGCAATCCACTGATTGAGATATCCTGTAGACCACGTGAGAGGGATTCCTTTAGCAGGAGTAGTCTTGTTGGACTGTCCTGTATTGGAAAGATAAATAATAGCACCATATTGGTTAAATTCCACATTCTTTATTCTGCAGGATGCAAGAGCTCCAACACGTATGCCAGCATCAGCCAAGACTGCAATTAAGGCCTTATCCCGGGGATGTCTACATGTATCCATGAGCCTGTCAAATTCCTCCTGTGTGAGCAGATCTGATGGCTGAACCGGGCTATCTATGTTCTTAAGTTGAAGCTTACGAACCCAATTAGGAGGCTCACCCAATGTGATCACGTTAAAGAATTTCTTCGTTACCTTCTTGTAATTGCGAAGTCCTGACTGTTTTAAACCCTTTTCATTTTGAAGTGTCACAAGTAGAAGATTGAACTCATCCTCAGTTAAGGTATCAAGCGATTTTGTAATTCCAATTTCTTTTAACCTCTGTGTCATCCGAGTAATGTAGTTGAGATATCCTACAAGAGTACTTTTTGCAAGACCCTCTAACTGACACTTTACTATAAATTTCTCAATTATGTCCTTGTTTTCTTGAGATATATCAGACTCTTTAAGTCTTTCCATTGCACGGATAAAACCGCTGTTAAAAGAGTGTACGTCATCTACATTGAGAGTCATCAATAATATTTACGTTGTTTAGGACTATATATCTTTGCGAAGTAGTCCGCGCGGGACTACCTTCTTTTGACTTTTTAGGATATTCAGATGCTTTTTCGCCATATACAGTTTCTTTTAAGTCTGCAATTTCATTTTCAAGCTCTACAAGCTTCTGTTCAAGGGGACTCAGTGATTCGGCGTTTAAACTCTCTTTGTCAATAACAACCAAAAAAGCCTGTTTACCTTCATGAGATGTAGGAATTATGTTTGCATTACTGCCGACAATTTCACCATATTCACGAGGCAAACGGATTGATGGATATATTCTTGTTTTGCTTGCTTTAAGTGCGGTAACTTTGCTTTTAAACATAGTTTAAACAATGCTTGTATCATACTCAATACATCCCATTTACGATAGAACCCATAAAAATTAGGGAAAATTTAAAGCATCAAACACAAAAATGAATAATAGATAAATAGTGATCAAGAACCTCGCAATCTTAAAATAATATTTAAAGCAATCAGGAGATAGTTTTTTGTATCCTGAAAATAATAACTATGTTTTGAGAATGGGGGAAGAGCCATCCATAAGGAGATTACAGATATTCTTTTTGCGTCTGACAAGCGGAAAAAAACGCTTCTGCTTTTGCAGGATGGCCCTCTGGAGATGGAAACGCTTCTAAGCGAGCTGGATACTACCAGACCTGCACTTCTTCCCCAGATAAAGGTTCTCAGAGAAAGTAATCTTGTATCAAAATCAGGGGACACTTATCAACTGACAACAATTGGAAAACTGATCGTTGAGGAAATGGACCAGTTTTTACGTACCGCTGAGATGTTTGGCAATAATTCTGGTTATCTTGGAACACATTATATCGATTTTATTCCCGATCACCTTCTTAAAAGAATGCCAGAACTTGGTAGTCACAATGTGGAAGATATTCCAATAAGTGAGTTCTTTGACGTAGACAGAGAATTTCTTGGAAGGGCCATAAATTCTAACTACTGGCTGGAGATCACCTCTACCCTGCATCCGACATTCAAGGATTTCTATGTGGATATGACAGAACATGTAAAGCAGGTATCAGTAATTGTCACTCAGGACCTCTACGACAAGATGAAAAAAGACTATTATGAAGATTTAAAAGAATTGCTCGATCTTAACCTAATAACATTTTACGTTTATGCTGAAAAACTTGAATTCACTTCATTCACAATGACAGGTAGATCCCTCCAATTCAGGTTGTTGACACAGGAAGGCATGCCTGATGACAAAAAATTGATATTTACAGGATCTAAAGTAGTTGACTGGGGAAAAGAGTTTTTTGATCACTACGGACAACAGGCCAAACCTGTTATCGAAGTATAGATATTTAGTGGTGGATATTTGTTTTTCCACCAAGTGCCGACCTGATTATCTTTGACCGATCAGCCTTTAAGTTCTGACTCATCATAACTATTTTCGTCAGCATATCTTTCAGTTGTAGCAATTGCGTAAACTTCATCATCTTTATCTGCCAGTGTGGTGGCTGTTAACCATATATCTACAACCTTACCCTTTTTGGTCAGTCTCTGGGTTTTGTATGGCCATACATACTCATTTTTAATAGCTTTTTCCCGTAATTCCGAAATTTTCTCTTTATGATCTTCCGGAACAATAGCACTGATATTCATATCAAGCGCTTCTTCTTCACTCCAGCCATACATCCTTTTAGCAGCAGGATTCCATGCTATGATGTTGCCTTCTGTATCCTGCAATAATATTGCATCACGGGAATCATTTATCACTGCAGCCATACGGTCCAGAGTCTCTCTTTGTTTTTGCTGGAGCTCCTTTAGCTGAGTTATATCTATAAACGTTACAGCTGCACCTTCAAGTTCATTCTCCTCAGAGCTAAATGGATGAATTGTCAGTAAATACCACTCGTTTTCCTGGGATTGAACTTCCTTGTATACAGGCTCAAGGGTATCCAGTACGGATCTTATATCCTGAGTAAGCCTGTCATAGTCTGACAAATTTATAGCAAAATGTCCAATAGGCCTCCCAACATCTGTTGAGACTAGCTCAATAATCTCTCTGGCAGCAGGAGTAAAACGCTGGATACGCAGTTGTGTATCCACAAAAATCATACTAATACCAGTACTTGACAACATTTTGTTTATGTTCTCGTTTATATTCGAGAGATCTTCCACTTTACCCTGCAATTCATTGTTCACCGAGGATAATTCCTCATTGAGAGATTCCATCTCTTCCCTGGAAGTTTCCAGTTCTTCATTGGTTGACTGCAGTTCTTCGTTGGTTGACTGCAGTTCTTCATTTGAAGCTCTTAGATCTTCATTGGATACCGCAAGCTCCTCATTAGATGTCTTGAGATATTCTTCTGTTGTCCTGAGTTCTTCTTTCAGGGCTGCTATAGTTTCTCCATCTTCATCCGGAAACTCTGCATCTATATCCCCATGTCTGATTGAACTGTACTTTTCTTTTTGTCCTGGTGAGGGTTCAGAAGCTACATCAAAAATGACTATGAACAGGTTTTCTTTATCCGCTCCCTGAAGAGGCCGTACGGTCAGATCAACGGCTTTAGTGTCACCATTTGCCTCGAACCTGACTCCGTAGCTGACGACCTTTTTTTCCAGGACCACTGCTTTTCGCAGAATTCGACTCAATTCCTGTTTCAATTCTTCAGGTGCCATCTCAATAATATTATTACTGGGCTCACCTACAGGTACGTGAAGATATGTGTTGGCATTGCCATGGAGATAGAATATATCTCCTTGCTTGTCGACGAGTACAGCTGCAGGAGCATAATTCTCTAACAGGTCTCGTTCGGTCAGCTCGCGCATATGAAGCTTTCTCTCAGCACGCTGCTTGTCAGAAGTGCTTTGAGGTCTATCCCTTGCAGGAGCGGAAGGGAAGAATATTCCGATTCCGGGATGAGGCTGGTATTGATCCTTAACTGCCCGGCTTTTAAAGATTCGCGAATCGTAATCCAGTGTCTTGAACAGATTTGAGTAATCCCTTATGCTTTCGGAAGAACCAAGCAGGAGATATCCGCCAGGTTTCAGAGAATAATGTAACACAGGAATAACGTAGTTCTGCAGCTCTACATTCATATATATAAGCAGGTTGCGGCAGCTTACAAAGTCGATGTTGGAGAAAGGAGGGTCTTTTATAACATTGTGTTCAGAAAAAAGAAGCATTTCACGAACATTTTTCACAATGCTGTAGGTTTCATTTTCCGAATCATACATGAAATATTTATCCAGCCTCTCGGATGAAACATTATCAGCTATACTGGCAGGAAATACTCCTTTGCGTGCTTTCTCGATACTTTTGGTATCAATATCACTTGCAAAGATCTGTACCTTAAAAGTCTTATTCAGCTTTTCCATATGTTCCTTGAGTAAAATGGCGATCGAATAGGCCTCTTCACCTGTGGAACAGCCAGCTACCCACACACGTATTGATTCTTTTTGATCTTTCCCTTCAAAAAGATGTGGAATGACCTTTTCCACAAGAGCTTTAAAAACACTGGGGTTGCGGAAGAAGCTCGTGACACTTATCAACAGATCACGAAACAGAGCATCCGCTTCCTCTGGATTTTCTTTTAAGTAATTTGCATATTCCTCTAGACTTTCTGTTTTATTGACAACCATACGACGCATTATTCGGCGATTTAGTGTCTGTGGCTTATATTGGGAAAAATCATGATCTGTTTGATTTCGCAGCTCGCTTAGAATAGTATCCATTGCTTCTTTGTTTCTGGAGGAGGGATGAGATTTTTTCTTTTGCATCTGTGATACATATTCTTTTAACTGAGCTGGCATCTCATCAGGTTCAAGTATATAGTCTACAAGACCGGTCTGAATAGCAGTTTTTGGCATGCCGTTGTATTTACTGGATTCGGGACTCTGTGCCATTGCCATACCACCCTTAGCTTTAATATCCCGTATCCCCTGCACACCATCACTGCCTGTACCTGAGAGTATAATACCGATGGCCAATTCCTCCATGTCAGAAGCCAGTGAAGAGAAGAAATGATCAATAGGTGTGCGTTGCCCACGCGGTTTGGCCGGTTCCATAAGATTCAGTACACCATCCTTTATGACCATGGCCTTATCAGGCGGGATTACATATACAGAGTTGGGACTGACAGTCATCCCGTCTTTTACCCCTTGTACATCCATATTCGTATAACGGTCTATGATCTTGGAGAGCATGCTCTCATAGTCGGGTGATAAATGCTGTATCACAACAAAAGCCATATCCATACGGGTATTTTTGGGCATGGATGAAAATAATCTTTCCAGTGCTTGAAGCCCGCCTGCAGACGCACCAATACCTACTATTGGAAATTTACCTTTCATAGAATAAGATCCTGATCTTTCAGCTGAAACAAGTTGCTCATTGGACCCAGTCTCCGCTTCAGATTTGACCCGATCATCATTATTGATGCTGTTTTCACTTTGACCCATATTTTTCCCCTTAAATCACATTTAGTTTTGAAGTCAACATTAACTGCAGACACTTGACTTTACGCTAACATAATATTGAACTAATCATTATATAAAAGTCCTGCAGTGTATCTCGTAGTTGTTGATTTTTTAGACCTTGATATATATTTCAGGAATATTTAGCTTAGCAAAGATTAATTTTTGGTATTTATTGAAATTAAAAATTAATAACTAAGTTGAGAATTTATCTACTATCAAATGGATATGCGTACCTTTGAAAAACTCGATTTAAAGACAGCAGATCCTGCGAAGACTGCGAATACAGGAAAGGTGAAAACACATGGAAGTGCCAGCTCAAGCTTGCACTGGTAATGGAGCACGAAGATCCTGACACTGAATACGAGGTCAAGATCCCATACGGCACATACATCGAATTCTCCAACTATGTTAAGAAGGTCCATGCAGCATGGAGTATATATCATTAATCCGATTATCCAGGATTTTTTGAACATGTATCAGGTCAAAGGTAACGAGCATTTTGTGAAAGCTGGATTGTATCCGGATTTATAGTTTCGAATGCCAAGCGTATAGATCAACAAAATTTCAGTTGATTTTAAATATTAACATGCAACATCATAATAGAGAGTGTTTGGTGCCGTAGGTTGTGTTAATGAGTGAAAAAACCATTAATTGATGTTGTATTTGCATCCGAGAAAAGAAAAAAGGTCCTCTTACTTTTACAGGACGGGGCCAAAGAGATGAACTTTATTCTTGAAAAATTAAATACTAACAGGCAGTCGATATTACCACAGATCCGAATACTGGAAGAACATTATCTAGTGACCAACTTCGATGATTCTTATGAGTTAACAACTATCGGGAAACTAGTGATAGACGAAATAATACCCATGGTTGGGATTTTTAATTTACTTGATACAGATATCGATTACTGGGGCACTCATAAATTAGATTTTATGCCAGCTCATTTGTTAAAAAGGCTTAATGAGCTTAATAAATGCAAAACAGAAACCCCTCCTCTTACTGAGATACATTCCATTCAAAAAAGTTTTCACGAAGCTTCGATGAGATCAAAATCTTTGTATGTGATCTCTAAATTTCTCTTCCCGAATTATGTTATGCTATTCAGAGGGTTATTTGATAATAATGTTGATACACACTTTATTGTCTCTTCTGAGTTGTTCGACAAATTGCAAAAAGAAAATGATCCTGATTTCGAGGATGTTCTACAAAACAAACTATTACATTTCTTTGTTTATTCCGGTGACATTGACCTTTTATCATTTGGATTAAATGATGAGTGCCTACTGATGCGCTTATTCCCCAAAAAAGGTGAAAATGATAATATGTTCTTTACGTGTACGGGTTCAAGTGCACATAAATGGGGAAAAGAGTTGTATGAATATTATCTAGGAAAGTCTAAGCAGATAACCAGCTTATCATGAAAAAATAAGTAAGCCATCTTTTGTTCAAAGTGTGACCTTTAATACACTAAGATTGAAGAGATCATATTGGAAGAGAAAACCAGTTCTAATAATACCACTGTTTCCCATCCACATAATGAGTTCTCGGTCGGTTGCTGACTTCACGCAGTATGTCTGAAAGACGAACCTTTAAGAATCCGATCTGCCTGCGTGAATAACTCTGGTCCAAGATAGATGAGCTGATAGAAAATATTCACTATCCTTTGCCATTTCAGTTCTATTTTTGATACAAAATTCTCTAGTGACATATCAACTTATATCAACCCGTCAGTTCATTTCTTAAAAAAGCTGAAAAGGACACAATCTGTGTTTATGTGTAACAGAATGACCCCAAAAGGAAAAGTGTTTCACAATTGAGAACAGCTTATATATTAGAACAACAATCTTGGAATTAGATGATAGGTAGGATGAGACACCTGACAAACCACCACGCTTTAAGGTGCCTCTTTCCTTGTTGATCCGAGATGTCCCCACATCTCTTAAACCCCACTCCCCAACCCGCTTTTTGGTTGAGAAGGAAGATAAGGCGCCTGACAAACCACCACGCTTATGGCGCCTCTTTCCTTGTTGATCCGAGATATTCCCCAATATCTCTCTTTAACTCCACTCCTATAGCTTGTGAGCAACCCCTTATGCTCACAAGCTCTAATAAACGGTTTTCACATATAACCAGAACGGATTTTAATCTGAGCAATGCTACTATCTTTTTTTAACAAGCAATGTTTTAGCGGTGTTGAATTTTCAGCAGGCAGCCGAAAATAAGATACAAAACTGAGATATATCAGGCTGACTTCAATATCCGAAAGCCGGATCCTTAAAACACGCTTTTGAGAGGAATCCGCAAAGACAGCATGATAATATATAAATAGTTATGGGAACAAAGTTATTATCAGGGAGTGTTAAGTGATCGATATTACACAAGAGATCCCCGGTGCAGGGAGTCTTCCCACCCGGAAATTCCTGGCACCTGAGATCATTCTGGGTGATGGTTGCCGGAGTTATATTGGCCAGTATGTACTCAGCTTATCCGGCAAGAGGATCTTTTTAGTCAGCGACCCCGGAGTCTTTGAAGCAGGCTGGGCCGGGGAAGTGGCAGATAATCTGGAATCATTGGGCCTGGAAGTTGTAATCTACAACAGGGTATCTCCCAATCCCCGGGCCTCTGAGATCATGCAGGGTGCCAGGACCTATGTTGAAGAGCAATGCGACCTGGTAGTAGCCGTCGGCGGTGGAAGTTCCATAGACTGCGGAAAGGGCATAGGTGCTGTAGTGTCCAACCGTTGCAATGTTCTGGATCTGGAAGGAGTGGACGAGGTGACCCTGCCTGCGCCTCCTATCATCTGCGTACCCACAACAGCCGGCTCCTCTGCAGACGTATCCCAGTTTGCCATAATCACCGATGAAGCAGAAAAGCGCAAATTTGCCATAATCAGCAAGGCAATGCTTCCGGACCTTGCACTCATAGATCCCGAGACCACAATGACCATGAGTCCCGAGTTGACCGCATCCACTGGAATGGATGCCTTAAGCCATGCCTTTGAATCCTACGTATCCAACGCTTCATCTGCCATGACCGACATGTTTGCCCTGGAGGCTACCAGACTGTTAGCAGAATATCTACCAAAGGCATACGACGAGCCCGATAATCTAATGGTCAGGGACAGGGTCATGCTTGGAAGTATGTACGCAGGACTGGCATTTTCCAACGCCAGTCTGGGATTGGTGCATGCCATGGCACACAGTCTGGGAGGCTATCTCGATTCTGCCCATGGTGAGTGTAACTCACAGCTCCTCGAACATATTGTCAGCTTCAACTTCAGCAGTGCACCTGACAAATACAGAGACCTCGAGGCTGCCATGTCCGGAAAAAGAACATCAGAAAGTTACGGACCTGAGGGGCTGTTGCAGGAGATCAGGGAACTGACCGAACATCTGGATATCAGACCCGGCCTATCAAACATCGGAGTGAAGGAAGAGAATATAAAATTCCTCAGTGAGAACGCATTCATTGATCCCTGTCTTGCCACCAATCCACGTTCTGCTACCATAGAAGACATAGAGAGAATATACCATGAAGCACTCTGAAGATCAGGGCAGACAGGATCATCTCCGCAAAAAGATAATCGGACTTGGTGAATCATCACACAGGAAGAGTTACTACCCTCAGCTAAAGGAGCAGATCAACGAATTAAACCGGGCCATGCGTGCATTGCAGGAAAGTGAGGAGAAATACAGGACCTATGTTAACATATCTCCTTCACCTATATTTGTAATGGATCTGCAGGGAAATCTAGTTGATGTAAATCCCGCGGCATCTAGGATAACCGGTTATTCCAGAGAGGAGATACTGGACATGAGTCTCTCTGATTTTTTGATGCCTTTTAACAGGGAACAATACATCCAGCTTTTCAGGTCCCTGAATGAAAAAGGAGACCTTTCAGGAGAATTCCCATTTGTGAACAGGGATGACGATGTAATTTATATGGAAGTCAACGCTGTAAGGATCCCAGGTGATAAATTCCTTGCAATATGCATGGACGTTACCGAGAAAAAGAAAGCAGAAGACAAAATATTGCAGGCAAAGATAGCTGCGGAAAATGCAAACCGTACCAAAAGCGAATTCCTTGCCAATATGAGCCATGAACTGAGAACTCCGCTAAACTCCATAATCGGATTTTCCGACGTTCTGCTAAATGAGGTAGCAGGTGAGGTTAACGAGCAGCAATATCGTTATCTTAATCATATTTCCCAGAGTGGAAGGCATCTACTCAATATAATCAATGAGATACTGGATATTTCCAAGATAGAATCCGGAAAAATAACACTGCACCGGGAAAAGGTAAGCCTGCCAGAAGTATATGAGGAAATATATTCCAATCTGAAGTACCTCGCAGATAACAAGAACATTGAGATCGACGTTTCAACGAATTCCGATACAAGCTGCGTTTATGCCGATAGACCAAAGCTGAAACAGATACTCTATAACCTTGTGGGTAATGCCATCAAATTCACGGAAAACGGAGGGAATATAAGAATTGATACCGAAAACGGGGATAAATTCGTCCGCATTTCCGTGACAGACACAGGAATCGGAATCGACAGGGAAGATATGAAAAAACTGTTCACCCCCTTCGTACAGCTGGATTCCTCAAAATCAAGAAGATATGAGGGCACAGGCCTCGGACTTGCACTATCCAGAGAGCTGGTTGAACTTCACGAAGGAAATATATGGGCTGAAAGCGAACCCGGAAAGGGAAGTACCTTTACTTTTACGTTGCCTGTCTGTTCATAATGCACCTGATAGCCGCAGTATTGGGACTTGCATTCCTGTTCCAGAGAAGAGAATAAATCAAATGAATGAAGCTCATTGAGCTTCATCTTTTCCTATCTTATTTTACACTGAGCCGCTTTTTTACTAAATTTAATTTTCAATCGGTTTTAGCCTTGGATACAATATAGAGTTACCTCCTGGACTTAAAAACAACTGCAATGAATCCAATAAAGCAAAGTGCCATTAAGGAGCTGAATCCCGGTGCAGCTTCTGATGTATCTTCTGTGGATTCGACAGCTATTTCATCGCCTCCAATAGCTGCTTCTTCAAAAGATTCTGAAACCGGCTCTTCGGTTTCTACCTCTTCTTCAGGTGATTCCACCATTGCATCTTCTGCCATTTCGGATACAGGTTCTTCTTTTTTCTCTGCCTGTGGAATTTCCACAAAGAACGACGTGTATGGAGTGACAAAACCATATTCAAGTGAAAGGTCCGTGACATCAGAGACCAGTTCTTCGGTCTCACCCTCGACCTTCATCATATCAAGTTTCTTATTTATGGTATTGTAAGCCCACAGCCGGGGTATAAAATCATTGTTTTCATCGACCTGCACAGGGAAATCGTGTTCCGAAACATACATACCATTTCTCACACTACCGCTTGCCCTGGCAGTAACTTCATCGGCATCAGCTTCGTACTTACCAAGAACAATAGACTCCGAACCCACAAACAGGTGGTCCTTTCCAGTAGTAACGACATCGGACGTAACATCATCATAGCTTAACACAAGATCTATGACAAGTGGTGTCGAGATCGTTTCATAGAAATGGGTGATGCCTTCGGTGGCCTCGGAATCGGGTTCGAAGTAGACCGCAATTCCCTTGTTCTCAAGACTTAGAGCCTGCAGGAAATTGAAATCATAGTCGAACTCCCTGCCAAAAGCTATAGTGAATATGGAAGCATCCACATTATTGGCCTCCAGCACGTTCTGCCGGATAACCGCGGTGGATTTTACACCTTCCGAAGGGTCCCCGTCCGTGAGGAAAACTATAATTGGCAGGTTATCGCTTTCAGCAGAGAACATATCAATTGCCGTGAGCAGGGCTTCGTTGATATTTGTGCCCCCGTTAGCACTTGTATTTACCACCACTGCAGTTGCCTGGTTTTTATTGGACTCATTTGCAGCCAAGATATATTCGCTATACGGATACATGAAAGCGTCAAAGAATATCACATTGAAATTATCATCTTCGGGCAGATCACCTATTACTTGTGAAAAAGCCTCCTTGACATCAGCTATCCTTTCCCCGGACATAGAGCCGGACTTATCTATCAGAAAAATAATGTCCTTGTTCAGGGGAGATATATCCATATCATCCGCAGTCGGGGAGAAGACATGCATGAAATATCCCGTACCATTAATCTCATAGAACTTCATCTCGCCGTCCTTGTCCGTATTTTCGGTTTTGAATACAATATTCATGTCCCCTGAAGGCAGACTGTTGGAACTGTATTCCACATGGGCACTGGTTGGAGACGGATAGCTGATATCCGAAGTAAATTCCGGAGTTTCCACACTCAGCACATCCGTTGAAGAATTGATATTAGCAGAAACTGTCAGGTCATCCACACGATGGTTGCTGCGCAGGTATTGCAGATAATCATACTCACCCATATCTCTTGTCAGAGCCTGTTCATAGGTCATCTTTATCACAATGCTCTGCCCGGAATCAAAGTTCAGAGAATACGAGAACAGTTCGGAATCCCTTGTCTCCAGAAGACCTGCAGTTCTGCCACTTGATGCAGCCTCTTCGAATTGCTGTCTGGCATCTTCCTTTATGAGAATTTCAGCAGGGTACTCCTTCCCGTCGATATTTATAGAAAAATCAGACATAAAGGCGTTTTCCGGGATCAGGATCTCAAAACTGTCAGTTATCGAAAAATTATTCGCATTAACAAGTTTCTCCTCAACCGTGGTAATGGCATAGCCATCATTGATCTCCACATCTATACTCATATATTCAGATTTGATATCTGTTCCCAAACTCTCTTCTGCAACAGACTCCGCATTTACAGGCAGTACGATTAACAACAAAGACAACAGGAGCAATAAAGTACAGGCGATTGTCCTGAAAGGCTTTTTTTGAAACTTTTGGAGTTTCATGATGAGAACATCCTTTGAGCACTGGAAAATACCTGCAGGTAGAATCCAACTTTGGTACATCCAAAGTTTATAAGACAACTATTAAAAATATTATGGCTGCATGTCCAACTATTCAGGAACAACTAAAAATGACGATAGTTTTTTGTACCCAGAATCTGTCAGTAAATCATCCGACATGAAGTACAGGCGGATAAATTCCATCAGATTTTTTGAACGCTCAGTTATTTATATGTTAACGCCGTTAACGAAGCTGAAGGTGTGTGTATCATTTTTTTATACCACCCAACCAACCACCCCCACTCCTTAAATCACACACCTTCTTTTGTAACTACAGGGAAAATACTGGCATGAGTCAGGAAGCTATTTTCATTATGCAGACTTTTTCAAGGCCTTTTTGTTGACCACATTCTGCGGATCTCCTTGCAGGAAATGGCTGATATTATCCACAGTAACCGATGTACACTCATCAAGAGATTCCTCTGAAAGGAAGGCTATGTGAGGTGTCAGCAACACATTATTAAGCCTGAGGAACGGACTGTTTGATGGAAGGGGTTCTTTCTCGAATACATCAAGCCCGGCAGCCGCAATATCACCACTACGCAGAGCACTCAGGAGAGCTGCCTCATCAACAACCTCTCCCCTTGCAGTATTGATAAGAATGGAGGTTGATTTCATCTTCATCAGTTCTTCAGCACCTATCATTTTTTCAGTAGAGGGTGTAAGAGGTACATGCAGTGTGAGAATATCTGCTTGCTCAAGCAGAGTATCCATATCCACGAATCTGACACCAAGTTGCTTCTCTTTAACCGGATCAGGATGGGCAGTGTAGGCCAGTACCTGCATCTTGTAACCATGTGCGATCTCTATAACCCTGCTTCCGATATTGCCGGTACCGATGACACCCAGGGTCTTACCCATAAGCTGATTACCCCTGTAAGCTTCGCAGATGTAATCCCTCCATTCAAATTCTCCTTCTCTGAGAGACCTATCCGCCTTATGCAAACGCCTCAAAAGGTTCAAAACCTGGGCAAAAACAAATTCAGCTACCGCATCAAAGGCGTAGCCCGGCACATTCGAGACTACGATACCCTTCCTGCTGGCAGTATCAATGTCTATATGATCGTAGCCAGTCTGCCATACGGCAAGCATCTTAAGATTCTTTGCAGCTTCAAGGACCCTGGCAGAAAAACCATATCTTCCGGCGATCACGATATCCGCATCCTTAATGCGTTCGATAAGTTCGTCATCAGAGGACGGCCAGGTATTATGAACTTCCAGTTCACCCATCTCTTCAAGCTTTTGGTGATATTCAAGCTGCAGAACTATAGGATCAGATACGACTATCTTCATAAATTTCCCCCACTGCCCTATAAATTGCAGCAAATTTAGATATTACGCCCGTTATTTTCCGAATTTGCCCATAAGTTCTCCCTTATCGATTATATGAGACCTCATGGCATTCTCCACCTCATTTCTGCTTGTCCCGGTCCGCAGATCCAGTCGGGTGTCAAGTGCATATACCATGAAGTAATAGCTGTGTGTACCCGAGGAAGGACAGGGACCACAGTATGACACTTCATTAAAACCATTCTTCCCCTCCACTCCCGGGACTGAATTCTCGGCTATTGCTTCAACAAAGGGTATGTTCCATACTATCCAGTGGGTCATTGTGCCTGAAGATGAATCAATACCATCCACTATCACTACAAGACTCATTGTTGTCGAAGGCAGATCATAGAACTGCAGGGGAGGGCTGATGTTCTCCCCCTCACAGGTATATTTGGCAGGTATCGTTCCTCCGTTCTCAAAAACACTGCTTACAACTCTCATTCTTTATCACCTCAAATTATTCAACTATCACAAATCAGCAGGATAAAAATTACTGCATCACCACAATGCATAATTGTCTCACAGCTTCCGCCTGTGTCCCCGTTTAACTGTAAACCGTAACGCACGATCCGGAAGCTGTCCCTGAATCCGGCAGGCAGAGTTTCACTATATTTGCAGCCACGTCCTCGGGTTTAAGAGAGGGGGTGTTGTGATAAAGAGACCTGTACATGTCCGTATCCACCCCGCCCGGACAGACCGCATATACACCTACCTTTCCTGAAACTTCCTGTGCCACAGATTCTGTAAGTCCGATCAGCGCAAACTTTGAAGCGGAGTATACTGAAAGCTGTCCTATTCCGGTTTTACCGGCACCTGATGAAACATTGACAATTGTGCCATGACCTCTCTCAAGCATATGGGGCAGCACATATCTGGTGCACAGGAACAGACCCCTTACATTGACATCCATAACAGTATCGAACTCTTCCACACTTGTCTCAACCAGGGGCTTTTTTACAGCAACACCTGCATTGTTAACAAGGATGTCTATAGCGCCGAAGTGATCGATTGCCTTTGTCACCATGTTCTCAACATTTGATTTCTCCCGGAGATTGGCTGTGATGGCAATTGACTCCCGACCCATATCTTCTACCATATTCCGGACTTCATCTATCTCATCCCGGCTCCTTGCAGTCACAACAATATTTGCTCCTTTTTCTGCCAGAGCAATGCATGTTGCTTTTCCGATACCTCTGCTTCCACCGGTTACGATAGCCGTTTTATTTTCAAGCTCCAGTCTATTTCCCTGAATAGATTACACCCCGAACAATAAATGGGAAAGGCAGCGATCATAATATTGTGCCAGCAACCCCGTATCAAATTCACTCCTTATCTTCAAGACGTTAAGCATGCTTAATAGTACTACCGAATCAAAGGTATGAGGCATTGAATCAGACAGATGACACAATGCCTTCCGGCTCGATTTTAAACAGGAACAATAAAATCATCCGGTTACGATGATCTGACCGGTTGTCTGATAGGGATGCACTGTGCACATGTAGCTGTACCGGCCCTCCCTTCCGAATGTGTAACTGTAGGATTCGCCCTGACTGAGTGCGGAAGATCTGAACGCCCCGCCGTCAACAGTATGCACTGCAGAATCCTGGTTGGTCCATGTAACGGTATCTCCCACGCTTATGGTAATCGAGTCCGGCTCAAAACTGTAATCACGGATATCCACCTCAACCTCCTGGAAAGGAGTATCCGTGATATAGCTTGTGTAGACATAATCATTGTCAGCCACAACTGAATGGCACTCTTGACATGAATCGACCATACCTTCCACTATTATCTCCCCTTCCGGGGAATAGGCTGCCCAGAACCAGTCATTGTGCCCGGGGTCATATCCCTGGGCCTTATAACGCACACCTATCTCTCTTAGTTCACCGTCGGCATCGTAGCTCTCCCGTACTATAATGCTTCCGTAGGGAAGCGCACCTGCCCTCTCGTTAATTGCGGTTTCTGCATCGTCTGAAACATAAGTTGTGAGAAGCGGACCATGGATACTCGTACTTGCGTAGATTTCCTCCTTCAGAGGCCACAAGCTCCATCTTTTATAGTTATTCTCTTCAGTTATGTAAGCATAAACCTGTTCCCCATCGGGTTCAGGCATATCCGTATCAACAGATACAGAGTCAGGATCCGGTGTTTCCTGAGTGTCAGTATCCTCTGTTACCAGGTCCTCCTGATCCTGAGTGTCAGCACAACCTGCCACTAAAATCACTCCAATAAAAACC
>Ga0163219_100141_pt1 | contig 19375 bp, 15 predicted proteins | sample MSEWel2016_04_06_FD_113150 | JGI IMG/M metagenome (GOLD analysis project Ga0163219, IMG submission 113150) | Subsurface microbial communities from deep shales in West Virginia, USA - MSEEL Well Study Marcellus 3H_2016_04_06 ...
GATTCAAGAAAGGGTGTACAGCGCTTAGCCCAACAACTGATACGACAACAGAGAAAAGAAGAAGAGCTAAGAGCAAAGTATGAGAAGATGAGTGTTCATGAAAGGAGAGTAAAGCAGAAGGGATATAGGATAATTGGGGGTATTGATGAGGCAGGAAGAGGACCTTTAGCAGGACCTGTGGTGGCGGCTATAGTTATCTTGCCAGAGGATGAACAGATTTTAGGCTTAGATGACTCTAAAAAGTTATCTGAGAAGAAGAGAGAAGAGCTCTTTGGAATAATTCAAGAGAAGGCAATAGATATAGGTGTAGGAATTGTTGATAATAACAGGATTGATGAGATTAATATTCTACAGGCTACATATCAGGCAATGAGAGAAGCTATAAATAGTTTAGAGCATAGACCAGAGTACTTATTAGTCGATGCTGAAACGATTCCAGATATCACTATTGCTCAAGCAGGAATCATTGAAGGTGATGCCCATAGCGTCTCTATTGCAGCAGCTTCAATTGTAGCTAAAGTCACTAGAGATAGAATGTTAGTTGAATATGATAAGGAGTATCCACAGTATAAATTTGCTTCAAATAAAGGATATGGTACAGGAGAGCATATCCAAGCTTTAAAGAGATATGGAATAACTCCCTTACACCGTACTTCCTTTGGGATAGTCAGAGAATCCATGAATGGGTGATAATATGCTAAAGGCAGGAGATATCATAGAAGGTACGGTATTGGAGGTTAAAGCAGAGAGCGTGGTTATTAAATTTGGTAGAAGGGCAATTGAAGCAAGTTGTAAGGCAGAGCTAGAAGAAGGGGAGAAGATTAAAGTCAAGATCAAGGGCTGGTATAATGGTAAGCTACTGCTTAAAGTCTTAAATAAAAACGATGGACTTGGTTCAAACTCTATAGATATAAGAGTTTAGGGTCTTTAATAATTCTTTAAAGAGAGACTAATTGATTTAAATAATCATATAAATTATCTCTTTTCTCTTTATCTTCAAATAGGAATAATTCTGTCTTTCCATAGGCTTCATTACCTAGTACTATACTGATTGTCAGGTCTAATCCCCATAATTCTTGATCAAATTCTTCTGCTAGCTCTTCAGCCTCAACCTTTTCAATTTTGATTGTAGAGTCCTTTTTTGTCATCATTACTAGCATTTCTGTAAAATTTAATAAGACATTACTGTATTCTAACTTCTTTTCGATATATTCTTGAATAGTTGTATTGTTTTCCATAAGTTGTCACTCCTTTATTCAGTCTATTAACTGTAAATTTAATTTCTTTTACCATAATTATAACATAAGTCATAATCATAAATGAAGTATTATTTAAAGGGGAATGGTTGTCAAGAGCCTCCTTTTGACTTTTAGTCAAAAGGAGGCTCTTTAGTTATTTTTATAGGATGATTTTCTGATAAGGAAACCGTTTTTTTAATATAGAGAAGGTTTATTTTCTTTTATATAGAATTAAATAGAAACAAATAGAAAATAATACATTAGATAAAGGGGTTCTTAGATGTGCAAATAGCTAGAAAAATATACCTATTCATTCTATTTTTAATCATATTAAATCTTATTTCTTATGTGGAGGCTTTGGAGGATAATGAGATATTAATTTTAAACTCCTATTATAGAGGGTATAATTGGGAAGATGATATTAACAATACTTTGCTTAAAGGCTTGGGTTCTGGTAAGAATAATATTCATATTGAGTATATGGATATTCATCATGCTAACGGTGAGTCTTATCTTAATAGATTATATGATATCTATAAGTCTAAATATCAAAATTATCAATTTGACCTTATTATTGCTGTTGACAATGCAGCTTTTGATTTTTTATTGAGATATAAAGAAGATTTATTTCCTCAGGCATCGGTGGTCTTTTGTGGAGTAAATAATTTTGACGATAAACTTCTTGCAAGAAAGCAAGGCTTTACAGGTGTAGTAGAGAAAGTAGATCTGATAGGTACTCTAGACATTGCTTTACAATTACATTCAGATATAGATAAAGTAGTATTATTTGTAGATGATACCTCTATAGGAACTGTTAAAGATGAGATTTTAAAAGAAGAGCTATTACACTACAATAATGAGGTTGAATATGAGATTATTAGAGCAGAGAGTATAATAATAGCTCAAGAGAAGGTTAGAAGTCTAGCTGAAGGTGACATAGTAATTTTGGCAGGAGGCTTTAATGATAAAAATGGTAATAGACTCTCACTAAAGGATACTAGTAATTTATTAGCCAGCAATAGCCAAGTACCAATCTATAGTCTTTGGAAGTTCTTTTTAGGACATGGAATTGTAGGTGGCAAGTTGACTAATGGTCATTATCAAGGGGTCTTTGCTAATGAGTTAGCTAATAAAGTTCTATCTGGAGAGGATATCAATAATATATCTGTTATAAAAGATATCCCTAATCTGTATATGTTTGACTATAAAGAGATGAAGAGGTTTGGTATTAAAGTCTCTAATTTACCTCTAGAAAGTATTATTATAAGTAGAGACCAATCATTTTTTATGAAAAATAAAGATAAGCCGATCTTTCAAGTTATCATCTTTTCTATAATTATTCTACTCTTTTTAGTGATTATTCTCAGTATCAATATATTCAAGCGCAAAAGAGTAGAAGGTGAATTATTGCTTATAAAGGAAGAGCTAGAGAAGAAGGTAGCAGAGAGAACTATTAAATTAAGGCTTGAAAAAGAAAAGCTACATAGTTATTTAGATATGGCTGATGTGGTTTTTGTAGCATTGGATTTAGAACAGAAGGTAACAATGATTAATAAGAAAGGCTGTAAGCTTTTAGGATATCCTAAAGAAGAGATAATAGGTAAGAACTGGTTTGATAATTTTATGAGACAGGAGGATAGAAAAGCAGTAAAGAATTTATTTAAAAATAGAGTTGTCAATAGAGAGAAGTATGAAGAAGGGGAAATCTTTATCACTAAGACAACAGAGAACCTTCTAGTAAGTAGAAGTGGCGAAACTAGAATAATAATTTGGCATAATGCAATCTTAAAAGATAAGAATGGAAACGTTACAGGAACAGTAAGTTCAGGGATAGATGTTACTAAAGAGAGGTTATTAGAAGAGAGATTGGAAAAGAGTATAATTAATATTGATGACCTTCTAAACTTTCCTCCTGAATTAAAAAAGCCTTTGAGCTTGATCTTTTCCTCACTCCATATATTAGATATTAGTGAAATCTCTTTTATAGTTATGGATAGACAGAAGAGATTTGTAATGGCTAATCAAGCAGCTGAAGATGTGTTTGGGTATAATCGGGAAGAGATTATTGGCACTAAGGTATTGGAGTTTATTAAAAAAGAGGAGAGAGATGAGGTAGATCAAACTCTTAACAATATATTAGCCCAGAGATTGAAATTACCATTCTATATTGAGATTAGCTGTTTAACTAAGGATGGCAGAGAGAGGATAATAGCTTGGTATATCTCTATTTTAAAAGATGACAATGGAGTTGTGCAAGCTATTTTTAGTACAGGTGTGGATATTACTGAACGTAAACTATTAGAAGAGAAGCTAGAATATAATAAATTGAAGGTAGAGTTTTTTGCTAATTTGACCCATGAGCTAAAGACCCCTCTAAATCTAATCTTCTCAGCTGCCCAAATGCTAGAGATGTATCATAAAAAGAAGCTGCCAGCTGCAGAGCAAGAAGATGTAACAAGATATCTTAATATTATTAAACAGAATGGATATAGGCAGTTAAGACTGGTCAATAATTTAGTAGATATCACTAAGATTAATTCTAATTCCTTTAAGTTAGATTTAAAAAATCAAGATATAGTAGAGTCAGTTAGAGAAATTACCCTCTCTACAGCAGAGTATATTAAGAACAAGGATAGAATATTAGAATTTGATTCAAAACTTGATAAAAAGGTAATAGTCTGTGACTTCTTTGCTATAGAGAGAATTATTTTAAACTTATTATCTAATGCTGTAAAGTTTACAAATGAAGGTGATAAGATAATGGTGGAGTTATATCAAGCAGATAATAAGGTTATAATCTCTGTTAGTGATACTGGAATTGGAATAGAAGCTAGCAAGTTAGAGTTTATTTTTGATCGATTCAGACAGATTGATAAATCCTTTAGTAGAAATACTGAGGGAAGTGGTATCGGTCTTGCTATTGTCAAGCTGTTGGTGGAGTTACACAATGGGAGTATAAAGGTAGAGAGTCAGTATGGTCAAGGAAGTAACTTTATTATTGAATTACCAGATGTTGAATTGAAACAGGAAGATAATAAGATAGCTGTTAATAATAATATAGGAAATTTAGTTGATATAATTAATCTTGAATTTTCTGATGTTTATGGTCTATAGTTATTAGTTCTTATAATTGAATTTATGTTAAAATAAAAGCCCCATCAAGTTACTTGATGGGGCTATCTATATTAAAAGGTAACCTTGAAGATTACCTTTAATCTTATTATATGCAAAAGGAGAAAAATAAGTACTTGATTCCTAAAAAGATTATGTTAGCATTGTATATTAAATACAATTTTCTTCATTAACCTTTAGCCTGATATAACCATTAAACTATGATGCTGTATTTCTTATTAATGAATATTGGATATTTATGTATAATTATAGATGAAAAGGTTACCATATCTTAGTAATAAGGTTAGGGGGGATTTTTTTGGACACAAGAAGTTTAGGCAGAATGGGAGAAGAATTAGCTAAATTATTTCTAGAAAAAGAAGGATATCAGATTATAGAAGAGAATTTCTGGTGCCGTTATGGAGAGATAGATTTAATAGCTTTGCAAAAGGACTATCTAGTCTTTATAGAGGTTAAATTAAGCAGCAATAAATCATATATGAACCCACAGGAGAAGGTTGATTATAGAAAACAGAAGAAGTTAGAGCAAGTAGCTAGATACTATTTGAGTAATAAGCAAGTAGAGAGTGATTTTCGTTTTGATGTAGTAGCAATCTCTGGAGACAAAAGAGATAGGGAGATAGAATTATTTAAGAATGCTTTTTATTGTTAGGAGGAAGTTAAATGTTAGCAAAAGCTATAAGTAATGCAGTATTAGGAATAGATGGATATCTGGTAGAGGTGGAAGTTGATTTGGCTAAGGGATTACCTGCTTTTAATATAGTAGGATTGCCTGATGTGGCTGTTAGAGAGGCCAAGGAGAGGGTACGTTCTGCCATTAAGAACTCTGGTTACCCCTTCCCAATTAAGAGGATAACTGTCAATTTAGCCCCTGCCGATATTAAAAAGGAAGGAGCAGCTTTTGACTTACCTATTGCAATCTCTATTTTAGCAGCTTCAGGCCTGATAGATAATAGGAGATTGGATGATTATGCATTGATTGGAGAACTCTCTTTAGATGGCCAGATTAGAGGTGTCAAAGGGGTTTTATCGATGGCATTGGCGGCAAAAGCGGAAGCTAAAAAAGGTTTTATTCTACCAGTTGAAAATTCTCAGGAGGCTTCTGTAGTAGAGGGATTAGAAGTAATTGCTGTCAAGAATTTAGAGGAGACTATTGCTTATCTTAATGGGACTTTAAAGATTGATGCTATTAAAGAGAATTATCAATTGTCTAATAATCAAGAGTATAAGATTGACTTTTCTGATGTTAAGGGGCAAGAAGCTGCTAAGAGAGCCTTAGAGGTTGCAGCAGCAGGTGGTCATAATCTGATTATGATTGGACCGCCAGGGTCAGGAAAGACGATGCTGGCTAAGAGATTACCTACTATATTGCCTAGTTTGACTAAAGAAGAAGCTATTGAAGTTACTAGGATTTTCAGTATAATGGGTCGGCTGGCAAAGGAAAAATCTCTAATTACCAATCGACCCTTTCGTAGTCCCCACCATACAACCTCTGATGTTGGTCTAATTGGAGGTGGGAGGATTCCAAAGCCTGGTGAGGTCAGTTTAGCTCATCATGGTGTTCTATTTTTAGATGAACTGCCTGAGTTTAAGAAGAATGTATTGGAGGTTTTACGCCAGCCTTTAGAAGAAGGAAGGGTTACTATCTCAAGAGCATTAACTAGTTTAGATTATCCTGCTAAATTTATGCTGATTGCAGCGATGAATCCCTGTCCTTGTGGTTATTATGGGGATATCAAACAGGAATGTGCTTGTACTCCTAAGCAAGTTAATCGATATCTTAGCAAAATATCAGGTCCCTTGCTTGATAGAATTGATATTCACCTTGAAGTTCCTCGCTTAGAGGTTGAAGAGTTAACTAATTATCAAAAAAGTGAAAGTTCTGTTGATATCAAAAAGAGGGTAGAAGTGGCAAGAGAGCTTCAAGCAGCTAGGTTTAAAGCTGAAGAGATTAACTGCAATGTAGAGATGACTAGCTCGATGGTAGAGAAATACTGTATTATGAATCAAGCTGCCGTTAATTTATTGGAGCAGGCGATTACCAGGTTAAACCTAAGTGCTAGAGCCTATGATCGGATATTGAAATTGGCTAGGACTATAGCTGATTTAGCAGGTGAAGAGATAATCTTATCAGAACATATAGCTGAAGCAATACAATATCGGAGTTTAGATAGAAAGTATATTGGTGGAGTATGAGTTTAAAGTGAAATTTAATTGATGTATTGCGACAGTTTAGTAATCAGTAACGAGTGACAGGTAACGAGTAAAAATCTCCTCTCGTCACTTGTTACTGTCGTAATATCTCTATATAATGATAAATTTGAATTATACTTTAAAGCTATAGGATAAACTCTATTCTTTCATTTTATTATACTCTCTTATCAGGAATTCAAAAAATAATATAGTTAACGGTTGAACTACTAAGTATACAATTGAAGAATAAGCAAGGTTCCAGTTTTTATACTTATATATATCAAAAAGGACCATTATCCATTCAAAGCAGGTTGAAAATAGTGACCAGCTTATTATATATAAGCAGAGGTAGACGCCTCTAGGTTTTATCCAATCATAGAGGTAAACAAATAAATATCCAAAAGGGGCAAAGATCAAATAAGTAAATAGTCCAAAGAATTCATATTTTCCAGTATCCATAATATCATAAAAATCTATCCCCATTACATGAGCAGAAGCTAAGAGATGATCTGCTAAGCGTGCTATAGTAAATGCTTCTAATAAGATTAAAATAGTAATAACCTTTGGGAAACGTTTGGGAAGAAAACGAATGATTAATATTAATAAGAATAACACAGTTATAAGAAAAATTTCATTTTTATCAAAGCTTTTAGGTAAAGGTAGCATTAGCAATCGACCTCATCAGAAATAGATTTATTAAAGGCTTTGTTTAAAAGGTAGATAGTTAACAATAATGAAATCCAATAAAGGGCACTTTTTAATGAAGTCCATTTCTTATAGATAATAATTTTATTAGATAACAGCGTATATTCTATAAGAAAAAGTGAAGCTAAGCAGAGAATAATCAAATTAAATTTTTGTAGTCTAGATTTACTAGCACTGAGATAATTAAAGTATAGAATAATTATTAAGGGAAAAAAGCTTGTCTGCATCAAGAAAAATAAAAGTACTAAATAAAAATTAGAGGACAATTTAATATACTCTAAATTTAGTATCAATATATCAAAAGATGTTGTGATTAAAAAGGATAGTACAAAGTACATAAATATATTTTGAAATAAATTTAAACTTTTTTCAATTCTAAAGAAAGTGATGATTAATACTATAGTTAGGGCAAGCAAAAATACGATAATCATTATTATATCCTCCAGATTTATTAGTAAGAGAATTCTATTATTTATAAGCTTATCTTCCTTTATCTTAAGATAGAAGTAGATATTTTATTCTATATATTCACTATCTTTTCTCAAATTATAAATTAATATAGGAATAAATATGATCATGAATATAAAACTTACCTTAACAAAAGCTATTATTAGATTAGAGTGTAATCAATCATAGAAACACTGAGAGGTTAAAAACTATGGAGATATTGCACATCTGTATATCTATTCTATTTTTGGAAATTATGCTTAAGTAAGGTGATTGGAAGAAATGGAGAGAATATTATCCCACAGTTTTATATATGTGCATGGGAGATTTAATCTATAATTTCTTAACTAAGGATGAAAAGTTATGGCGATGGGAGTCTCCAGTCTTTACCCATACTTTTTTGGATATACTATGGATCTTTACAATCTTTCCAGCGATAGTTATAGTTTTTTGTCTAATTAACCTAAAAATTAAAGCAGAAATTGATTCATATAGGTAGTTTTATTAGCGGCTATGCCATGCTTGAAGGAGGGTTATTTACATTAGGTTATATAACCTATCATAATGGGTGGAGGTATTTATATAGTTTAATATTCTATTTTGTGATGTTTCCGATGCTCAGGCTCCATTATAAAAGACCAATTTTAGCATGGATTCTTTACTTTATATTTGCTTATGCTCTATTATATCTATTTGGTCTGCCTTTAAGGATTTTACAGACTAATTAAAGGTTGTAACGTAAGGAGGAAGATCGAGATGGCTTTTTTAATAATTTCTATAATTATCTTTAATCTAATAGCTTATGTTATTACTAAAAGAATTACACTGATTGAAATATATACAACAAGAGAATGTTTAAATTTGTAAAAACATATCAGACATATAATTCTAAGTATAGATAATATACCTAATAGTAAAATAAATCAGCAGAGTTGAGATGATTAGCAATCCATAAAGAAGATACTTCTTTCTAATCTTCTCATAGAACATTCCTAAAAATACTGTTATCTCTAGGACTAGAATATGTCTAATAAAGTCAGCAATAGTTAAGACTCTATCACTAAAGAGTATCTTGTAGCTAAAGAAGTCATAATTTAGGAGTATTAGGATTAAAGTAAAAGAGAATAAGGTTCCAGAGAATATATTTCTAGTCAAGCTTACCTTCAATTCGCTGATCTCTTCTTTAGAGAATAAGGTGTTTTTAAAAGCATTTAGGGTAGTTAGAAGGAGAATATTGACTGAGTAAACAGGGATAGTTGTAGTTAGTGCAAGAGCTATAAGTTTAGCTGGTTTATCAGACCAAAGTAGTGAGAAGTTCTTAGTATATAATTCTATAATCAATACACCGGTAAAGAGCATTGAAACTACTAAAAATAAAATTGATAGAGCTCTTTTACTATAAGAGGAAATGGTTTGAAAATAATGAGAGAATCTTTCACTCAAAGGCTTATCACTAATGGTAGTATTCTCTTCAAAGTTAACCTTAGATTTATTTTCATTTACCTGCTCTGTTTTTATTTCAATTTCCTCTTGATTTAGGTCGATTATTTTATTCTGATCCTCTTTATTATCAAACAAAATATCAGCCACCTTTCTCTATGATTTTAATATTCCTTGATGTATTAATTTTAATTCTATATTAGCTTTAAAACACCTTTGTTTTAAGAATATATAGTTATTAAATTAAGTCAATTATGAAATTGAATTATAGTAATTAATAATTTTTGAGAAGAGAATATAAAAATCCAAACCATAAGATACTCTACTTTAAGAGTTATTATGGTTTGGATTTATTAATTATCAACCTGTGCATACTCTATTTCTTCCTGTCTGTTTAGCCTGATATAAGGCATAGTCTGCTTCTTCGACTATACTATTTAAATTTGTGGTCTTATCTGGATAAGTAGTTATTCCAAGAGAGACAGTAATATTTATTTTTTGTTGATCTGATAAGACAAATTGATGCTTTTCTACATTCGTTCTAATCCGTTCTGCTACTGCTATGGCTTTTTTGTTAGGGCAATCAGGTAGTAGGATACAGAACTCTTCCCCACCAGTTCTTGATACTATATCAAGGTCTCTACATGAACTAGACAGAACTTTAGCCAATTCTTTTAAGACATAGTCACCTGCCACATGGCCATAAGTATCGTTTATTCTTTTAAAGTGGTCAATATCTAGAATGATAATAGAGAGGTCTTCCTTATTTTTGTCTAGTTTTGTTATCATATCATTGAGTTTATTATCAAAGCTTCGAACATTATTAAGACCAGTCAGAAAATCTTGAGTAGCCTCGATTTTAAATTTTTTATAAAGGCTATTTGATACTGTAATGTAATTAGAAAAGTGATACACTAATAGGCCTGTAATTATAGACATCATTATAAAATAAATAGTTGATTCTAAGACCAAGTCATTCTCCTTAGCAGCAAGCAATAGGTCTGTAGATATAATTGCCATATTAACTATATTCATATATAACCACTTTCTTTTTTGGGAGGTATTCAGTTGGCTGATTAGTCCACTAATTATCCCTAATAAGACAATAATAGAGCCTGCTGTTATTGATAAAGAACCAATAGGAAAATAATAGATGCGAAAGGCAGCTATTATCAGAGCAGTTATTATAGAGGAGCTTAGTCCACCATAGATAGCTACAATAATAATTGCAAAGTGTCGTAAATCCAAGACTATCTCAGGAGAGATTCTTACACTAAAAATCATTAATATACTGCCTAAAAGTCCTGAGACAATACCACCAAAAACCCTTATTTTGAGTGGAGCAGAAGGGGATAGTGTAGTATCTTTAAAGATCTCTCCACCCAAAAATAAGAAGGAAATTAAAATACTACTATTGATAAAGAGGTCTTTTAGCATAAGACTAATAGCTCCTTTATATTAAAATTTAGAAAAATGGCAATGATTCTCATTAAAATTATATAATAGCTGCTAGCAAATATCAATATTTTGATTTTGGGTCTATAACCAGTATAATTGTTTTATTGGCATATATAGTTGGAGTTCTAAAATTTGAATATACTGTTATATAAAGATAAAGCGACACTTTTGAATTTATAATCAATAATGTATAATTTACAGCTAAAAAGATTTTAAAGTCGAAAAGAATTATTGTTTGAGTGAAGCAAAAATTGAGTTTGAATTTAGAGTACAATTAAGAAGTTTTAATTAGAGAACCCAATCTAATGTGAATAATTAATATTTTGATTGCTGAGTGAGTCTTAATTCTTTTCTAGATCTTTTGGTTACTTTTGGGGCAATGCTAAAAGTAACCTGCCTTTAGGCGGAACCTAAGAAGTTATGTTTACTTTTTAAAAAGTAAAAGTTAAGCATCACTTTAGATTTGAAGATCTATATAAACAAGTGTAACTCATAATATATTTTATTTATTTAGATTAACAACAGGATAGTCGTGATTAGTATAGAATCTAGTAGTGTAGAGAAAATTTTAATTATAGTAGCAATTAGAATAGGAGCTGGTTTGATGGAGAAAAGGGATATGATCTTATTTGATTTAGATGGAACCTTATTGAGGATAGATTTTGATAATTTCTTGAATAGGTATTTTAAGGCTTTGACAGGAGAGTTTACAGATTTGGCTAAACCAGAATTATTTATCAAGGTGTTGATGAAGTCTACTCAAGAGATGATAGTAAATGATGGGACTTTGACTAATGAAGAGGCGTTTATGGTTTCTTTCTTTTCTATGATAGAAGTAGAGGATATAGAAGCTACCAAAAGTAGATTTAACAGCTTTTACAAAGATAAATTTCCGTTACTAGGTCAGAATGTCAAGGCTAATACTAAGGTTTTAGAGATGATAGAGTTATTGAAAGACTTAGGTTATACTATGGCTATAACTACTAACCCATTATTTCCAAGAGAAGCTATCTTGCAGCGGATTAGCTGGGCTGGTCTAAATCCTGAAGATTTTGTGTTAGTGACCAGCTATGAAGAGATGCATTATGCTAAGCCTAATTTAGCCTACTTTCAAGAGGTGATTGATAAATTGGATGTTAGTGCTAAATCATGTATTTTAGTTGGTAATGACTTGCAAGAGGATATTGTGGCAGGTAGACTAGGGATTAAAACCTTCTTAGTAGAAGACTATTTAATTGATCGAGGGTCAGAAGAAGAGATTATTCCAGATTGGAGAGGAAGCTTGGGGCAGTTTGTAGACTATATTAAAGAAAATTTCTAATATATTATAAAAGCTACATATTTGCCAGATGATTGACCAATAAAATGGTAGATTATCTGGTTTTTGTTTATCTAAATCAAATTTATTATAGACATTATATTTAAGCATATAATGAAATTTATTTGATAAAAGTATCAGTAAGTGTTATTGAGTGAAGAATATAATTTTAGAATATAAGAATAGGAGCAGATAAGATATGTTAAATAATGTTAATCGCAAGAAATTGATTATACTAGTATTTTTTATGATGTTTATCTTTGGAATTATAGCCAATTTAAGAGGTCAGATTGGTCCTCTAATACAGCAGGATTATCAAATTAACCACTCTAAGCTAGGGCTTGTTCTAGGGTGTCTCTCTATTGGAGGAATTATTGCTAATTTTTTAAGTGGAATCTCGATACAGAGGTTCAGTTTAAAGAAGGTACTAATAGCAGGAACCTTGTTGTCAATTTTAAGCTTTATCTGGCTTAACTATATTAGTCAGTATTATTTACTTATTATAGTTATTTTGACTATAGGTATAGGTTTAGGTATTATAAATATTTCGATGAATACTCTAGCCTCTGAAGTGTTTACTAGAAACAAGGGTAAGATGATGAATCGCTTACATCTATTCTTTGGAATAGGTGGAGTAATTACTCCTATTTATGCCAATGCCATTTTAGGTCTAGGCTTTGAATGGGAGATGATTTATACCTTTTCAATCATATTGGTATCAGCTATTCTTATTTTTACTATGTATTCTAAATTTCCTAAAGCAGATACAGTAAGTGAGAATACAAAGAAGGAAGATATCAGCTTTAGAGGAGTATTAAAGGATGCTAGGGTAAGAGTCTTTGCCTTAATGTTCTTGGCTAATGGTGGTGGAGAGTTAGGTGTTGTTACTTGGTTGGTGCTTTATTTAAAGGAAATTCAAGGAAGAAGTGAAGTTGAGGCAGGTTTTTATTTTTCATTATTCTTTATCTTATTTAGTACAGGGCGTTTTTTGGCAAGTGTGATAGTAGAGAGAGTAGGGTATTTACGTTTAGTATTAATCTCAGCTATCGGTTCCTTAATCTCTGTCTTATTAGGGATTTTTGGTCCTGACTCCTTTGCTATCTTCTTCTCCATTTCAGGATTATTTATAGCTACCCATTTCCCCACAATGCAAGCAACGATGTTTGAAATCTTTGATAAGAATCTCCCTACTATCATTGGTCTTACAATGACCACAGGGAGTATAGGAGCTATTCTTTTAGGTAATCTATTTATTGGATTTTGTAATGATTTATTTGGTATAAGACTTGGTTATGGAGTAGTTATATCATACTTTTTATTGTTGGCAGGGTTGATTATCTATCTAAATAAATATTTAGATAGATATCGATTATTTAAGATGGATTAAATTCTAATTCGTACAATTCGTGTTAAAGTATTTTAGTTTTTAAGAAATTTATCATTAAGGGCATATCCTATATATGCTCTTTTTTTAATTTTAAAGATATATTTTCTAAATAAAAATCTACTAGAAAACGCAATGGTTGCAAGTGCAACTAACTTATGTTAATATAATAGTTGCAGACGCAACCAAATTAAAAGTAACAGTTATTTGATTAATTTTCTTGAAGGAGGTCAAGATGGAGTTAAATAAACCAGTTGGAAAGTGGATTTTAGGTATTCATAAGCATAATGAAAAATTTATTAGTGAGAGGTTAAAAGATTATAATTTAAATCGGAGTCAATCTAGCATTTTAATCTATCTTTATAATAATGGTGATGGGATTAATCAAGAAGAGTTGACTTCTGAGATGGGTGTTGACAAGTCTACAATTTCTAGAGGAATTAAAAGTTTAATTAAAGGTGGATATATCTTTAAAAAACGCTCACAAGATGATAAAAGGGTCTACTTGATTTATTTAAGTGATAATGGAAATAAACTAAGGAATTTAATTAAAGATACATACCGAGAGTGGTTTTCTATAATAATGGAGGGGATTCCAGAAGAAGAGGTAGATATTATATTGAAGAATTTAGAGATATTGTTCAATAAGATTAAAGATGATGAATTTAAAATTCTATAATCTTGCTTAAGGAGGGATTAAATTGAATAAAATTTTTAATCATTCCAAATTAATTATAGTGATAATCTTTATCTTGACAGCATTTTTTGCCTATCAACTTCCGGATTTAAAGATAAATAATGAGGTTGATATCTTCTTACCTAATGATCATCCATCAAGAGTTGCTAATCGGAGGATGGAGGATATTTATGGTGGTTCAGAGACAATGGTAATAGCTATTGATGCTAAAAAAAGCACTATCTTAGACAAAGATAATATTAAGTTGATTAGTGAGCTGACAGATAAACTAGAAAACATCAAGAATGTTAATGATGTCAAATCGCTATCTAATGCTGATTATATAGATGGAACAGCAGAAGGGCTAGAAGTAGCACCTTTAGCCAAAGAGATTCCTAAAAACTCTCAAGAAATTTCAGAGATAAAGAGAAAGCTAATCTCTTGGGATATCTATAAGGGGAATCTTTATACCAATGATTTTAAAGCAAGCCAAATTATGATTAAATTAAAGGCTGGAGTAGACATTAAAGCAAAAGAAGATGTCTATTTTAAGATTAAGGATATATTAAAAGGATATAAGCAGGATGATTTAAAGTTCTATATAGCAGGCTCTCCAGCAGTAACAGTATTATTAGGGGAGAATATGCAAAGTGATTTAAAGCGTTTGATTCCTTTTGTAATTTTGGTAGTACTTATATCATTATATCTTTCTTTTAGGAATTTAGGAGGAGTAGTATTACCAATTATGACAGTATTGATTAGTACTGTCTGGGCATTAGGGATTATGGCTATATTCGGGATTAATCTAACTATGGTATCTACAGTAATTCCTGTACTATTAATAGCAGTAGGAAGTGCCTATGGAATACATATTATTAGCCATTATTATGATGAAATTAGAAGCTCTAAAGGTGAATTAAGTCCACAGGAGAATAAGGAAATCGTCTTAGAAGTTGTTACAAAGGTAGGAAAGCCAGTAGCTTTGGCAGGAATAACAACAATAGTTGGCTTTGGTTCGTTAGCTACAAGTCGGATAATGCCGATTAAATATTTTGGAATCTTTACAGCAATAGGTGTGGCTACAGCTCTGATAGTAGCAATTACTTTAATACCAGCAATTTTGATAGTAAGAAATAAAGAGTTAAAGTATCAAGATAAGGATGATAAGCAGGAAGGTCTGTTAAACAGGATTTTAATGGGGTTATATCAGTATTTTTCTAAAAGAAGAATCAGAGTTCTAGCCTTTACCTTAGTTATAATTATACTCTCAATTATAGGTATGTCAAAGGTGGTTACTGATAGTATACTTGTTGAGATGTTTAAAAAGAAAACTGAGATTAGACAGGCTGATAAATTTGCTAATGACAATTTAAATGGTACAAATATTCTTAATGTACTGATTGAGGGTAATCAGAGAGGAGCATTAACAGACCCTGATATCTTAAAGAAGATGGATCAGCTAGGAATTTATTTAAAGGATAACTTTACAGCGGTAGGCAAGGTAACCTCCTTTGCAGATTTTGTGAAAAGGATGAATAAGGTTATGCACTATCCAGCAGAAACATCTAGTCAAAAGAAGAAAACAACCTATAAACAGGATAGTAGCTTTGAAGAGAATACTAGTAGTTTTAGCCAAGAGACGACAAGTAGTTTTGGAGAGAATAGTGATAGCTTTAGCGAAGAAACAACTAGTAACTTCGGAGAGGATACCTCTAATAGCTCTGTAAAGCAAAATAGTGCAGAGGTGAAGATAAAGGGACCATCAACTGAAAAACTATCAGAAAAAGAACTGGCTCTATTATTTAATCAAGCTTTGCTTAAGGCTAAAGAGTTAAATTTAACAGCAGAAGAGTTTGTAGAATTAATCAATAAGAAGCTGAACTATCAAGGGGAAGCCTATAATGAAATTCCTTATGATTTAGATAAATATAATAAGAGTAGTAAAGAGCAACTTTCTCAATTAATTAATGGGTATTTATTGATGTATTCAGGAAGCTTAGATGACTTAATTAATTATCAGTTAGATCCCTCTAAAGCAAGGATGATGGTACAGATTAAAACTGCAAGTAATATCACAACTAAAACTATTGAAGAAGGAGTAGATCAATATGTTGAGAAGAACTTTCCAAAAGGTTATGAGGTGACAGTAGCTGGTACAGCTGATATGTCTTTAGCAGTCAATAATTTGATAGTATCTAGCCAGATTAGAAGTATCATTGTATCTTTGCTAATTGTATTTATTATTGTTGCACTTTCTTATAGATCATTTGTAGCTGGAATATTTGGTATCATACCTCTAGCAATCTCCTTGTTGGTTAACTTTGGATTGATGGGCTTTTTGGGGATTAAGCTGGATATAGGGACAGCAATGGTGGCCTCTATTGCTATTGGTATTGGAGTGGATTATACTATTCACTTTCTATCAACCTATGAAGATGAGAGAAGAGAGGCTGATGATTTAGAGGTAGTAACTAAAAATACCCTGCTTAGTTCAGGAAAGGCGATTGTTTTTAATGCAGTTTCAGTAGCTACAGGTTTTGCAGTACTATTATTCTCAAACTTCAACCCGTTAGTAAATTTAGGTCTATTAGTAAGTATTACAATGTTTAGCTCATCAGTTGCTTCAATGACTGTCTTGCCAATCTTGTTGAATCTTATTAAACCAAAATTTATCAGTAAAAATAGCAGGGTGGAGGATAATGAAGCTTCTGCTACATTAAATTAATAAGTGGGAGGTATTAAAAGATGAGAAGAATATCAATCGTGGTTTTAATTGTGATTTTAGCCTTGACTAGTCAGGCATTTGCTATGACTGGAAGAGATGTTATGGATAAAGCAAAGGATATTATTAATGATGGTGACAGTATGCATGCTTTAATGGGAATGGATTTGATAGATGATAATGGTGAGGTGCAAGCTCGTAAAATAGAAGTTTGGGGGATTACCTACAATCAGGCTAAGGACTTGTCAAAGGTGGTAATGGAATTTAGAACTCCTGCTTCTATTAAGGGAACAAGGTTCTTACAGGTTGAGAATGACGGTCGTGATGATGATAAATGGATTTATTTACCTTCTCTAGGCAGGGTTAGAAGGATTTCATCATCAGAAGGTAGTAAATCCTTTGTGGGATCTGATTTTACCTATGATGATATGTCTAGTAGAGAAGTAGATGAGGATAGTCATAAGATTTTAAGGGAAGAGAAGTTAGGTGATTATGATTGTTATGTGGTTGAAAGTATTCCTAAGAATTCAAAGGATGCCCAATATGCCAAAAGAATCTCTTGGGTAACAAAAGAACATTTTGTACCTGTAAGGGTAGAAATGTATAGTAAAAAAACAGGTAACTTACAGAAGTTACTTACAGTAAAGCATAACATTAAGAAGATAGATGGTATCTGGACTGTGTTTGATGCACTTATGAAAGATATGGAGAGTGGACATTCTACTAAGTTATATATTATTAGAGGCAAATCAGGGGCACCTTATATTGAATACAATAAGAAGATTAGCCCTGCGAGATTTACTAAAAGGTTCTTAAAGACAGGAAGATAAGAAGATTAATTAAGGAATAGAAACTTAAAGGTGGAGTAATTACTCCACCTTTAATATAAAAGGAGGTTAAATAATGAAAAGATTATTGACATTCTTGATTGTTTTTACTCTAATGTTCAGTTTATCTACAGCAAAGATCTGTGCCTTTGAAAATGCCTTTGAGCAAGATAGCTCTTCTGGTGACAGTGGTTTTGGAGATGAAAATACTTCTAGTCTTGAATTTTCAGGAAGCTTGGAATATAAAATTAGAAGTATCTTAGATAAAAAATCAGATAGTGACTTAAGTTATCCTATAAACTCTGAGGCTGAATTAGAGTTAGGATTAGATTATAGCAGAGATAATTCTGATATAAAGGCTACACTAGCCTTTGATGATAATGGTGATGTAGCTTTAGATGAAGCCTTTATCAGATTATATTATGATGACTTTGATCTAGAAGCAGGCAAGATGAAGGTGGTTTGGGGTAAAGGTGATAAGTTACATGTAGTAGATAATTTAAATGGAGAGGATTTAACTGATTTTATCAATCCTGAGTACTTAGATCGCCAAATAGCAGAGAATATGGTCAAATTAAATTATTATTTGGGTACTGGAAAATTAGAAGCAGTTTATACACCAGAATTTACAGCAAATAAATTAGATAGAGAAGGAGATTGGATGCTCTCTAAGGTTAGCAAAATGAAAGAACTAAAGCCTATAGCTGTTAAGGAGTTTGGCTTAACAGATGCCCTAGAAATAGAAGATAGCTTAGCAGGTGATGAGAGTAATGAGTTTAAAGATGGTCAGTTGGCTTTAAGATATACCAACTCCAAAGGTGGATATGATTATGGCTTTTCAATCTATCAAGGTCGCTTGAAAAATCTTAGTATGGACAAAAGTGCTATTGCAAAGTTAGAGAAAGGAGTCTATAGAGATTCCCAAGCATTTTTAAATGACCTTGATCTACATTATGACGAGGTAACAGTCTTGGGGGCTGAGTTAAGTTCAGTATTGTTTGGTATCAACTCTCGAGGAGAGTTAGCTTATTATTTAACAGATGATAGAAATGGGGATGATCCCACAGTTCATAATAATAAGCTGGCTTGGATTATTGGTGGAGATAGAGACCTTGCACTACATAATGTAAATGTTAATCTTCAAGTTAAGAGTGAATTGATTTTAGACAAGGATAAGGTAGATGATAATCCAGCAGATATAGATTATAGTGAAGATTATTTTACAAATATGATGGTATTAAAGGTCTCTGATGATTTTAATAATCAGAGAATACTACCAGAAGTATCTTTAATGTATAATCTAGAAAGTCAAGACTATATTTTAGATAACCAATTAGAGTTTATTGTCAAAGATGATACCAGTATCAAGTTCAATTATAAATTATTTCAAGGTGATGGTGATACATTATTTGGTCAATTTGATGAAAATGATTATATCTCAATGGTAGTAAATTATGAATTTTAAAACTAGAAGATAAGCTCCTGCCAAAAGGCAGGGGCTTATTTTTTTAATAAAATGAAATCTTGTAATTAGATACTTTAGGATAAAATACCTAATTATAAGATTTTTTACTCTTTAGTAGTCACATTTCTCTTTTAATGGAATAAAAATATATTATAAAGTTAAAATATCCTATACTCATCCAACTTTAGTATCATTATCCCCATTAAATTTCACCTTGGAATTAAATATATATATTTAAATTAGAATAATAATCTTAAATTGCAATATTAAATTGAACTAATTTCAAACTGTAATAATTTGTGTATTTAGTTATATAAAATTTCTCTTACTTGGTCTTCAAATGCTTCATCAGGGGTTAGGTAATCTAAGA
>Ga0163219_100143_pt1 | contig 19168 bp, 15 predicted proteins | sample MSEWel2016_04_06_FD_113150 | JGI IMG/M metagenome (GOLD analysis project Ga0163219, IMG submission 113150) | Subsurface microbial communities from deep shales in West Virginia, USA - MSEEL Well Study Marcellus 3H_2016_04_06 ...
GACAGAATCCGTATCGAATCTAATAAATAATGTTCCCAGAGGGTGCAGCATGAGGAAGATCCAGTTCTATTTCTGGCTGGGTCTGGTCTCGGCAGTCCTGTTGAGATTGATAATCATTGCTGACTACTATAACGGGATCATGGCAAAGGCTCTTTTCTACCTGGGTGTCATGGGTTACCTTATCTTCTTTGCTCACAGGTACCATATTGCAACACGCCGGGTAGGTGTTCTGAGAAACCTTGAGCTGCTTAAAAAAGTTGAAGAAAGGAGAACCCTGAGCGATAAGGACTACGAAGGGCTCGAATACATCATGTGGAGTCTCTCGGTCTCCAAGGAGCGCATGAATTACCTCGTGATCTTCGCATTCTCGATCCTTGCGATTGCAGGATCCCTTGTGCTTGATCTCGGAATCGTCTGAAAATGTAATAATCACAAATCTATGAAATCATGATAAAACTTACGAAAACCAGAGTAACAGGTGAAAATATGACTCTTACCAAGGATGAGATCCTTGACAGTGCGAGGCATGCTGTGATCGATCTTGATGAAAGTGCTGTCGAAAGGATTGCAAACGAAGCTCTTGAAGCGGGTATGGATCCGGTTGACCTGATAGAACAGGGGTTCATCGAAGGTCTAAAATCCGTGGGAGACCTTTTCGAGGAAGGCAAATCCCAGATATCAAGTGTATTCGAGGCATCACATATAGTCAATTCCGGTATAAATGCACTCAAACCTGCAATAGTGAGTTCCAGCAACGACTTTTGCCAGTTCGGCAATCTGATCGTTGGAATTTGAGATTATGTCTATCTATGGGTTCTGCCAGAAAGCAGAACCCTCCTCCTTCAAAGTTTTGTTTGGTCTTAATTTCGTCTATTTTTTACTGTTCTCACCTCAATTCGAACATAGCAAAGTATATATGTTTTTAGAATTTACTCAGGCCCATTTGCAAATATATAATATACAGTAAGTCTATAATGAAGCTCCGCCGCCGGAAAGATTACCGGCTGGCTTTATCGGCTGATATGTCTGAACAAATCACATTCAGGTAAGCACAACGCGTTTAAACCTTAATCCACTTTAACGATATGTAATTATTATAGGTGACAGTAATGAACGACACTCACGGTCATGACCCCTTCGGGGCCAAACAGATTTTTGAAATGGACGGTAAAAAGATCACACTTTACCGGTTAAAAAAACTTGAAGAACTTGGTCTTGTCAAATTATCAACTCTGCCCTTTTCTATCAGGGTACTGCTGGAAGACCTCCTGAGGAATATCGATGGAAAGCTTGTCACCGAGGATGATGTGAAGAACCTGGCAGGATGGAGTCCGGATTCCGTCCCTTCAGATGATATACCATTCATACCTTCAAGGGTTATACTTCAGGACTTTACAGGTGTCCCTGCTGTAGTCGATATAGCTGCGATCAGATCCGCAATGCAGAGACTGGGTGGAGACCCCTCGAAGATCAACCCCGTAATTCCTGCAGACCTTGTTATCGACCACTCGGTGCAGGTAGATTACTATGGAACATCCTATGCACGCAACTGTAACGAGAAATATGAGTTCCACAGGAACCAGGAACGTTATGAGATCCTTCACTGGGCACAGAACTCCTTTGCTAACATGCGAGTTGTCCCGCCGGCCAGCGGTATAATTCACCAGGTCAATCTTGAGTATCTCGCACCTCTGGTTCACCTTGTGGAAAAGGATTCGGAACTGCTTGCATATCCTGATACGCTTGTGGGGACCGACTCACACACTACGATGATAAACGGTCTTGGTGTACTTGGATGGGGAGTCGGAGGCATTGAGGCAGAAGCTGTCATGCTCGGACAGCCCTACTACATGCCTGTTCCTGAGGTCGTGGGATTCAAGCTCACCGGAGAACTCAAGGAAGGCGTCAGTTCCACCGACCTTGTACTGAGGGTTGTCCAGATGCTCAGGGAACATGGAGTTGTCGGAAAGTTTGTAGAGTTCTTCGGTCCGGGTTACAGGACCCTGGACCTTGCAGACAGGGCCGTGCTTGCGAACATGGCTCCTGAATACGGTGCTACTATGGGGTTCTGCCCTGTGGATGAGGTCACACTGGAATACATGACCATGACAGGCCGCAGTAAAGAGCATGTGGATCTTGTTAGAGAGTATTGCAAGCAGCAGGGTCTGTTCCTGGAAAAGGATGCCCCTGAACCTAATTTCAGCTCAATGCTGGAACTGGATATGGGAACTGTTGACGCCTGTCTTGCAGGACCCAAGAGACCACAGGACCGCATTCCTATGCAGGATATGTCCAGTGTGTTCCATCAGACAATGAAGGATGTCTATGAGTTAAAGAATAATAAGCCGATGAATGGTGATGAAGCTTACAGCAGATGGCTAGAAGAAGGTGGTTACAGTGTCTCTGAAGCTACACAGCCTCATCATACAGGAATCGCAAAGGTCAAATGCGCTGACGATATTGTGAAAGTGACCCACGGCTCGGTGGTCATCGCATCTATCACGTCCTGTACCAATACTTCAAACCCTGCACTTATGATGGGTGCCGGTCTGCTTGCAAAGAATGCCGTTGAAAAGGGCCTGAAGGTAAAGCCCTTTGTCAAGACAAGCCTTGCACCCGGATCACGTGTCATCACAGACTACCTTGAGGAAGCGGACCTTATGCCCTATCTGGAAGCCCTTGGTTTCCATCTGGTGGGTTATGGCTGTATGACATGTATCGGTAACAGTGGTCCTCTCAGAGAGGCCGTTGCCAGGGAGATTGAGGATAAGGACCTTACAGTTGCTGCCGTACTCAGCGGTAACAGGAACTTTGAAGGCAGGATAAGTCCTCACGTAAAAGCCAATTATCTGGCATCCCCCATGCTTGTTGTGGCATACGCCCTGGCAGGAACCGTTGATATCGACCTGACCTCAGAGCCCATAGCATGCGATCCTAACGGACAGCCTGTATATCTGTCCGACATATGGCCTGGAAGAGAGGATATCAAAAAGTATACTCAGGACTTTGTAAGGCCTGAGATGTTCGAAGATGAGTACTCAAATGTCTTCGAGGGTACCGAACTCTGGAGGGAACTGGATGCACCGTCCGGCCTGCTCTACGACTGGGATGCCGACTCCAGCTACATACAGGAGCCGCCATTCTTCAAGGATTTCCCGATGGAAACAGAGAACCTTCAGGACATTGAGAATGCACGGACACTTGTGATGGTTGGCGATAGTATCACCACCGACCACATATCTCCGGCAGGTTCCATACGTACCGATTATCCGGCAGGCCAGTACCTGCTATCAAAGGGCGTTGATGAGAAGAATTTCAACTCATATGGCTCAAGGCGTGGTAACCATGAGGTTATGATGAGGGGTACGTTCGGAAACGTACGCCTGCAGAACCAGCTTGCCCCCGGAAAAGAAGGGTCATGGACATTATACGTTCCCACAGCTGAGGAGATGCACATTTATCCTGCAGCAATGAAATATATGGAGAATGACATTCCTCTGATAATTCTTGCAGGAAAGGAATATGGTACTGGCAGCTCCCGTGACTGGGCTGCAAAAGGTACCCAGCTTCTGGGTGTAAAGGCTGTCATTGCCGAGTCATTTGAGAGGATCCATCGCAGTAACCTTGTAGGAATGGGCGTATTACCTCTGAAGTTTGCAGATGGCGAGAGCATACAGAGCCTTGGTCTTATAGGCAGGGAATCATTCGATATTAAGGGAATCGGAGACCTTCAGCCCAATGGAGAACTTACCGTAGTTGCTAAGGATTCTGAAGGAAAGACCACTCAGTTCAGGGCAATTGTTTGCCTGAACTCGGAAATTGAGATAGAGTACTATAGGAACGGTGGTATCCTTCACAAATTCCTCAGGGACAAGGTAAAAGGGGAATAAAATCCCCTTTTAACTAAATATTACTTTTTAAAAATCCTTTTTGCTTTAAAATAATTTATTTTTCTTTTTTATTATATAATCCTTAAGCAAGCTATATATACAGCAAGACGAATGATATATAAGGGATATTTTACCAAAATGGATTTCCTTCGCTGGGGGGCGTTTACTTGCAAGAGACAAAAAAGGGACTAGAAGGCATTGTAGCTTTGGATACAAGTATATCCTTTATCGACGGTATGCAGGGCATTTTAAAATACAGGGGACTCGCTATCGAACAGCTGGCAGAGATGTCCTATGACTCTGTTTCCTATTTATTGGTCAACGGGATGCTTCCCAATGACCGGGAACTTGCTGCCTATTCTTTCAGACTGAAGACAGAACGCCGTATTAACGGAGAGATGATCGATATCATGAGGGTCTGTAACTACGGTACGGAGGCACTTGATTCTCTCAGGACGGCCATATCCTGTACTGCTCAGATGGACCATGAGAATGATAATAACTCGCTGGAGGCAAACAAGAATAAGGCAATTCGGCTTATAGCAAAACTACCTACCATGTTAGCTGCTCTGTACAGGTGCAAAAAAGGTGAGACTCCGTACCTACCAGATGATAATCTATCGCATGGGGCCAATTTCCTGTATATGCTGAGGGGTGAAGCTCCTTCGGCTATAGAAGCCGAGGCTATGGAAAAGGACTTTATAATCAGTGCCGAGCATGAACTGAATCCTTCCACTTTTGCACTGAGGATTACGGCTTCCACTCTGGCGGATGTATATTCAGCCATAATCACAGGTCTGTGCACCCTGAAAGGTCCTCTCCACGGAGGTGCCAGAAAAGGCGTAATGGAAATGCTGGATGAAGTAGGTAGTCCTGAAAATGCGAATGCCTATGTACTCCATAAACTTGCCAGCAAACAGAAGATAATGGGTTTCGGACACAGGGTCTACAGGACAGGTGATCCGCGGTCCAGGATATTCAAGGAAATGGCAAGAAGGCTGGCAGATGAAAAAGGTGATCCTACATGGTACGAGATCGCAGAAAGCCTGGAGCATGCCATGTATCGTGAGTTCCTGGAAATGCGCGGCAGGCCAATGTATCCGAATGTGGATTTCTATTCAGGTGTAATTTACAAGTATCTGGATATACCACTGGAACTTGCTACCTCGGTGTTTGCCATAGGCAGGGTATCAGGCTGGACTGCTCACTGCTTCGAGCAGTACATGGATAACCGTGTTATCAGGCCACGGGCACATTACGTATGAACCTTTGATACTTTCTCACTGACATTTTTCAGGGACCGGTTCATTTTTTCAAACCCTGTTTCTATATTCTCTTTCATCAGGTGAAGTATCAATGGGGCAAGTATCCCGCGAAATCTTTCACACTGTATCAGACGTGTCCTGTTCTCATCCAGTTTTTCAATTCTGAATACATGTTCCCCGTCAAAGATACCCCTTATCCACATGTTTCCGGACCAACGAAATTCTTTCACAGGATTAACTTTCAGGACAATCGGTTTGAAGGTCATAGGCCTGGAACCGGGAATGCTTAATGTTACCTCCAGGCGTTTTCCTTCTTCGAGCTTTCCTTTTTTGACGATCATGAAAGGATTCCAGCTGGACAGGTTTTCAAAATCAGTCAGTATATGCCATACCTTATCGGCCGGGGCATTGATTTCAATATCAGTGCATATCTTTTGCATTAAGAAATAGACCTCCCTTAAAGAAGGGATAATGGAATTGCATACTTTTACTAGACATTCAGATAGACGATTTAGTATTTAAACTTAAAGTGTATTTTTCAGTTCGTAGTAGTAATTTCCCAGAGGTATGAGAGTGGCTACAAGGTACACCAGCCATCCGATTATCGGCAGCTCGCTGAGCAACAGCAGGATGAATACTCCAAGTACGAGTTGTGCCCATGGTTTCTGATCCCATCCGACCTTTGCAAACACATATTTGCCTATCCAGAGTCCCATTATAGCTCTCGCAAAGTACATAACTGCCACTATAAGCAGAAGCAACAGCACTCCGATAGGTATGCCTACAAGTGTTATCAGAAGCAGCACAGAGATTATCCAGGCACCAAGAATGAGTCCCAGGCCTATCAGGAACTTCTTTCCGGGGGAAACTGTTGTTTCCCGGGCCAGCTTATCCATTTTCCCGGGCCAGATTGCCAGGACGACAAGAGCCAGGATTGTCAGCACGATATATTTAAAAATCCACCAGATCACTGAAAACAGTCCTATGCTACCACTGTCTTCATCTCTGTTTCCGGTTTCTACAAAATCCACTTCTCCGTTGACAGTACCCTCAGGTATGGTGATCCTTTCAGGAGCCATATACCTGAGATTTCCTCCGATGGCTGCAGCAGGCAGTATTCCAAGCTCACCGGCTTCAATGTCTGCATTTCCTCCAATATGTCCGCCAATGGTGATCTCGCCGCCGGACCCCATCATATCGCCGTCAACACTGCCAAGCATTTGCATCTGTCCTGAAGTAAAGGAGAGGTCTCCGCCGATTGTTGACCCGCTGGACAAAAAACTCTCTCCGGAAGCCAGGATCAGGTCATCCCTGACCTCTCCCTCCATATCCAGTGAACCGGTGATAACCCGGATATCATCACCAACACTCCCGGTGATGATCACCTCACTACTCATCACCGTAAGGTCCCGTGTGATATTGCCTCTTACCTCAACTCTTCCGCCTGTGGCTACCACATTACCCATAATATTACCTGAAATGATTATATTGTCGCCGGCAAGGTAGAGGTCATCCTCAACGGTATCGTCTATTATTATGATATTTCCGGCTCTTGTGGTCAGGGCGGTGGCAGGGCTGCTGAAAGCTGCCAGTATGAATATGGATGATAAAAAGATAGCAAATGCTCTTCTCATGTTATTTTCCACTACCTACCCCTTTAATAGATTGTTCTGATTATTTAAAATCTTTATGAAAAGGAAAAAATACGGGTTAATACACCGATATTATCAGCTTGATTCTCATCGCAAAATAGAAAATGGTATAAATAAAACAGTAAATGTAAGATCCTGAGTCTTTAAGGACTCAGGATTCGAAAGCAAGTGCCTTTGTGGGACAGGCAGTCACACATCTTCCGCACTTTATGCAGTCAGGTTTCTTCTCGTTGGTATGAACATCAAGCTGCATGGGACATGATTTGTCACACTTCTTACAGCTTACACATTTGTCCTCATCCATCTGAAGCTGGTATTTGCTGCCGCCGATAAGGTTCTGTACCGTTCCCATGGGACAGAATGTACACCAGGTACGGGGACTTATGCTAACGCCGGCAAACAGTGCGATGGATGTTGTCATAAGACACATGATCACGAAGACCATGCCTATCTGGTTAACAAGACCTTCGGTCTGAAGAAGTCTGTATCCCATAAATCCCATCATCAGTGCAAAGAGAGGAATTCTTATCCACAGACTTCGCAGGAAATCAGGTATCTTTTTGTTCCTTGTGATCTTGCCCACCCAGAAATCATTGAAACTGCCTCTCGGGCAGAGATTCCCACAGAACCATCTTCCTCTGAAGATACTGCTTATCAGGAGCGCGGCAAAGACCACAAGCAGGAAATAACCAAGCAGCGGGAACCACAGTCCTGCGACTGATACTATTATAACGAGTATACCAAGATAAGGAGTGATTTTTAGCATTGTTTCACCTTTGATTTGAAGTGTCAACTGTTTTATGATGTTCATCTGTTGTTTTTGTCTCTTCGGCCCATGCCTGCAATTCACTGTCCACACGCTTGACCCAGCTGTTGACTATATCCATGATCAGTTCGCGGATTTCCTTCTTGCTGCGTATCTTGTAGACAAAGAAATATCCGCCACCGTCCATATTGTTCTGGGAGCGAATGAGGATATTGCGCTCATACAGTTTCTTCACACTTCTCTGAACCGTTGAAAGATTAAGATCCAGGTCCTCGGCAATGTGCTCGGTATTGAGCCAGTTCTGTCCGAACTGCAGGAAATGCTTGAGTACCTGCAGATCGGCTTTTGTAAGGTTCAGGCCGCATTTTATTACGGCTTCGATTTCAAATTCCTTGCAGGCAAAGTCGATCATATGACACCTCTGTTTTTCAACAGTACTGTATTAAAACAGCAGTATATATAAATGGTTTCAAGTACTGCATGGAATCGATAAAAAACAGAAGTACCGTAAAAGAATATATGAAACAAATTAAAACAGGATAAATACAGGTCTTGAGAGTACAAAGGCAGAAAATGAAAATCTTTTTTATGGTGGAATGCCTCTGCACATTTGTTTTTCAGAAGTGTATCATTTCATGCATATCCGCCAATGAGCCTGTTTATCTCATCGCTGCCTATAATACCAAGTATCCGTCTGTCCTCATCCACAACAGGAAGTGCGGAAATGTTATGTTCCTCCATTTTCTTTGCGGCACTCTCAATACTTTCCTGATGGCTTGCGGTTATGACATCAGTTGTCATTATCCTGTCAAGGGAATTATATTTCATTGCCACTGCCTTTGAAATGTCCCATGAGGTAACGATGCCTGCGAGGACGCCGCCATCGGAAACTACTGGAAGATGCGTGATTCCTTCTTTGCACATGACAATTGCAGTCTCCTCAATACTCAGGCCTTCCCTGATGGAGATAATCTCGGTCTTCATGATATCCGATACAACAACATGAGACAGGAAATTGCTTATCAGGTAATTGAGATGTCCGGATTCGAGCAGGAAAGCATCATGACCGTAGTTCGACTCGATTTCCCTGTAGGTAGCCTCCTTATTGCTTGAACTTAATGCGGCCACTATCTCCCTTGACTGGTAGGGTGGATACAGCCAGTCGGAACTTACGGCAATCACCAGGAACTTGGCTTCCACATCCTTCAGCCCTTCCTTAAGAGAGCCGTTCTTTGACAGGTCGAAATAGTCCAGTGCCTTGGTGATGTAAAGATAGGAGTTGGCATCGAACCTCTGGGTGAATGATTGTCCCTGATAATGGAGATAGCTCTCAACTTCGAAATCAAATTCCATATTGAAGTCATACTTCTCCTTGTTCTGAAGCTTTCTGCCGAATTTCTCCTGCATGGAGTCATCACTGAGGTAGGTGATATGTCCGATCATTCTTGCAAGGGCCAGTCCTCGTACTGGAGTATCATCGGTATAGTAATCTCCTCTCTTCCATTCGGGATCGGATACGATGGCTATCCTGGCAACCTCATTAAAGGCAATCTGTTGCGGGGAAGATCGGGCTGTAGTTGCAATAGCGATGGCATTAGCTACGGATTTCGGGTAAGATGTGGTCCATTGGAGTACCTGCGCTCCTCCCATGGAGCCTCCGATCACCGCAAAGAGCTTTTTGATGCCGAAGTGTTCGGTGAGTTGTTTTTGTGCCCTCACAATATCTCCTATTGTAATAACTGGAAAATCAAGACCATAGGGCTTTCCGGTTTCAGGATTTATGGAAGAGGGACCTGTTGAGCCTTTGCATCCTCCGAGGATGTTGGAGCAGATAATAAAGTACTTTTGTGTATCAAGTGCTTTGCCGGGTCCGATAAGAGTGTCCCACCAGCCGGGCTTCCTGTCACCCGGATGCCATCCGGCAGCATGGGCATCACCTGTAAGTGCATGGCAGACCAGAATGGCATTGCTTTTATCCGCATTCAGGTTTCCGTAGGTCTCGTATGCAAGTGTAACATCCCTGAGTACCTTCCCGCTATCAAGCGAGAAGTCGTCAGGGAAGCTATAATACTGGGTTTCTACTGTACCAACGGACTCATGTTTCATTGGGACCCCTTCAATGCCTGATCGATATCTGCGATTATGTCCTCGACATCCTCAAGCCCTACAGACATTCTGATAAAGTCCTCAGTTACTCCAGTGGACTTTCTTTCCTCAACGGTCAGTTGTTGATGGGTGGTGGATGCCGGATGGATAACAAGTGTCTTTGCATCACCGATATTTGCAAGGTGTGAGAGGAGCTTGACATTGTTGATGAATTTCTTGCCAGCCTCGATGCCTCCTTTGATTCCGAATCCCAGGATGGCGCCATATTTGCCGTTCAAGTATTTCCCGGCCAGTTCATGACTCGGATGATCCTCAAGTCCGGGGTAATTGACCCATTCCACAAGAGGATGTTCATTGAGGAACTTTGCGACCTCAAGGGCATTCTTACTATGTCTCTCAACTCTCAATGGCAGAGTCTCAAGACCCTGGATCAACTGGAAGGCATTAAAGGGGCTCAGTGCAGGTCCGAGATCACGGAGCAGGTGAACCCTCATCTTGATAATAAAGGCAATATTTCCAAGTTCCGGGAAATCCCCGAAGGTCTCCCAGTATTTGAGACCATGATAACCTGGGTCCGGTTCTGTGAACTGTGGGAACTTACCGTTATCCCATTTGAAGTTCCCGGAATCAACTATAACGCCGCCGATTGAAGTACCATGTCCTCCAAGGAATTTGGTCGCTGAGAGTACAACAATATCCGCACCGAAATCAATTGGGCGTGTGATACCAATACCCACGGTATTGTCCACTATAAGCGGAATACCTGCTTCATGGGCTATTTTTGCAAGCTCTTCCAGATTTGCAACGTCAAGTTTTGGATTACCGATGATCTCGGTATAAATGGCCTTTGTCTTTTCATTAATGGCAGCCCTGAACTCCTCGGGTTTTGTTGAGTCCACGAACCTGACTTTCCTGCCAAGATCGGGGAAAGTATTGTTGAACAACTGGTAGGTCCCGCCATACAGGTTGTCTGCGGAAACGATCTCATCACCAAGATTTGTGACTCCAAGTGTGGCAAGGGTTATTGCGGACATTCCTGATGCAACCGCTAACGCTCCTGTACCACCTTCAATGGCGGCAACCCTTTTCTCAAGGACATCTGTGGTGGGATTCATGAGCCTTGTATAGATATTGCCGAATTCCTTCAGCCCGAAAAGGTTGGCTGCATGGTCTGAATCCTTAAAGGCGTATGATGCTGTCTGGTAGATCGGTACTGCACGCGAACCCGTTGTAGGATCCGGTATCTGTCCTGCATGAAGGGCAAGGGTGTTAAATCCGTATTTTTCTTCGTCCATGATGTTTCCTCTATTTGTTAATGATCTGTGATTATTTATGGATCACGAAATGATCTTGCTTAAGTGCTACACTCTATACTAGTAACAACAAACATATAAATCTTTGCATATTACAATTGTGAATAAATAACCAATGGTAATACAAGATACTCTGGAAAAGGAACAAATACAGCAGTAATAAAAATTAAAAAAAATCAAAAAAAGCTTTTCTGAAAAAAGAAGGATTATCAGTACTGCACAATCTGATAGAATCTCAGGTAATGAGGTTCTTCAGCTCTCCTTTTTCACTGGGTGCTGATACACGAATGATACGTGCCCTTGGATTCATTTTAGAGATCATCTCTTCGATCTTATTGATCTTACTCCGGTCTGCGATGTCTATTTTATTGATACAGATGATCTCCGCTCCGTCAAGCTGCTTTCGGGCATATTCCGTAAGCTGATCCTCTTCTGTTTCAAAGTCGCTTGCGTTCACGATAACCACAACCGGGAGGAAGTCTACATCCGGAAGCTCCATTCGCTCGATATCGACTCTTATCTTATGGGGGATCACAGTCTCTTCGGCCTCGATGAAGACCAGATCTGGCTTTGATTCTTCTTTAAGGCTCAGGAGGTTTGACCTGATATCCGTATCCAGTGAACATGGTATGCAGACACTGTCGATTTCCTTTGTTTCAATCCCGAGACTGTTCAGTGTCTTTTCATCATAGTCAACCTGGCCGTTCTCCTGGATAATGACGCCGGGATGTTTCCCCTCATCCCGAAGGTACTTGCATAGTCTGAGTATAATTGTAGTCTTTCCACTGTCGGTTGCTCCTCCAATTACAGATACTTGCATGATAAATCCCCAATTAACTTACAATAGTAGGTCTTTCAGAATAGTATAAATCTGTTTCCGAAGATTTAAAAAAGAGTTTGCAGAGCTTACTTCTGTATCTGGCTCTGCATTCTCTTCATCTCCTGTATCTCTCTGATCCTTCTGAGTATGACCTCCCCCAGGAAGATCACAAGGGCTGCCAGCAGGAACCAGATCTTCTGGCTGATGCTCTCACGCACCAGTGTCTGGGAGTTCTCCCTTGCATCCACAAGCAGGTTTGCACGGGCATCCTGTCCGTCCTCATATATCTGGCCGCCATATTGTTTTATCAGTACGGGAAGGTCCTCATTGAGTCCAACATCCCTGTATTCAAGACCGTAGTTGATCGCAATGGGATAGCCTGACAGATCATGCATTCCTATGGTGCCGGGCTCCACGGATGCTTCATAGACATTATCACCTGTAAGTGAAATGGGTACGTCTTCACCGTCAAGTTTCAGGATCGGTATTCCCTCGTCGTACATGGTAAGTTCGATCTCCACAGGTGTTCCGAACCAGCCGTCAGGAGCTTCAACCACAGCACCAGTCTCCTCCCTAGGATTACCCACAGCCCAGCTCATGGTGGACGATATGAGTTTTGAATTATTCCCTGAATAAAGCTGGGTAGCCCATCTTGTCTCCCCGCCTTCTCCATTATCGGTTGTCAGGGCAGCTACTCTTCCGAGGCTGTATCTCCATGTGGTTAGCACAGGTTTTCCGGTGCTGGTGATCACAAGCCTGTCGGCCCCCGCCTTGGGAGTGACATCATTGAAACCCGTGATATTACCTTCAAGGTCCACATCACGTGTTATAAAGTGCTTAGTGTTTAGTTCTATGAGCGGGTAGGAGCTTATCTGAGTCTCGTTATCAGTATCAGTGGGCTCCTGCAGATCATCAAAGACGATATTTGCTCTCTCACCCTGTGCTACATGGAAGTAGACGCCTCCTATCTCATTCATCAACTTCTCAGCATAGGGAGTTCCGGTATTATCATACTGGGAAGGAGCACTGGACTGGATGTGCACATAATACATGTTCACACCATTGCCCTGTATATTATTGGCTATCTCAAGACTTTCATCATACGATTGCTCTATACCACCGTCAGATATGATTATTATATCAAGTTCTCCAACCTCATTCTGCAGCCATTCCTCAGCAATAAGAAGTCCTTCATTAAGTGAGGTCTCACTGGTTGTTGTGGGTGAAAGTGTTTCAACACTGTTTCTTAATGATTCGACATTGGATGCACTTCCAAGATAGACCAGGCCGTTTGAGACGTCCAGCCCTTCACTTCCAAAAGCGATGACTCCGAGATACGCATCTCTGAGATTCTCGTTTTCAATTATATAGACAGCATTTCCCAGAATATCTCCAAGTGTACCATGTGCAGCCGTACTCTGGGATACGTCAAGCACAAGCACAACATTCCTTCCTCCACTATAGTCAGTGGGCTCGGATATCACAGGCAGTATCTGTTCTATATCCGAATCAAGATAATTCCCGAAATTATAGGATCTCTCTCCTCCCACAACAACAATACCGCGTCCTTCCCGCAGATATTCTTTAAGATCCTCCACATCGCCTGCTGAGAGTGAGTTCGCGTGTACATTATCCAGAACTATGGCCTTTGTACCATCAAGATCTGAGAAATCATCTGATGTGTCCACATCATAGAGCTTGAATAGATTGTAAGCAAGAGGTGAATCCGTTTCCAGTCCTACAGCCTGTATGGGTGGTTTGGGTATTGCATAAATGCTCTTGTAGAATTCGTTGTTGATGGGGTCCGAGTCTGATGAGGGTGTAATGACCAGTCTCAAAGTATGTTCTCCGAGTTCCGAGAAACTGATCTGTGGTACTGGTATTGTTTTTGTGCGCTCATCTTCATTTATTTCAGAGTCGCCGCTTCTTATCAACTCATCGTCCCTGTACAGCTCATAACTAAAACTTATAGTTTCCTCGTCTGCCTGTGTTACAAGGATATTGAACTGGTTGTCATTGCCCACGATTACGGTCTTGTCCCCGACTATCTGTGCACTCAGGTCATTTGTTTCCAGATCAGGTTCCACATAGTAGACGGTGGTTCCCACATCATCGGCAAATTCAAGCGCCTCTTCAATTTCTGCTCCCTGGTTATTGTTACCGTCGGTTACCAGGACTATCTGGTTATCGCCTCTGGCATACTGCATGATGGCATCACCAAGGGCAGTTTCCTCTCCTGTGAGCCGGACAAGTGTCGTGGGCGTCATGGCGGTCAGGGCTTCGTAGAGATTTGTCGATGTCTCTCCATTGAAGAGTTCCATACTGGCCGTCTCGTCTGATATCAGGACAATATCGGGATTCTCACTGGAGCTGACCCTCGCATCCAGAGTATAGGGTGATGCAAATGCGATCACAAGCAGTATGACAACAATCATTCTGGAGATTATGAGGCTCTTTTTTGTGGATTTTCTGAACAGATAGATTCCGCCGATAATGACCGGAACGATGAGCCAGAGCATCTCAGGGCTTTCAAAATTTATGATTGCCATTACAGTTCACCCCGCTTTTTGATTATGTAGAGTTCAAGCAGGACCAGCAGGAAGACTATGATTATCATATACGTATCAAGGTAGTTCTTTGCCGTGTAGCTGTCAGCACGCACAATGCCGGGATCTTCCTCAGCTTCCGCACGCTCGATCAGATCCGCTCCTTCAAGGGTCGTATCGGACTCCCTGTCATCGTAAAGGTTCACAGCTATCTGTTTGCCTGCCACGGTGTACACACCGGCCTCATCATAGAGTACCCTGTTGACATTCTCCACACCACTGGGTGTCTCGATGTCCTGTGACTGTGCAAGTGCTGAGACCGAGCCGGTCTGTAAGTTATAGTCAGTTATGGTTCCCGTACCTCCGAGCCATCCCGCAAGTTTAAACCAGAATACCGGGTATTCGGGCAGGTTATGGAAGTTGTTCCATGCGTCTTCTGCAAGTGCATCGTTGAGTCCCAGATAGACCACGGTTCCGTCACCTATGGTCCCGTAACTTAGCATGGGTACACCTTCGGTGGTGCTGACCAGTGTGGTGGCACCTCTCCTTTCGGTGGCATTGAGGTAAGTGTAAACGGCAACCTCATCGAATTTGATATCCTCGCTGAGCCTGGTATCCTGCTGGACTTCCAGCGTGGTGCCTCTTTCAGCATCCGCAACTCCGTCGGTAATCACAGGCATCAGCTCCTGCAGGCTGGCACCGGCATTATCCCCGGACAGCGCATTGCTTGCCACAAATACACTCTCCCCGCCAGATCTGATGAAGCTGCCCAGTGTTTCGATCTCACCTGATGCCAGTGCTCTCTCTTTGTTTGCAATGACCACGACACTGTAATCTGACAGATCTGCAGGTACTCCGTTCATAAGGGTGGTCCGGATGTTCGGCATAAGTGACAGGGCTGTATATGATGGTAGTTTTTCAACATCAGATACCACGAGTACTTCCTTTGTGGAAACCTGGGGTATGGATATGTAGGCTGTATTGTCCACCATGAGACTGTCAGAAGCTGTTATCGTCACTTCGGTAATACCTCTTTTCAGATTATCTACTTTGAATTGCTGTGTGGATTTGGCTGCAACATTAAAGCTCTGGGTTGTTGTCGAACCTCCGGTGCTGATCTCAAGCTCAACCAGTTCCCTGCTGTTCTTGTAATTTTTCACAACACCTGTGTAGGTGTAGGACCCTTCGATTGCTTGTACCTCTCCCTGAATAATTCCTACGTTGTCGGTACTTCTGCCAACAAGGACGTACTCCACATCAAGTCCGAAGGATTGTGCCAGGGTCTTTGCATTTACGGGGTCATCTCCCTCCCAGTTGGTAAAATCGGAGATAACAACAACCCTGCCTCCTTCGTCAAGCAGTTGCATGCCTGCGGAGATAGCACCTGATATGTCTGCAACCGTTGCTCCTGGCTCAACCGAGTCAAGGGTCTGGTAGGCTGCATCCGAACCTTCTCTCTCAAGCACTGTAACCGGAGTATTGCCTGCAAGTATGATGCTGTTTGTCCGGCTCACATAGTCCCTTGCATCCGATACAGCATCCTCGAAACGACTATCTGTCTGCATACTTGCTGATGAATCTATAATTATGACAGTATGTTCTCCGCTCAGTGGTTCCTGGGTCTCGATAAAAGGTGCTGCTGCTGCCAGTGCAAGCAGAATCAGTACAAGTAACTGGATAAGGAAAAGCGGGTCCTTGATCAGTTTTGTTATGGATGTATAGAAGCGTTTTTTCTCTTCCTGTATCTTCATCAGGAACATCAGCGAAGGCACCATCACCTGCAGTGGTTTTGGCCTGAGCAGGTAGAGGATTATCAACGGAATGACACTAGCAAGAGCGGCAAGAGCAAGGGGGTTTTCAAAGGGCATTGATTATCTCCTCCTGCTAATGGTGTGCAGGAACGCATCAAAGATCGGTATATCCGTGGTGAAGGTGTAGAATTCGGCTCCCACCCTGCTGCAGGCATCCTGTATCCTGTTTATGTGCTCTTCCAGTTTTTCCTGATACTCATCCTTGAAGGAATCACTAACATAAGTATCGAGATTAACATCCGTTTCCAGATCTACAAGTTTGCTGTGGCCGTGTACTTTCAGGTTTCGTTCCGTGGGATCAAGTACCTGTACAAGGATGAGATCATGGTATGAAAAACGGTATATTGCAGACTCTATTGATTCGAAATCATCAAGAAAATCAGATATAATTATAATAAGTGACCTGGACTTTATGGCTTTCCCGTACTGTGTTGTAATCTCATCGATACCGGTCTTTCCTCCAAGCTTTACATCTTCAAGACGCTCGATGGTCTGTAAGAGATACTTCCTGCCTCTCCTGGCTCTTGCGATATTCACATCATCTGCAAAGGTAGAGATCGCAAACTTGTCGTTATCTTTTGTGACAAGATAAGCAAAACCAGCCGCAAGCATTGTGGCGTATTCGTATTTGGTAGTATCTGCGCTTGCATAGTCCATACTATTGCTGGCATCCAGCAGGATGTGGGTTGTGAGGGATTTGTCCTCCTCGAACTGGCGTACATAGAGTTTTTCGATCCTCGCATATGCCTTCCAGTCTATGGATTTGAGTTCGTCTCCCCTGTTGTATTCCCTGTAACCGACTGTATCAAGTCCCTTTCCGCTATGGGTGGAACGCCTGCTACCGGCATAGGCAGTAGACACCTTCTTTCTTACCATAAAGGTAAAGCGATCGAGCTGCCTGAAGAAATCAACATCTATAGTATGCTTTTTTTCGCTCATTGCCTGCTTCTCGGATTGATTTTCCGGTCTGGCCGATGACTTATTTTATCTTCTCAAGGATATTCCTGATAACCTGATCCGTAGTGACCCCTTTCCTTTCGGATTCGAAGGTCAGGATCATCCTGTGTCTGAGGATCGGATAGGCCATTGCATCAATATCCTCGTTGCTGACAAAGTTCCTTCCCTGGATGAGTGCCCTTGCCTTTGCGGCAAGTATCAGGCCGATGGATGCCCTCGGGGATGCACCATACTCGATGAACTCATTCTTGACACGGGTGCTCATTACTATCTTAATGGCGCGGTTTCTGATATCATCAGCAACAGGCATATCCCTTGTAAGTTTCTGAAGGTCGATAAGTGTGTTCTTATTAAGCACCTTGCCGACACTTGGCATCGCAGAACGTGTATACCTGTCCACGATCTCGATTTCTTCCTCGTACTTTGGATATTCCACAATGATCTTGAGAAGGAATCTGTCAAGCTGTGCTTCGGGGAGCGGGAAGGTACCTTCCATCTCAATAGGGTTCTGTGTGGCAAGTATGAAGAACGGCTGCTCGAGCAGGTATGTGTCATTACCTATGGTTATCTGCTTTTCCTGCATGGCCTCGAGAAGTGCGGATTGCGTTTTCGGTGACGCACGGTTGATCTCGTCAGCAAGTACTATATTTGCAAATATCGGTCCCGGCTCGAACTTGAACTGCTTGTGTCCGTCACTCTCTTCGATAATGTTCGTTCCGGTGATATCCGCAGGCATAAGGTCAGGCGTACACTGTATCCTGCTGAAGTTCAGGTCCATTGACTTGGATATTGTTGATATGGTAAGGGTCTTACCAAGTCCGGGGTTACTTTCGACCAGCGCATGGCCATTACAGAGAATTGCGATAATTATCTGTTCCACCGTTTCCTTCTGGCCGACAACTACCTTGCCGATCTCATTGGAAAGAGTGGCAAACATATCTCCAGCAACTTTGTATGTCTGCGTAATATCCCTTGAATTCAGGTCACTAGCCATTTATTTTCTCCTTTATCTTAGTCCTAGAAATAATTCTATTAAAGTTACTATCATTCTTCAGCAAGCTGTTCGAAGTAGTCTCTGATGACGGTTTCGTATCCTTCGGGCAGTTCTTCGGAATAAGTCCCGGAAGGTGTCACCGTGGGGGGTCCTCCTGGGGAATTTTCAAAATCCTCTATGATCTCTTCGGCTTCATCGTTCGGATTAAAACCGGTTCCGGTACCAGGTGGTAATGACAGGTCCACTTCCTCTCCGTCCACAACAACTACTGTGGGCTCACCGGTCAGGTCCTCGTTACCATTGCCTCCCTGGCCGTCTTCACCTTCATCTATCACAGCCACATCACCGGGATTATCCTCTTCCTGCATTCCCGGAATACTGTTGATCACTTCTTCCCAGTCAGGATTTGTTCCAATATTGTTTGTAGTAATGTAGGTGAGGGCCGAAACTGAAAGCAGTATGAGTACGATACTTACGATAATCCGTTTTTTTCTCAGGAACTCTGACGACCTTACCTTTGTGAGATTAGAAGATACAGCCTCAAGCAGATCACTTACTATTATATTGTCAACATTGCTATTATCATATGCAGTGCGTAGCCTTTCCCGAAGGTTCGGATATTTTTGCTCAATCTGCAATATTGCGGCTGTTTTTCTATCCCTTATGTGTAGCAGCAATGTCAGTATTAGGGACATGAAAGCTGCAATGAGCAGCATGGCAACAGTCTCGAAAGGAATAGTTCTGCCCGCTACTTCGTAGCTGGTTCCGACGCGCACTTCGAGGCTGGCTATAAAAGTAAATACCTGGTCGAAATTCAGCACGACCATGATAGTATATAGTATGATCAGGATTGTGATGAAATCCAGCAGCTTGTAGACCCTGCGGTATCTTTTCAGGGCTGATTCCTGCTTTTTAATAAAGTCTCTGACATCCATTGCGGCACCGGGTTCGATGTAATTTCATCTATTTATAAGTGATCCTTTTTATATATCGGATATGAACCTAAGTTTTTCAACATTCCGACCTTGGACTCTATATTATATATTGC
>Ga0163219_100144_pt1 | contig 19146 bp, 15 predicted proteins | sample MSEWel2016_04_06_FD_113150 | JGI IMG/M metagenome (GOLD analysis project Ga0163219, IMG submission 113150) | Subsurface microbial communities from deep shales in West Virginia, USA - MSEEL Well Study Marcellus 3H_2016_04_06 ...
ATCAAGTGGGACCTTTAGAAAAAGCCTATAACACCACATCTCCCGTCCGTTTCCGGCGGGATTCAGTTTGAACTTTACCGTGTTCATTCGCCATTACTAGCGGCATCTCTTCGATTTCTTTTCCTGCCCCTACTAAGATGTTTCAGTTCGGGGCGTTCCCGATCATTGCTGATCGATGCGCAAAACGCATCAGGAAGACCCATTAGGAGATCCCAGGTTCATCGGTTCCATGCACCTACCCTGGGCATATCGCAGCTTGGCACGTCCCTCGTCAGCACTTGAGCCGAGCCATCCACCTGAAGGCATAATTACCAGAGTCCACCTCACTTTATCCAGTGAGCGTCTGATATATGCATGCTTATAATGATCTCATTGTGTTCGACATTGGGGATGTGAACACTTCATCCTTCCCTGGCAAAATTACTTGCCTGGTGCACTAATAATTAAATGGACTTGCTGGGATTCGAACCCAGGGCCTTCGCCTTGCAAAGGCGACGATCTTCCAACTGATCTACAAGCCCTTGAGCGTCCCGCTTGTGTATTGGATTTGGCAGTTTTTCGATTTCTGACCGGTAAGTGGTGATCGGCTTTGTGCCGATCTGCTTAGGAGGTGATCCAGCCGCAGATTCCCCTACGGCTACCTTGTTACGACTTAACCCCCCTTGCGAAATTTAGGTTCGAACACGACACAAAGTTCGTGCCCTCACCCATACCTCACTCGGGTGGTTTGACGGGCGGTGTGTGCAAGGAGCAGGGACGTATTCACCGCGCTATATTGAAACGCGATTACTACGGATTCCAGCTTCACGAGAGCGAGTTGCAGCCCTCGATCCGAACTACGGCCGGGTTTATGAGATTACCAACCCCTTTCGGGGTAGGAGCCCATTGTCCCGGTCATTGTAGCCCGCGTGTAGCCCTGGAGATTCGGGGCATACTGACCTACCGTAGCCCGCACCTTCCTCTGGTTTAGCACCAGCGGTCCCCACAGAGTACCCATCATCCCGAAGGATATGCTGGCAACAGTGGGCACGGGTCTCGCTCGTTGCCTGACTTAACAGGATGCTTCACAGTACGAACTGACGACGGCCATGCACCTCCTCTCAGCGATTCAGGTAAGACCTTCAGCCTGACCTACATATTGCTGTCGCCCCAGGTGAGTTTTCCGGCGTTGAGTCCAATTAAACCGCAGGCTCCACCCGTTGTAGTGCTCCCCCGCCAATTCCTTTAAGTTTCAGCCTTGCGGCCGTACTTCCCAGGTGGCTCGCTTCACGGCTTCCCTGCGGCACCTGAAACGGTCGCACCATCCCAGACACCTAGCGAGCATCGTTTACGGCTGGGACTACCCGGGTATCTAATCCGGTTCGTGCCCCCAGCTTTCGTCCCTCACCGTCGGACCCGTTCTGGTAAGACGCCTTCGCCACTGGTGGTCCCACAGGGATTACAAGATTTCACTCCTACCCCTGTAGTACCTCTTACCTCTCCCGGTCCCAAGCCTGACAGTATCCCCCGGAAGCCTAACAGTTGAGCTGTCAGATTTCCCGGAAGACTGATCAAACCGGCTACGGACCCTTTAGACCCAATAATAGTGGCTACCACTCGGGCCGCCGGTGTTACCGCGGCGGCTGGCACCGGTCTTGCCCGGCCCTTGCTAACACCTGTGATTTATACAGGTGGACAGCCAACATAATATGCTGGCACTCAGTGTCCCCTTATCGCGGTTTCCCGCATTGTAAAGATTTCGCGCCTGCTGCGCCCCGTAGGGCCTGGATTCATGTCTCAGAATCCATCTCCGGGCTCTTGCTCTCACAACCCGTACCCGTCGTCGGCTAGTAGGTACTTTACACCCACTACTACCTGATAGGCCGCAGATCCATCCTAAGGCGCCGGAACTTTTAACCACAGAACATTCCAGTATCTATGGTTTATCCGGTATTATCCCCAGTTTCCCGGGGTTATGCCGGACCTTAGGGCAGGTTATCCACGTGTTACTGAGCAGTACGCCATGTTCACGAAGAACATTTAACTCGCATGGCTTAATCGAACACTGATAGCAGTAACCTCTGGCAGGATCAACCAGAATTGTTGATCACACACAAATTAATGGAAGTCATTTTAAGGAATCGATTGGAGAATTCTATTTGAGAGAATTTCCTTTGCACATGTTTGGTTAATTCCTTATTTGTAGTATATTATACACTACCGGTCAGAATTAACCGAACTGCCAAATCCAACGTCAGACAGGAAATAGCTCCTGCCTCCACTTGTTATAAGGCGGTGATTGTAATTGTTTTCTCGCGCATTACGCGAGGACCCCTAAAAGACCTCGATCATATATAAACCTTCCGACCATCATGGCCGAAGACTTTGATCGACTTCTTTTTTGAGTCATTTCCGCGCACGGATGCGCGGAGATTGTCTAACGCTGCAATCGTATATATACCTTTGCATTCACGGAGAATGCAGGCAAGGATTGTCAGCATTTATGAATGTTCGTGGCAATAACCACATTTCCACTCGGATTATAACTGTTGGATTTAATCCGATATAAGACTTGTGGAATGCCTTTCCAACTGCAAAATTCAGCAAGAGTAGTGCACGAAGCACCTACAAAAGCCACCTTTGCAGGGATACCTAGATACGTACACTACTATATAAAACTCACGTATTTAATTAATTTGAAACAGATTAAAGTCATCTGAAAAACAGCCACATGTACGCAACATTTAACAACATATGATACAATAAGTACTAAAGTCCGAGAAAGATAAATCTAAAAAGAGGAATCATAACTGCAGAGGAAGAAGCATAGTACCAGGAATGCGGGTGAAACCGCAGTAACCAGAGTAAGAACCCCACGTAAAGAGAACAACGAAGTACTTGCAACAGTCGAGAGCATGCTCGGGGCAAACCGTGTAAGACTCAGATGTATGGACGGTGTTGTAAGAATGGGTAGGATCCCTGGTTCAATGAAGAAGAAAACATGGATACGTGAAGGTGACATTGTACTTGCAGTTCCGTGGGAATTCCAGGACGAAAAAGCAGACGTCATATGGAAATACACCCGTCCACAGGCAAACTGGCTGGAACGCAAAGGTTACCTTAAAGGTTGATCCATGAAAAAGGAAGTTGCAAAAAGGGTGCAACGGATCGACACCAAAGTCGATAAAATGCGAATGCGTCGCAAAGATACAAACACTCTCAAGGTAAAGGAGAATGTATTTGATGACGCAACCCTGAAGGTACTTTACACGGTATCTAACAAGGGCATCCTCAATGCCATTGGAGGATCCATCAGCACTGGCAAAGAAGCCAACGTTTTTCTCGGAGAAGGCAAAGACGGCGACATTGCAGTAAAGATATACAGAATCTCATCCAGTACTTTCAGATCCATGGAAGAGTATATCCTTGGAGACCCCAGATTTCGTAACGTAAGGCATGCAAAAAAGGACATAATCATTGCATGGACAAAAAAAGAACATAGAAACCTTACACGCGCAAAAGAAGCAGGAGTGCGGGTCCCGGAGCCCATTCATGCCGAGCGCAACATACTCATGATGGAGTTTTTAGGAGAGGAAGGCAAAGCTTACCCCCTCTTAAAAGACCTAAATCTCGATCCGGAAGATGCAAAGCTTATTTTTGACACCGTGATCAGATATGTGGAACTTCTTTACGTGAAAGCAAATCTCGTACATGGAGATTTGAGCGAATATAATATAATAGTGAACCCACGTACAATGGAACCCATCTTTATCGATATGGGTCAATCCGTAACGCTCGAGCATCCCAAAGCAAGGGAATTCCTGATACGGGACATAGAGAACATACTGCGCTTCTTTAAAAGATACGGTATCAAAGAGCAGGCTGAAGAGATCTACTCGAGCATGAAGGAAATAAAACAAAAGACCAATAAATTATCATAATTACTGAAACGGTAGATTCACTATGACACATGTAAAAGTTCCCAAAGACAGAATAGGTGCCATCATAGGCCCAAAGGGAAGCGTTAAAGAATTGATCGAGAGCAAGTCAGATGCAAAACTTGACATCGATAGTGAGAGCGGAGTGGTTGAGATTATTCAGGGAGATGACCCTGTAGGTGCCCTGCGGGCCGCAGAAGTCGTAAATGCCATCGCACGAGGATTCAATCCTGACAAGACCATATCCATGCTTGACGATGACCTGATAATGCTTGAGGTCATAGACCTTTCAAAGATCGCAAGTACCCAGAAGGATTTGCTTCGTCTCAAAGGCCGGATAATAGGCAAGGGCGGTAAAACAAGAGAGATCACCGAAAGGCTGATAGGAGTAAAGATATCGGTTTACGGTAAAACTGTCAGTATAATCGGAAATCCCGAGCAGAACCAGATTGCCAGAACGGCCATAGAGATGCTCGTTGACGGTGCACCGCACGGAACCGTTTACAGTTTCCTTGAGAAAAAGAGACAGGAACTCCTGCAATCCCAGCTCGACTATTACTGATTTAGTATTATATTTTAACAAAAATATTTAAATGTATTAAAGTCGATATAAGACCGGTGGATAAATGCGAGGATATATCAACAGATCCGATATCAAAATGTATGCAGGTTTTATCCTGATATTGCTACCGATTACCATCCTCTGTTACAATCAGGAACTTTCCATCGGAACCATATCTGCTTATCCGCTTCTGGCAATACTTATACTGATGCTTGCAGGCTCTTTTGTAGAGATACCGGTCCTTAAGACCAGGACCAAAAAAACAGAGCAGCTTACTAGGTTTGCTCCTTTTATCGAATATATTTTTTCAGTCCCTGTTGTCAGGGAACTGAACATCGGCAAAGAAAGGGTTTTTGATACCACCATAACCCTGAACTTTGGCGGACTTATAATCCCCCTGTTTGCGATCACCTATCTTTTTCTGACAGAAGCAAACATCACTGCCCTTGAAGTGATGCTTATAATAATAGTAGCAGTCAGTTTTCTGTCAGAGATGATCAACGGCGTAGGAATAGTTGTCCCGCAATATATAGGCATCATAGCAGTGCCATTCTCACTGCTTATTGAACCTCAGAATGCAGGATCCGTGACTTTCATTGCAGGAATAGGAGGCATACTGATCGGTACAATAGCATCAGTCATTGCCTTCAACAAAGAGAACAGTGGTAGTGCCTATATCAGTATAGGAGGAGCAGGCAGTTTCAGGGCGATATACGTCACTGCCATTCTTGCAAGCCTTCTATCATATTTCAGCTGATTTTTCAGAGCCAAGTCTTTCTGCCCTTCTTTTCTCAATCCTCTGCTGCAACGTCTGCGAAGGGATATTGAGTGCACGATATTTGGCTATTCCGGAATTTGTGAACCTGAACGGTTGAGGCGTATGGTCAACGCGGGTTGCGCGCATCTTCTGCACGGCCATAACAGGCATAGGCGTAGTATCAATATCGTTAGTCTGAATGAAATCGAGGAAAACCACGCCATCCCCAAGGAAATCAAAGTCATCAAATGCCTTCCTTTCGATGCCATGTGGCTTTTCAGTAACAAGCAGAGAAGTTATCATATTCTTCTTGAGCAGCCTGTGCAGGCTCCTCCATGCCGTAGATGTGCGGAAATCTGCAGGAGCCGTAAGAACGTTAAGAGAATCAAACACCACACGTTCAGGTTTATGTGAATCGATGATCTCTATCATTTCTTCCGAGGTCAGCATGGAAATTCCGAATATCTCGAGATAACCATCGTCGATGTACTTGCCCACATCCCAGCCAAAACGGGTGAAATGTTGTACGAGCTGTTGCGCCCTTTCCTCGAATGAGAAAAAGATGCATCTCTCTCCGTTTTTAACTCCCTCCATTAGATACTGCATTGAAAAGGTAGTCTTTCCAGTACCGGGGGGACCGGTAACAATGACCGCAAAGCCTTTTGGGATACCTCCCTCAAGGAAGTCATCCAGGCCGGGTATACCGGTATTTATACGTTTTATCAGTTTGTCAATGTTCTGTGTATCAAGTTTTGCTTTAAATCGGGTAGTATCTAGATTAAGAAGAGCTTTTTCCAGTACGACGTTTTTCGCACCAAGTTCTTTTTCGTATCGTTCAAGGACCTTGATCGCATCTGCACTTAATGTAGTATGGATGGGGAATTTTGTTTTCATCACACCACCGTGAACATTAATATCGTTTTATATATTTAAAAGGTTATGGTTTTATGTACATACTCAATTTATTATGTACATACTTATTCTTCTTCAGAGACCAGTCCTTTCCCAGGCAGGAAGCTGCCATGTCCACGTGACGCCAGTATCTCACCGTCCCAGATGATTTCACCCCTTGAAAGGGTATATTCAGGGAAAATGCCCTCCATTCCTTCATAAGGCGTCCATCCTGCTTTACTGTGGAGATTATCCCCTTTTATGGTGGTAATATTAGAGGGGTCCACAATGATCAGGTCCGCATCATAACCTTCAGCAAATATTCCCTTGCAATAGCGGGTGAGTCCGAATATCCTTGCGGGATTTGTACTTGTTACATCGATCATCCGTCCGATAGGAATAAGATTTCTCTTAACTGCCACAAGCATTAAAGGCAGGAATGTCTCCACACCCGGAACACCCGATGGTGCTGATTTTATGCCAACGTCTTTTTCAGCCTCCGTATGCGGAGCATGGTCTGTTGCCACTATATCTATAGTACCATCGTTCAAGGCGTTCAGAAGCATTTTAGGATTGCGGCGATCCCTCAATGGAGGGTTCATTTTACCGAATGAACCAAGGTGCTCCCAGTCCCTGGTTGACAGGAATAGATGGTGAGGAGTTACCTCGCTGGTGACATTGCCGGGGGTACCGGAACTCTGCTGGAGGTATTTCTCCTTACGCAGGAGACCCACGGTCTCAAATGCACTGATATGACAGAAATGAGTCTGAGTTCCATTCTCTTTTGCAAGCTTTAAAGCCTTCTCAACAGCAAAAGCCTCACACAGATTTGGCCTCGCCCTGGAGTGTGACTGGGGAGTGAAATCATTTTTCAGGTAAGCCTCACACTCCTGCCGTATCTTCTCATCCTCGGCATGGATGCAGGCTATGGCACCGAGCTCTTTGATAACAGCCAGTGCCTCATCAAGGGTTTCTTCACTGATATTGAGTGCTCCTGTGGACTCGGCCATAAAGATCTCACCAAAAGCCGTAGCACCAAGTTCCCAGAGTTCAGGAAGCTTTTCAATATTACCGGTAACTCCTCCGTATATCCCAAAATCGATTATTGATTTTCTGTTTGCAAGTTTGACCTTCTCCCTGAAGGACTTCTTATCGATTGTCGGAGGAATGGTATTTGGGTGATCGATTACTGTCGTAACGCCACCTGCTGCCGCAGAGCAGGAACCTGTGTACCAATCTTCCTTCTCTATAAGACCAGGTTCCCTGAAATGCACATGTGCGTCAATTCCCGCAGGCAACGTCAGGGCGCCCTTTGCATCTATGACCTCATTCAATCTTTGAGCATCTATCTGCCTTGCGATCTTAATAATCTTCCCGTCCTCAATGAGAACTTCGGCAGGCTGGAGATAATTATTCACATAAACTTTTGTATTCTTAATCAGGATATCTGGCATGACAGCAAGTATCTTTTTCAGAGTATATGCATTTTATGATACAGGATGTACATATCTCATTTTTACCTGACATCGACCGAGTAATAATATATAATCACAATAGGTGCTATATAGAATATGATTACTATCTGGATGTGTATAGAATTATATATTGTACATACATAATTTTTATGTAGTCTTTTCGTGTTGGTTCACCTGGCATAAAATCAATCATATAGTACAAAACCAATAGGAGAAGAAATAAAATGGACAAGAAGTTTTTAAGAAACATCTCCATCTGTTCTATTGTATTACTCATTCTAGTGTCTGCATTTGCCGGTGTTGGCTGTGTGGACCAGGGAGAAGATACAGAAGAAGAAGCCGGAGCAGCAACTACCGAAGATTCAGCATCCGGAAGCATTATAGTAAAGGGTTCTGACACCGTACTTCCACTGACCCAGGCAGAAGCCGAGGATTTCATGATGGAAAACCCTGAAGCAAGTGTAACAGTCATTGGCGGAGGATCAGGAGTAGGTATTGCAGCACTTATTGACGGCGAGGTCGAGATCGCAATGGCCTCAAGGCTCATGAAAGACTCAGAGATAGAGAATGCACAGGCTAATGGCATAGAGCCGGTCAGACACCAGATCGCAATCGATGGCATTGCAGTCATAGTCAACCCGGATAACCCGATCAGTGAACTCACCTTTGAGCAGCTTAAAGGAATCTACGACGGAAGTATCAGCAACTGGGAAGAAGTTGGCGGAGAGGACCAGGAAATTGCAGTAATGAGCCGTGACAGCAGTTCAGGAACCTACGGATACTTCAAGGAAGAGGTTCTTCTCGACGAGGAATACCGCCAGGATGCAATCACCCAGCCAACAACCGGTGCAATAGTGCAGGAAGTATCCCAGAATGAGGGTGCAATCGGTTACATCGGATTTGCATACCTTGATGAAAGCACAAAGGCACTCACACTTGATGGCGGAGACGGATTCGTAGAAGCTAACCCTGAGAACATTATCAGTGGAGACTATCCTCTTGCAAGACCACTGCAGTACTACACCAATGGTGAGCCTGAAGGCCTTGAAGGAGAATTCATCGACTTCATACTGAGCCCGACCGGACAGGAAATTGTCTCAGAAATAGGATATTTCCCTGTAGCCTGAGTAACTCCTGAAAAGGGAAAGAAATGATTAAAAGGAATAAAAAGGAAAAGGCTATCGAGTCACTGCTCTTTGTATCAGGAGCAGTTGCAGTCATAGCTCTTTTCCTTCTCTGTCTTTTTCTGTTCAGGGACGGGATTCTCCTTTTCCAGGATGAGTCAGTCATAGACTTCCTTACAGGTGAGAGATGGTATCCCACATCCAGCCCACCATTGTTCGGCCTGGTACCTTTGTTCCTTGGTTCCGTAATCGTAACCATAGGAGCCATATTATTCTCAGTTCCTCTTGGAATAGCCGCAGCAATCTACATCTCCGAACTTGCTGACCCTCGCATTGCCGGCATACTCAAGCCCTTCACAGAGATCCTTGCAGGTATCCCTTCAGTGGTTTTCGGATTCTTTGGCCTGGTAGTACTTGTACCATTGCTCCAGGATGCACTGGACCTCCGTACAGGACAAACGGCACTTACAGGATCCATAATGCTTGGGATAATGGCTTTGCCTACAATAATATCAATATCAGAGGATGCAATCAGTTCTGTCCCGCGAGCCATCAAGGAAGGATCGCTGGCACTTGGATCCACTAAATGGCAGACCATCTACAAGGTAACAGTACCTGCTGCACTCTCAGGAATATCAGCAGCGGTAATGCTTGGCATAGGACGTGCCATCGGTGAGACCATGACAGTCATGATGGTAACAGGAAATGCAGCGGTGATACCAGGATTCCCCGCAGGACTGTTCGATCCGGTCAGGACCATGACAGCCACCATAGCCCTTGAAATGGGAGAGGTGCCCCAGGGAAGTGAACACTTCCATGCGCTGTTCGCTGTTGGTTCTGTGCTGTTCATAATCACATTCATCATCAATATTGTAGCCAGCAACATAAAAAAGAGATACAAATTCAACCTGTGATAGCGATGTTATTCAATCCCAAAACAAATGAAAAGATAGCATTTACAATACTTAGGCTCTCCGCTGCACTGGTTGTCTTTTTCGTCATTGCCATACTGGCTTATGTACTCTACAACGGACTCGGTGCACTTAGCATTGACTTCATAACAGAGACGCCACGAAGCAGGATGACAGAGGGAGGCATATATCCCGCTATTGTCGGAACTGTCTATCTGATAGTGATATCCATGGCGGTTGCGCTCCCTGTGGGCATTCTTGCAGCGATCTACCTGAATGAATACGCAAAACCCGGAAGGACCACATGGACCATAGAACTCGCGATAAATAATCTTGCAGGGACACCATCCGTGGTTTTCGGACTGTTCGGACTTGCGATGTTTGTAAAATACTTTGGCTTTGGCCCATCAATACTTTCAGCCTCGTTAACTCTTGCATTGCTGATCTTGCCGGTCATTATAAGAGCAAGCCAGGAAGCCCTCATTACCGTACCAAAGGAGTACAGAGAGGCGTCACTTGCCCTTGGAGTAACCAAATGGCAGACAATACGCAAAGTTGTTCTCCCGGCAGCAATACCCGGAATGGTAACAGGTGCAATACTCAGTGTGGGAAGGGTAGCCGGAGAGACAGCACCAATTTTGCTTACTGGTGCAGCTTACTTCCTTCCAAGGTTACCGGATTCAGTATTCTCACAGTTCATGGCATTGCCATACCACCTGTTCGTGCTTGCAACCGCAGGTACCAACATCTCACAAACAAGACCCATTCAATACGGAACCGCACTTGTACTGCTGTTAATAGTCCTTGGTGTGAACCTGCTGGCCGTCACTATCAGAAACCACTACAGGAAGAAGATAAGACGGTAATCAAAATTATAATTTAGTCAAAAATAGAGTTCCATTATCTTAGAGGTACATCAAATGTCAGATAATTTCACAAACGGAACAGAGATTGAGGTCAGGGACCTGAATCTCTGGTACGGCGAGAACCACGCCCTTCATGATATATCAATAGATATTCCAAAAAACAGTGTCACAGCTTTCATTGGCCCCTCAGGTTGCGGAAAATCTACGTTTCTCAGATGCCTGAACAGAATGAACGACCTTATCCCCAGCTGTAGGATAGAAGGTGATGTGAACATCAATGGAGAGGACATATACTCCAGGGATGTGGATGTAGTAGACCTGAGAAAAAGAGTGGGAATGGTATTCCAGAAGCCAAATCCCTTCCCTATGTCCATATACGACAATATAGCATATGGTCCCCGCATACATGGTGCCAAGAAAAAAGATCTCGACGGCGTTGTAGAGGATGCACTCAAATCAGGTGCTCTATGGAATGAGGTCTCAGACAGATTAAAGGTCTCAGCCCTTGACCTGAGCGGGGGCCAACAACAGAGATTGTGCATAGCAAGGACACTTGCAGTCAAGCCCGAGGTAATCCTCCTTGACGAGCCTGCAAGCGCACTGGACCCCATATCCACAGGTAAAATCGAAGACCTTATATCAGAGTTAAAAAAGAATTATACCATAGTCATAGTAACACATAATATGCAGCAGGCTGCTAGAATATCAGATTATACTGCATTCTTCCTGCTGGGTGATCTGATAGAGTTCGGAAAGACCGAACAGATCTTTGAGAGTCCAAAGGAAAAAGAAACCGAAGATTACATCACCGGAAGATTTGGGTGAAAAAATGACACGTCAACGATATCAGGAAAATCTGGATACACTCAAAAGATACGTTATCGAAATGGGCCAGAAGTCCTACAAGTCTGTGGAAGATTCCATGAATTCCCTAAATTCCATCGACATGGAACTTGCAGAGCAGGTAATTCAGGGCGACAGGGAAATTGACGAATATGACCTGAAGATCGAAAAGTGTGTAAGCCAGCTTATAGCACTCCAGAGCCCCACTGCAGGAGACATGCGGCTGGTAACATCTTGCTTAAAGATATCACTTGATCTTGAAAGAACGAGTGATCTTGCAGTGGACATTGCCAAGGTCACAAAATGCATTGAAGAAGAACATACAAAACCTTTCTCCAATATCCTTAAGATGGCTGAAATGGGTAAGCAAATGCTGCAGCATTCAATGATTGCCTTTGAAACGCTGGATGAAGACCTGGCAAGAAAAACAGCCGCAAAGGATGATGAGGTCGACAAGCTCTTCTATGAATCTGAAAATGAACTTATGAAGATGATGAGCGAGGATAAATTAATAATCAACAATGCTTCATACCTGCTATTCGTCCTGCGCTACCTTGAAAGGATAGGAGACCATGCCTGCAATATCTGTGAAAGTGTTGTATACATTGCATCCGGCGAAAGAGCAGACCTTAATTAAACTAAAAAACTAAAAGTCAAACAGTGAACTCTGGGAATTGCTTGCCTGCGAGTCATCAACTGGCTTTTCTTCTCTTTTTATCCTTTTTAAGGGCAATTCCTTTGGCTTGTCAGAAAAATCAAACAGACCCTTTTGTTTTGAATCATAGTCAAGATTTGCAGTATCCACACCAAATACGCCAAGAATACGTTCCACGGGAGGCAACAACTGCTTCTTGACATAATAATCCACATCGATGGGTATGTTGTGCTCTCTAACGTAGTCCGGATCTTCAGCGCGATTAACGAACAAATCTTTACCTGCAACTATTACAAAGGGGATACGTTCACCAACCGGAGGCGGATTACCCGTCCTTTCCTCGATCTTTTCGACAACCGTAAGATGAGGCTGTTTGTTCTTATATCGGGAAGCACTTTTTGAGAACATCCTTGTCATTACCAAGTCATCGATTATATCCTCATCCTTCTGAACATCGATATTCCTGATTCCGTCAACGACATCCCTCACATGCAATACCGCAGCTTCGAAATCACCTTCTTTAAGAACCAGTTCAAGTACTTTGTTCAGGGTCTTGGATGTCAATCCACACCAGTCCCGGCGGACAGTCTCCATTCCCTTGACCTTTATTGAGTCTTCCCACTGATCGCCGGACCTCTCAAAGACCCAGATAGCATATCGTTTCTTGGCTATGAAAAGGCCTCTGCGGGCAATCGACTCGAATTCAAGTTCCATGGGATCCGGCAGTGAAGCCGAGACCGTGCCTGCAATCCTGTTACCCACAAGTTCCGCATCTTCAAGGGAGACCGGATCATCAGAGCTGCACTGTACAAACACACTGTCGGTGTCACCGTACACAACAGAGAGCGCTACTATGCGATCATCATCATTGATAGCATCAACTTCTTCGGTGAAATAGACCGTACTGTCACGCAGTATTACCTTGTTTATGCTACCATTGACAATTGAGCGAGTATTGAGAATATTCTCTCTTCCGAAACTGGTAACTGCATTTGCAAGTGCAAGGCTGTAAAGCCGTGCCCTTGTATATCCGGAATAACCATAGAAACTGTTCAGAAGGATCTTCAGGGCAAGCTGAGTAGCATCGAGTACACGATATTCACTCTCATTGACCGCATTTTTCATGAGTTTCTTGGTTTCCACCCTTCGGTCCAGCAGATTCTCGAGAATAGACGGCATTATACCTTTCGAGACTTCTGTTGAAACGAATTCTCCTCCGGAAGGTGGCTTTATAGTCTCGCTGTCGGGACGGTCCTGATCCACAACAGTGGTATAGCAGAGGTTGTGTGCCATCATTATGGTGGGATAGAGAGACTTGTAGTCAAGTATGACTATGTTCTCAAGCAGGCCCTTCTTGGGCTCAAGTACCTCGCCTCCTTTCAGACCTTCACTGCTGCGATTTCTGAAACTCACCAGATCATCGGACGGTTTTGTAGAGATGACACGGTCCCTTTTACCGTACTCACGCAGGAGCAGGTTCTCAACCATGGAGGTCTGACCGCCGTCCACCACTTCCTGCAGGAGCGAACCGCTTACCTGCGCTATAGCGATGTGTTTATCCAGAAGCCTGAGTTTCATGAATAGTTCAAGGGCTAGCTCGGAGTCACGCTGTGCATAATCTATGAAATGCAGTATCTTTTCACCGTCGTCATTCCAGTACTCCTCCATCTCAGCAGGAGCAACATCCAGCTTTTCTCTCTCAAGCAATTCTTTTGCAACATTTCTCAGCGTATAGCGCTTGAGACTGTATTGAGTCCTGATAAGCGGGAGGGCATCCACGACAACACGCCCGGGGATTGATACCATTGTACGGTTACCTATCCTGCGGTAACTCAGTATTCTGCCATCCCTGCCAACAACAGGCTTTAGCCTATGGCCCATGTCATTGAGCACATTCACCCTGTCAGCGATATAAGGTATATCAAAATCAATTTCGTTATATCCTTCAACGATATCCGGATCATAGTTCTGGAAGATCTCGAAAAAACGCTCAAGCATGGCTACTTCGTTCTCGAAACATTCCACATTGTCCGAAACACCTTCAACTTCCTTGGCAACCAGGACTTTAGTATCAAATCCTTCAAAAGCAGGACTGAAGGAAAGACTGATCATGATTATAGGAGAAGATTCAGGTACAGGTAAGGAACCACCCAGAGGCAGGCATTCAATATCAAATGCCAGATGTTTCAGCGGAGCATTGGAGAGTTTTTCAATTTCTTCCAGAGAAGAAGCTGTGAACGCCTTATCACAGTATCGGGTCTGTCCTGAGTGGCTTATTTCGGATGATTCTTCGACATTTACCCAGCCCATACCATGCAGTTCCCGGTCGATCAGGAAACGATTCCTGAAAAGGATGTCAGTTTCATATATTTCCTTTACAGCAGGTATGTTTGCAATATCATCACGTATTTCAGGAACATTACCGGGTTCGAATGTAATGATCTTTAACATTGTTTTTTTAGAGACCTGATATCCCACAGGCTCAAACTTCCGGACAAGCTCCACTCTTTTGATTGCCGATGGAAAACGTTCCTTCAGTAACTCCCCGGCAGATTCGGGATCACCCGTTATATTGACATAAAAATATGGCTCAAAGTCCGGTACAAAACAGCAGACACTTTCCCCATCCTCACTCCTTCCGAAAAGGCGGATCACGGGTCCTTTATCCTCACGGATATAATCGGCGTCCAGTATCTGAAAATTCATGCCCTATCTTAGGGTTGTACTATTCATATATGTTTTGTTTTAACAAATATCGATTTCAGATTATTGCAAAGAATAGAATATAAAAAAGGGCCTGAAATACTAGCTACTATAAAATCAACTTCAAAATGAAAGATTTGATGCCCGGAGCGTGACTCGAACACGCGACCTCCAGATTTCTCAGGAGATTTGGACGCACGGTTAATTTTCCCTATGAGTCTGGCGCCCCAACCAACTAGGCTATCCGGGCAGTGCAGCATGTACAAAGGGCAAAGTTATATTAAAGCATGTCGATTGAACGTCTTTTGTAGAAAGGAAAGCTACAGGTCAGTACCCTGTAGCTTCTGCAAGGGTGCGAAGCATTGTATAATTCTCAGTCGCACCACCTACAACAAAGACAAATCTGTCATTACTCCAGATGTAAGTGTATCGTGGAACGTCTTCTCCTCCAACAGTGGAATAAGTCTTTATTCTTACTGCGGAGTGATCATTGAAACTTTCTTCCGTAAACCGTGTACCGCTTGCAAGTTCCCTGAAACCAGACCTGTATTCTGACACAAACTCTTCTGCCATTTCAGGACTTTCCAGCTCAATTACATCAATGTAGAGGTCTACACTATCTGCCTTGTAAAAGCCTTCAGATGCATCAGTGATACCTGAGGAATTAACATATTCCCTTTGAACTTCTTCCACCGTCAACGTGGGAGCACCAAGATATTCATACCCTTCCGGAAGATTATCTATTGTAGTAAGATCCTCGGCTGACATTTCAGCAATATCGGCACTCTCACCGACATCCGTAACATTGTTTTCCTGCCCACTATCAGGATTCTGTTCGTCCGTGCAACCGGAAACAAATAGCATCATTATGATCAAAGCTGACACTAATATTAGTTTATTAACCACTGTTTCACCTCTAATGAACAGCAAAAAAGACTTGAGTTGTAGTAAGTTCAAAAAAGAAATGTTAGAAGGGAAAATCCCTTCTGTTTATTTATTGTTTATTTAGTTCCTTCTGACAAGGTATGCGACTGCAAGAAGACCTGCAACAGCGAAGACAGCTTCAAATCCAGGAGCTGGCTCTTCCTCACCATCAACTGGCGGTTCTGTTTCGTTGTCTGCTGGCTCGCTTGGCTCAACAGGCTCTACTGGCTCAACAGGTTCGGTCTCGTTACCATCTGTTTCGTTGCCAGCTGGCTCTTCTTCATCCATCTCATCTTCTTCATCAGGCTGGGTGGTTTCCTCACCAGCAATTGTCAGTTCGACATATGGGTAGTACCTGAGGTTGTTGCTGTCATCTGCAACCTTGAACTTCATGTTCTCCGCAATGTCTACAGTCTTGCCTGAACTGAGTGTTATTGTACCAGTATTGGACATATTGAGAGTTGCACCTGCAGTATCAACCTCAAGTTCTCCGAACTCGTCACCGGACTCGATGGAAAGTACATCCTCATATTCTACAAGGTAGAGACCCTCGACTATTGCGAGACTGTCAACCTGACCCTGGAATACCTGAGTGATAAGTGCCTTGAATACAGGTACATCCTCGGTGTCACCTACATCGGTTTCAAAGGTCCATGTGGCTGGAGCATTATCTGCTGCTACATTGACAACTTCATCGTCAATGAATTCTCCATCCTTGGAAAGCTCCATCCAGACCTTGTTACCTTCAACATCGATCTGCTTTGCGGTAAGTTCATAACCGTTTGGAAGCTCGAGTGCTGAACCGGTCCTGAGTGTGTATTTGTCATCACTGTCAAGAAGCAGCTTTACAAGCTCATCTGCACTGTTCTCATCAAGAGCTACATACTTTTCTGCAAAGAAACCTACTACAGGATAATCAGTGTCATCTCCAAAGTCTGCAGCATATTCTACTAGCTCGATTGTAGTGTTGTAAGTCAGAGCACCTTCGTTGATTGATCTGCTGCCACTAATTGTAGCAACATTTAGTTCTTCTGTACCGATGTCATCATCGATATCATAGAAGAATCCTGCGAAGTTTGTAGGAGTCCAAGTCGCTGCATCATCTGCAACACTACCTCTGATCTCGTAGGTACCAGGTTCTGTGTATTCCTTCATGAGGAAGAATCTCAGTTGGTCAGAGTTTGCAACTTTAAACTGCATTCCCTCTGCGATGTCTACAGTTTTATCCTTGCTCAGAGTTATTGTACCTGTGCTGTTCATAAGGATACTGCTGCCGCCGATGCTATCAACCTCAAGTTCTCCGAATTCATCACCGGACTCGATGGAAAGTACATCCTCAAACTCTACAAGGTAGAGACCCTCGACTACTGCAAGACTGTCGACCTGACCCTGGAATACCTGAGTGATAAGTACTCTGAATACAGGTACGTCCTCAGTGTCACCTACATCGGTTTCATAGGTCCATGTTGTTGGTGTACCATCTGCTACATTAACAACTTCATCATCAATGAATTCTCCATCCTTGGAGAGCTCCATCCAGACCTTGTTACCTTCAACATCAATCTGCTTTGCGGTAAGTTCATAGCCGTTTGGAAGCTCGAGTGCTGAACCGGTCCTGAGTGTGTACTTGTCGTCATTGTCAAGAAGCAACTTTACAAGCTCATCTGGAGTGGTATCATCAACAGAGACATATTTCTCTGCAAAGAAGCCGATTACAGGATACTTGTTTACTTCACCAACACTGTCATTAGCAAAGTCTGCAGCATATTCTACCTGCTGGATTGTACTGTTGTATACCAGACCATCTTCTGCGATAGACCTGTTTTGGTCACCAGAAACCTTGTCGCTGAAGATTGTAAGAGTTTCGCTGGACAGACCTTCATCGAGATCATACCAGAAACCTGCAAATTCGTTTGCTGTGATTTCTACATCTGAAGCGAGGCTATCGTTTGTATAGACCTCACCGCGCACTTCGATTGACTCAACCTGAGCAGCTGCCGGCACGATAAGTGCCGCAATTGCTAAGATTGCAACGAGTGCAATTGTTGTAAATCTGTTCATTTTTTTCCTCCGTTTAGTTCTAATTTAGTGAAAGAGTGAGAATCAATTCATAAAACGCAATGCGTTTTAGAGGATCTCCGACAAAACGCGACAAATTGTCGAATTCGTTCATTGCCGAAGGAGACTTCATCACCCTCCTAATCCCGTCATATTGGATTACAAGTGTTCTATTAATCAATTGCCGTATTAAATCTTTTTTGGTCTGAATTCGAGTAATTATCGCGTTGCATTGGCAAATATCGATGCAATTAACGGGAAATGTCGAAGTACCAGTTGCTTATTTAAAAGGGCTTTTACGGGAGTAAACATCGAATATATAGATTGTCGATGCGTGATCGATGATATAAAGACCTAATACTATAAAAAAGCCCTATAATCATTAGAATCACCTCAATATATTTATATACGCAATACAATAAAAGACATAGAATTCAAGCATATTTACAAATATGGGTCCAGACCATACTACCGGTCCAGGAAGTATGCAGGCAGTTACTGATATTTTAAGGAGTGAAAAAGTAAAATGTTCGATGGTGCAGTTTCTGAGGAGATCTCAATGGAAGATGAAGCAAACCGGGTAAAGACAGGGATACCCGGTTTTGATGAGTTGTGCGGAGGCGGGCTCATCAGAGACAGAACATACCTGATATCCGGCACATCAGGAGCCGGAAAGACCAATTTCTCAATTCAGTTTATCTACAACGGGATTACCAAATACGGAGAGAACGGAGTCATAGTTGCCACAGAGGAAAGGCCTGAACAGATCAGGGAAAACGTCCTGAAGTTCGGCTGGGACCTAGAGGCACTTGAAGAAGAGAACAAACTGGTGATCATTGATGCATGTTCCACAAAGATCGGCATCCCTTCACAGGAGAAATATGTGGATGTCCGGCCCTTTGACATACGCTCTATGATGGACCAGATAATTGCCACCCAGGAAGAGATCAATGCCAAGCGAGCGCTTATCGACTCGACCACATCAGTAAGTTTCTATCTGCAGGACCCGGCCAAGATAAGAATTGAACTCCTGAAATTGAGTACCACACTTGAAGTCATCGGACTGACTTCCATGATGACCTGTGAACTGGTTGATGAGGAAAACCCATCCAGGTTCGGTGTTGAGAATTTTGTTACAGACGGTACCATCGTACTATATTATAAGAGGCACGAGAATGTCCGTATGAGGAGCATGGAGATCTATAAGATGAGAGGTTCCGATCACAGCAAGAAGATCCATCCCTATGATATCACACCAGGCGGCTTTGTGATACATCCACATGAAGAAGTATATTCAATGTTCTGATAAAACTTGAAAATAAAAATCCAAGAGATCATATATCCGGGTATGTTTCCTCATGACCGCACTCCACACATTTATATATGGCAAGCGCACGACCGAAATGGTCATGCCTTTTGAGAACCGGATATCTCCATCGGTTCATTTTTCCTTCACATAC
>Ga0163219_100146_pt1 | contig 18995 bp, 21 predicted proteins | sample MSEWel2016_04_06_FD_113150 | JGI IMG/M metagenome (GOLD analysis project Ga0163219, IMG submission 113150) | Subsurface microbial communities from deep shales in West Virginia, USA - MSEEL Well Study Marcellus 3H_2016_04_06 ...
AGGCTATAGAACTCAGAAATTCAGATTTGAGCACTATATGAACAAAAGATAAGTATTTAAACAAGATACATGCAAGCAGACTCAGTTTTTGCATATACTGACGTAAGGATAAGTTAAGAACAGTAACATAGTGAAGAAGGAAGAAGTTAAGCAAATAAATTAAAGAAGGCAGGAATATCCCGCATATCAAAATACCGGGTCACACCTGCTTTGGAGAATAGTATTTTTTAATCACCATATCGCATTCCGAACATGTTACTATCAGCCAGTCTCCCAAATTGCGCCGGGAATATTTCTCAAAGATCGAAGCCCCGCATCCGGGACATACATAATATTCCTTGAAGTAGTAATGATAGAACTGTGGAGTGCCCTCAAGCCAGTCAAGCACCTTCTGCATATGCTCGAAATACCGCTGCTTCGAAGGATGCCCGTTATTCTTTTCCATAGCCTCGGATACACGATCCCCAACATCTCTTGTATGTTGATGGGATTTCTCTGTTATTTTCTTATAATCAGAGATGTACTTGGTAGTATTGTTAAGATATCTCAGATAGCCAGCATGCGCCTTGGGAATATTACTCCTGATTGTGCGCACGAAATACTCTCCCATGACATCTTCCATGATATCCACGCATGCAGTGCAGATATTGTAGCCTTCATAATGCTTATAGTCCTGAAGGTCACCACAGATAGTACAGGTTTCCATAAACTTACCCCCGATTACCTGACTGCTCTGGGGTTCAGAGCCTCACGGGTAAACATTATCGGGAAAATATTGAGTACGGCTATCAGATCGCCTTCCCTGATCCTGCCATTCTCCTGGCCCAGTACATATGCATGTTTGATTACACGTTCGCTGTCCACAGGTTTTGCTCCACCCTTAGCACCCACCTTGATCAACGAAACTATTGCATGGTGCGTAAAAGTACATGGAATAGCTACCATATCAGGCTCCAGGGTGATCTCCTTTACTGTGACCCTTTTAAACTCACCCGCACGGATTTCGAGGTCTTCATCGGAGATTACCATTTCCCACTTGGCACGTGTAGCAATGGTGAACTCATAAGGCGCTGCCTTGATCTTCTTGGAAACAAGTCCTCCATTGTCCCGTGATACCACTTGGATCACTTCTTTTCGCATTTGATCACCAAAGATGAAACTATCATGTAAGTATAAATAGGTTCCGAGTAATTATCATGAATAATCATTACATCTAGATTGTTCAAGATTTCTTGCGGATAGAAAGACTAGTATCTTTATGACATTTTGTAGTCAGTATGCTATCGGATTTTTTAATACCTTCCATATTACTGATGGGGACCAGCACTTTTTCCTTCAGTGTGTGCACATCAAATGTCTGTACTTTTAAAAGCAGATCATAGGGTTCCAGAAGTTCATATATTTCCAGAACATCATCGATCTCATTAAGTCGCTCGATAACACCTGCACTCTGATTTGGTTCGAGGTTTATCCCTACAAAAGTAGTAATATTAAACCCGACAACATCAGGATCCACCTTTATGGTAAATTCTTTGATAATGCCTGAATCATACATTTTTTCAATTCGCTTGTGAACCGTGGATGTGGCCACACCGAGTTCACTTGCAATAACCGTACTATGTTTTCTGCAATTGCCGGAAAGATGTTCCAGTATGGAAATATCGACCTGGTCTATGGGCTATAAATAATCGAGGAGAACAATATCTTTTTCTATTTTTTACTATGTCAGGAACATATTATGACGCAGGATGACAGAAAGAATCCCTTGGGGAAATAAACAGCCTGCAAATTAGTCCGCCAGAAACAGCAATCCTATGTGCATAACTTGTATCGGGACGATAATGCTTTTATTGTTAGTCATTTTATTAAAGAAAGTCCGGTGAGGTTCTATGAAAATAAACGATAATTGTGTTGGATGCGGCCAATGTGCCACATTTTGCAAATTTGATGCCATAATGGTAAGAGTCAGGGCAAGCATGAAGGACAACTGCACAAACTGTGGCATGTGCGCTGCATACTGCCCGGTTAAAGCGATCGAGGTATAAAATGAAGGCAATTATTATCGGTGCCGGCCTGGGAGGACTTTTAAGTGCAGCCAAGCTCTCTGAATCAGGATACGAGGTAGAGGTATTCGAGCGCCTCCCCATAATCGGCGGCAGGTTCACAAATATTCCATACAAAGGTTTTCAACTAACCACTGGTGCACTGCATATGATACCCCACGGGCCCTCCGGACCCCTTGCCAGGCTGCTGGAAGATGTGGGTGCCGATGTGGAGATAATACGCAAAAAACCAACAGCTGTTATCAGGATACCCAGAAAAAGAGGAGACACCGACTATAAGTTCGGACATAAAGATCTGCTTTTTGAGGATTTCAAAATGCCGTTCTCCCTTATCAACCGCATGAAACTTGCATTTTATATTATTGCTACAAGGAAGAACCCACCCAGTGAAGGCTCCTTTTATGAATGGTGCAAAAAACATCTGGACCAGGACTGGACCTACCGCATGTCAGACTCTTTCTTTGGATGGGCACTCAGCCTGACATCCAGGGACGTGCCTGTTGAAGAAGCATTTGAGATAATTGAGAATCTCTACCGCTACGGAGGTGCCGGAGTACCTCTTGGTGGGTGTAAGGCCATCACCGATGCACTCGCTGATATCGTAAAAGCAAACGGCGGCACCATACATACATCCACAGAGGTCACCGGCATACTAACTGATAACGGAAATGTAAAAGGAGTGCTTGCAGATGGTCAGGAATACATCTCTGACCTGGTCATAAGTGACGTAGGGCACTCAACCACAACCGGACTGCTGGATAGTGTAGCAGGAAACGGAGACATCATAAAATACATTGATGAGACGAAAAAGCTGAAACCATCTGCCGGCGTTAAAATTTGCCTCTCATCAGACAAGCCCCTCATAGGCCACGGCGGAGTGCTGCTCACGCCCTACGGGAAAAGAGTGAACGGCATCAATGAGGTGACCAACATCGATCCGGACCTTGCTCCTGCGGGAAAACACCTAACAATGTCACATCAGTGCGTCCTCCCGGAAAACCTCGACAGACTTGATGAAGAGATCGAGCTCGGACTTCAGGATCTTGAGGACATATTTGCAGGCAAGGAATATGAAGTACTTCTCATCCAGTCATATTCCAACGACTGGCCTGTGAACAGGTCATCTTCCGGTTCTGACCTGACAAATATAACCCCGGTTAAGAATCTCTTTGTTGTGGGTGACGGAGCAAAGGGAAAAGGTGGAATTGAAGTTGAAGGTGTTGCCCTTGGAGTGGAAAACACCATGGAAAAAATACTGGAGCATTGATGCTCCGGTTTTTATTGATCAATCATCTATTCAGAAGTTTCATCATTTCCCTGCCAAATGCGAACAGGTCATGAGGACTTCTGGAAGTGATCAGATTACCATCGACCACGACTTCCTCATCATATATGTCCGCACCCGCGGCCTTCAGGTCATCGATAACTCCCGGCCAGCTTGTAGCTTTCCGGCCTTTGATAACACCAGCAGAAATCAATAGCTGAGGGCCATGGCATATTGCCGCAACAGGCTTGTTCTCTTTAAAGAAATGCCTGGTAATATCAAGTGCATTAGAGTCAAGGCGCATCTTTTCAGGTCCCTTTCCACCGGAAATTACCAGAAGGTCATACTCTGAAGGATCAATCTCATCAAAACCCAGATCGACATTAACAGAGTAGCCGTGTTTGCCTGTAATTGTTCCCCTCTGGAGAGATGCGATCTTTGCATCCACTCCTTCTTCCTTAAGACGGTGATACGGATAGATCAGTTCCACATCCTCAAAGCCGTCCGCTCCGAATACAAGTGCTTTCAAAATATCAACTCCCAGTACAGTATTCTGGTCGTCGGTATATGTAGCTTATGCCTGAGAAGAAATAATATCAGACACAGTAGCACTATTCAAAAAAGAATTTCATAGAAAGAGAATAATGTTTAGAAATATTATTGCTTATTAGTATTTATACAATTTTTTACTAACATAAAATACGGACCAACGTGTCTTAAGTAAGCCCTCCTTTCATAGTTGCCTCGCAGTAAAGACATGTATGGCCGTCGTAGGATATGTCAAACTGTGAGGCACCTATACAGGTAAGGTTTTCAGTTTTTCAGGGTTTTGGAAGATGACCACAGCCACAGCTTCTTCCAAGAAAGGCTGATATCCTGTGTTTCAGTTCGTGGACTTCTTCATGGGACATTGTTTCAAGCAGGTCCTTATGCTCGGTGTCAACATGATCGAACATTTTCTGTTCAACTTCTTCCAGGTCATATCCCATTGCCATGTAGCTACAATTGCCGATGCCCACGTCAGTGCATTTTACCATTCTTACCTTCATAATCCATGCTCCTTTATGTAAGTATAAATCTAATGAAAGTAGTAGGATATAAATCTAGTTTTCTGCTTTTTGTGTTAAAGCAGATTGAAAATGTTTTCAACCGGGTTTTTAGAACCTGCTTTAAGAGAAATACCCGTATTAGTATTTCAGTTTCCTAATGTGATTTAAGCCGGTCCGGGAATCTTTTTTATGGGCAAATGGGAAGATACGGAAGTGTTCCGAAATGAGAAGATATTTGTTGTTGAGTGCAATGGTAATTCTTATTCTGCTGGCAGGCATTATGAGCATGGGTTGTGAAAGTAGGGAAGAGCAGATAAGAGCAATAGAAGATACTGAGATCACGGTGAGAAGTATTGAAGTTAACGAATTCAGCTCGGATCTGATCGACCTGAATGTGACCCTTGATATCTACAATCCCAACGATGTTACCGCCAGGCTTGAGAGAATGAATTATACGATCTATGCAAACGATGTGAACATCGGCAACGGAAGCTTTGAGGAAGCTGTTGAGATACCGCCTGAAGAAGGCAGAAGGACATCAACCAACTTTACTACAGAGCCAACAATCGTGCCGGCCACGATCTTCAGTGCCCTGAGACAGGGAGAGCTTGTATGGAGTGTTGAGGGAGTACTGTATTTTGATACACCCCTGGGAACCCTTGAGCAGCCATTCTCCGGGAATATTTCAGAAACCCAGAACAATACAGGACAAGAAGAGATATCTGATAACAGCTCTGAAGAATAAGGGGGAATGGGATAGGGCAGATTTAAGCCATTGAGAAAATAATCATTCTGCTATAGCTATTTATCGTTATGATACAATAGTTAATAAACCATGAAAGTAAGTGACCTGAGATCCATGCTAGTTTTCAGTGCCAGGGAGGAAGCTATCTTCAGAAACTTCGACCTGCCCAGGGACGCTTTTTACCCGATGCTGCTATCACTGAAAATAGGAGGGGCATGGAGTTATTCTGCAGAGCATCTGAAAAGTATCTCTGTTATGAAGGTCTATACTCTCTATGACGAAGAAACGAAGATCGGAAACACGGTCGAAGAGATATACCTGCTTATAGACCCTGAAGTGTTAAAAAAGGAAGGACATGTAAACCGACTGGAAAAATGTGGCAACAAGGAATCAAGAGTATTGCTTACGCGACCACAGTCAATAACCCTCAGGGCAAAAAAGATACTTGCGGCGAAGATAAGCACGGAGAAAAGAAAGATCTTCGTCAGAGACACACTTGAGAACGTAGTGATGTTCACAGGTCCTTCGGCCTATTATGCCGCCCACGAGATGGAGCATCTGGAGAATACAGAAGTTGAAGGTCTGCCAATGTGGTCTTTCGAGTATGTATTGCAGGATGATGAAAGCCTGAGCCATTAGACAATATCGATTTTGATCTAAGTGTTTTCTTTTAAAAAACGCAGCCATCTTCTGGCTTCGGCCACACGCTGACGTGCGAACACTTCATGAAACTGCTTCCTTTTTTCTTTTGCCTTACCTTCTTCGATGTCCTTGAGGTCCATTATCGTCCGCATCAGACCCGCGGCTTCGTCAAAGAGCCTTTTTGCTTCTTCTCTTGTCAATCTCTCGGTCTTTAGTTCAAGTTTGTCTTCGTTTGCTTTATCCCTGAGGTAGGAAATATAATTGTCAATCTGCTTACGGTCCTCATCCGTAAGCTCTTTTTTCATAAGCAAATCCCAGACGATCTCATGAAAATTATATACCTTCCCATCAACCTCAGTGCGATATGGTACTTCTTCACCCACCCAGAAAAGACGGGCATTCAGTGCTGCAAGGAGCTGTCGCCTTTCTCTTGCACTGATGTAATCATCGTTATCTGATTTTTTTATCATATGATCCCGGCATTTAATTTTAGTAGCAGACATTCCACAAATAAGTTTTGACAACGCCTACCATAACTATAAGAAAGAGATCACGTTCGATTTTATCAAAGTAATTATTTATATACTATTATATAACTATTTATAACAATGGAAGATTCCTTCCGGCTAATATCATAATAAAATTCGACCTATAATTGTTGATACAAGGTGTTATTATGGGAATGATGGACGAAGTCAAAACAAAAAAGAAGCTAAAAGCCGCTGAAACCTGGTTCAATATGGCTGAAACTGCCAAAACACAGGAAAAACAGGTAGAGTATTACACTAAATCACTGGATTATAACCCATATAATGCCGAGGCATGGTTCAGGAAGGGACGTATTCTGGAAAAGATGGGGCGTTTCAATGACGCACAGAGAAGTTTTGACCATGCGATAGAGATAGATCCTGATTACCAGGGCCTTATAGGAAAAAAGGATACCTTCGAACCCACAATCGACTCGGAATCAGAGCAGTTTTCCGATTCCGATGAATTTGAGGTAATACATCCTCAGGCAGAGCCAGAAGAGGAATGGGTTACTGAAAAGGCAGAAGACCAGAGTATAGGATTCACACCACCTGTAGGTGAGGAATCAATCTTTTCCGGCCTTGGAAACAGTAATGAAGATGAAAGCTTCGATGATAACACCTTTGTCGGACCGGAAACAAGAGAAGATGAATTTTCGCAGGAAATTCCCACCCAGGATGAGGAGGAAATTACTTTTGCTGCCGTATCAGGTGTAGAAAGGGAAGAAGAAAATTCAGAAGAAGTGATATCTCCGATCTCCAATAAAGAAGAGAGAAACGGAAGCATAATTAGCTCTGAACCTGAAACAGCTACTGTATCAGACTCCTTCCATACTGGTGATATTTCTGCTGACAAAGTTGAAACAGACATGCAGATGTCCGGATCAGACATATCACATACCGGAAATCCCGGAATTAGCGGCTCAGAAAGCGAACAGGTAGACGTCAGGATACCCCTGAATGAAACGATAAGATTCTGGCTTGTGGGTATCGTGGCAATGGTGATAGCATTCAAGATACTGGAGTTTATCTGAACATGTTATAATAAGAAACAGGAAAACTAAGATGATGAGAATTGTCTTATACAATGCTCCTGTCTTTTTTTCGTATTGCAGATACGAACTTAACTGCATAAAGAACATCTATGCTTATCTAGAATGAAAGCAAAAGAGTTCATTGATGTTCGGCCGATTCAAATATTCCGATGAGATATTCTACGGAGAGTTCAGTGACGGGATTGTCACCTCCCATGATGGTGACGGAAAAACATATGAGATGGAGGAACTGGAGGTCCTTCCACCAAGCCTCCCTTCAAAGATAATATGTGTGGGTCTGAACTACCATGACCATGCGGTCGAACTTGGCATGAAGGTACCCGAAGAGCCTATAATCTTCCTGAAGCCTCCATCGTCCATGATAGGACACGAAGACAAGATAATCTACCCCAGGTCCAGCCAGAGAGTTGACTATGAGGGCGAGCTCGCAGCGATTATCGGAAAAAAGTGCAAGAACATAAATTATGAACGGGCCTGTGACGTGATCGCCGGATTTACCTGTTTCAATGATGTTACGGCCAGAGACCTCCAGAGCAGGGATGGCCAGTGGACCAGATCCAAAAGCTTTGACACTTTTGCACCGGTGGGGCCTTTTATTGTACCGGTTGAGGAATTCGAAGTTGATAACGCACCCATAAAGACACGTGTCAACGGAGAGATCAGGCAGGATTCCAATACTTCCAATCTTATATTTGACGTACCCTACCTGATAGAGTTCATATCAGGCATAATGACACTGGAAGTGGGGGATATTATAGCAACAGGAACCCCTCCCGGTATTGGTGAACTTAACCCCGGTGATTTTGTGGAAATTGAAATCGAAGGTATCGGAATTTTAGGAAATGAGGTCGCATAATGCTGTTCGATCAGATAAACAAAGAACTGGAACTTGCAGAACGCCATCTAATGGTCTTAAAAGCGGTAATCGAACGTGGTCCTATCGGAATACTGAAACTTTCCGAGGATACGGGAATGCCCACTCACAAGGTGCGCTATTCTCTCCGTATACTTGAGCAGGAACAACTTATCAAGCCCTCTTCCCACGGAGCTGTTGCAGGCGATGCGGTGGAACAGTTCATGTCTGATTTTGAAAGCGATATCTGTGATGTGATCTCCAAGGCAGCCCATATAAGAGAGATAGGCAAGCCTGAGTGAGCACATTTAAGTCAGGTTCTTACAATTCACCTAGCATATCGTGATCAGTAAAATTTTGATCGATCTTAATCGAGATTCTATCTTTGCGGAGAATACAGATGACATTAACCGATGATGACAAAAAGACAGTAGAAAAATATGCTCTCCAGAATGCTGTAAAATACGGACAGGCGCCACAGATCGGAGCCGTTATGGGTCGTGTTATGGGAGAATGCCCTCACCTGCGTTCAAAGGCAAAGGAAATTACTCCCTTTATCCAGGAAATACTCACCGAAGTTGCAAAAGGAAATCCGGATCAATGGCAGGCCAGGCTTGAGGAGATCGCACCTGAACTGATTGAGGAGCTCTGTGCCAAAAAGGAACCTGACAAAGGTCTGAAAGAACTCGATGTAGAGGAAGGACAGAAGGTCGTGATGCGCTTTGCGCCAAATCCCAATGGTCCGCCGACCCTTGGAAGTACCCGTGGTATTGTTGTAAACTCCGAGTATGTGAAAAAGTATGGTGGTAAGTTCATCATACGCTTCGATGACACCGATCCCCAGACTAAACGCCCCATGCTCGAGGCATATGACTGGTATATAGATGACTGCAAATGGCTCGGGGCAGACCCTGACGAAGTAGTTATCGCTTCTGACAGGGTTCCCATATATTATGATTATGCGAAAAAACTCATAGAAATGGGACATGCGTATGTCTGTTTCTGTGACGGTGCGGATTTCAAGAAATTCAAGGATGCAAAAGAACCGTGTCCTCACAGGAACGTCAGTCCTCAAGAGAACCTGGAACACTGGGAGAAGATGACAGCAGGAGAATATGAGGAGAAATCCGCAGTCCTGCGTATCAAGACGGATATCAAACACAAGGACCCTGCATTGCGTGATTTCGGTGCATTCAGGATAGTAAAGACCCCTCATCCGCGTCCAGAGGTAGGGGATAAGTACTGCGTCTGGCCGTTACTTGATTTCGAGGGTGCCATCGAGGACCATGAGCTTGGCATGACCCATATTATCAGAGGCAAGGACCTGATGGACAGTGAGAAACGCCAGACCTATATCTACGACTATCTTGGATGGAAATATCCGAAAACCACACACTGGGGTCGCGTGAAGATGCACGAGTTCGGGAAGTTCAGTACCAGTGCACTGCGCAAGGCTATCGAGGACGGGGAGTATTCAGGCTGGGATGACCCACGTCTGCCAACCCTGCGTGCCCTTCGAAGGAGAGGTATCCTCCCCGAGGCAGTTCGCAAGTTCTTTATAGAAATGGGTGTCGGTGAAACGGATATCAGCATCAGCATGGATACCCTTTATGCAGAGAACCGCAAGCTTGTGGATCCGACTGCAAACAGGTACTTCTTCGTATGGGATCCGGTTGAGATCGAGATCACAGGCAAAGAGCCCTGCACAGCAACCCCGCCCCTGCACCCCACAGAGGATCGCGGAAACCGTGAAATCGAAGTAGGTCCGAAACTATGCATTTGTAAGGAAGATGCGGACAAGCTATCTGTTGGCTCGAAGATAAGACTAAAGGACCTCTACAATGTAGAGATCACTTCCCTTAAGCCCCTGCAGGCAGCTTACCTGAACGATTCCATTGAATCCGTGAAAAAAGAGAAGATGAAAATTGTCCACTGGGCGCCTGTCAACGGAATACCCGTAACCGTGTTATCACCTGATGGCGAGTTCCATGGAATCGGTGAAAAGCAGATAGCTAATGAACTGGACAATATGGTCCAGTTTGAGAGGTTTGGATTCTGCCGTATTGACGATGTCAATGAAGAAGTCATAGCTTATTATACGCATAAATAAGGGATAATAAATGTCCCTTTGCTTTTTTCTTTATTTCAATTCAGCAACAGCATATCAACCACTGATAGTCCTATAATAAGTCCTGTCTTCAAAAAATACAAGCACAGCTTCACAACTTGCAGAGTCATAGTTATTATCTACTGCCTTCAGGCCTTTTGGCAACCATACTACACGTCCTGAAAATCCCTTTTTCCTGAGAACTTCAATCGTTTCAAGCGCCATAAGGGAAGGACATTTGCAATTTTCAACAAGAACAGAGTTATCATAATCAAGGCGAAAGTCTTTCCCGAACAATTCCATGCCTCTTTCGACATAGTATAGCTCTCTGTAATCATAACCCTCCTCCAGGCATTTATTAAGACGCATACTTCCAGATTTTCTAATCCATTCGTTGTGACTTTTCTGTTGCTGCTCTTCAAGAATAGCTTCCTCTTTTTGTCGCTTCTCAAAGAGCATGGCAGTTTCACGCTCTTTTCTCAGGAACTCACGTCTGGCAGTTTCATTATATGTTTTCAACTGCTCTTTTGCCTCGTCCCACCTGCCCATGCGCTGTCTGGCATTGTCCAGTACCTCATTGATACAGATATCACATTCCAGCAACTCCCGGGCTTTTCTGATAATAAGGTCCTTGATGTTCACTTTCCCTGTACTCAGACGTGCCGGCCTGAACTCCCGCTCATATGTGCTTTCATCCAGTTTTTTACCTGCAGTATAAACTAGATTCTCAATTTCTATAGCGCCCGATTCATCAAAAAGAGGATATTCCATCTCTATATCGAATATATATTTGTGATCAAGACTTAGGGGAAGCACCCCATATGCCACTGAAGGAAAAAACCTCACATCAAGCATAACTCCGGTAGGATAATGTTCATGATCTATGCCCTTTGAATGAAGCTTTGAATGGTCCATGGGACTTATGGGCCAGTGAAGAGATTGTTCTACCATGCTTTCTTCAGAGACCGACTCCTGCTTATCAGGACACAGTTTCACTCTTCCCTTTACTTCAGCCATTGCACCGGACATATCTGCTCACACATAACTCCATCTTGTTGGATCGTACTTAGCTGAAGATTTGATATCTCTGTATATTAAATTGAAGAAACTGCGGTGAAAGTATTAAGCAAAAGACAGGCAGAAATCCGAAACAAAATACAAGCTGGAACGAGAAGAAAGTGGAAAATTAAAAAGAATCAAATCAGACAGACATGCAGGTTAATCCGGATTATGCAGAGCATTCCTGGACCATGATCTTTGAAGCCATTCCCTTTCCGAGTGCATAACTGCATCCGTTCAGTTCAACGATAAGGGAACCCATGTTGTCTCTCTTTATCCTGAGGAAAGAATTCTCGATAAATCCCATGGATATGAGGCGATTCATCAGGGAACGACCTGCGTTGATGGATACGATCTTGCTTGTTTTGCCTTCAGGCATCATAACCAACGGCATTACTGGAGCCACCTTTTCACCTCTTATATTTTAAGTTGTCTTTTAGGACATGTTTTTATCATATTCGTCCTTTGTAGGGATGCCTAACATCCTTTGACAACTCGATATAGTGTTTAATACTATATATAAGTTCCCGAGTACGAATAAAAGTTGACAATTAAACAAACTCACTTGAGTTAATGACAGAAAGGATTTAAAGAATAGTTCATATCCATAAACCATGCCAAAAGACATGAAAAAAAGATCAGCACCGGAACTTGCAATGGGAGTCAGGAACATGGCTTCCCTTAAAGCCTGCAGAGATAACGCCGATGCTGTCTACTTCTCCCTTGACAGATTAAGTCTCAGGTCAAGGGCACAGGACATCACAGCCGATAATCTGGCAGATTTTGTAGAGCATGTACACGAATACGGAATAAAGGCTTACCTTGCGGTAAACTCCGTTATTTACCCTGATGATCTGCAGGAACTTAACGAGATGATGGAAACAGCGGCATCTGCTGAGGTTGATGCAGTGATTGTCTGGGACCCGGCAGCCATTATGAAAGCAGCAGCTAATGACCTGGAAATACATATATCCACCCAGGCAAACGTCTCAAACCAGGAGACTGTCAGTTTCTATGAATCCATGGGTGCAAGCAGGGTGGTGCTTGCAAGGGAACTCAGCCTTGATCAGATCCAGAATATCAGAGAAAACACGGATATTGAGCTGGAGGCTTTCGTACACGGTGCCATGTGCCAGGCAGTATCAGGCAGATGTTACCTCTCGGCATACCTGCTGGGGAAGTCCGGCAACTGCGGAGAGTGCAGCCAGCCCTGCAGATGGGAATGGTCACTGCACTCGGATAGCGGGGAGAAGGTGGATATCGAAGGAAAATATCTAATCAGTGCAAAGGACCTCTGCATGATAGAACACATTCCAGCACTCGTGGAAGCCGGCATTGACTCCTTCAAGGTGGAAGGAAGACTGCGTAATCCCGGCTACACTTCCACGGTATCAAGATGTTACAGAAAAGCCATCGACGATTACCTTGATGGCACCCATACACCCGGTTCTGCAGCTTTGCTGAAAAAGGAAATGGAAATGGAATATAACCGCGGGTTTTCCACTGGATTCTACTTCGGCTACCCCGGACCTGAAGGACTTGCATGCAACCATGATATGAACGCATCCCCTCTAAAGAGGGAGGCTGTGGGAATCGTGACAAATTTTTATCCGAAAAGCAAAGCTGCTTCCGTGAAACTTCTGGAACAGGGACTCCGGACAGGAGATCAGATAATCATCGAAGGTAACACCACCTACATCGAGCAGGAAGTGTCATCCTTGATGGTCGAAGGAGAGAAAGTAAACTCTGCGGAAAAAGGCATGGAAACCGGACTGGCTGTTATTGACAGGGTCAGGGAGAACGACCGCGTGTTCAGGATAGAAAAGGATATCCTCTGGCATGAATAGTGTCTCTTCAATATATGCAGTTATATGTCAGTACAAAAGCCTGAGAGTATAGATCAATTGTACGATTGAGACAACCAATGTTGAAAACAGGATTAGTATCGACATTGTAGTCCTGAATTCCTCTCTACCCCTGAGCAGGAAAAATGTGTGTGCCATGAAAGCAAATATACCACTTAACGAAACAAGCAGTGATATCAACAATCCGTAATAGCTCCCCTGGTACACAAGTACAAGACCGTAAAGAACTACTAAAAGGATAGGAAAATGAAGCAACAGGAATACGTTTATACCTCCGGGTATCCTGAACAGTTTCCACTCTTCCCAGTATGCCGAATCGATCTCATGATTTATCAGAAGAATCGCATTCAGCAGATATATCCAGAATAATGTTCCACCCATAGTCCCTGTTTTTAGATTGGTGTTCATTTGATATTAGTTCACAGGTAATAAGAGACAACATTGTAACTATATAGTTTGGATATTAAAATATATTTCTTCTAGACAACACTTATCTCAACCTTAAAATATAGAAATTGGTGGAACCCAAAAAGGGTTTGGTAAGCAAAATATTATCAGAATTCTGCCTTAAAATGCAGGTTCAATAAGGACAGGGAATATAATGGATACCCAAAATTCAGCCAATCAGCATGTTTTTGATAAAGCCAGGTCAGCGGTCATTGATATCAACGATACAGAAGCCGCAGAAGCAGCCAGGGAAGCCCTTGACATGGGCCTGGATCCAGTCGATGTGATCGAGCAGGGATTCGTAGAAGGAATGAGAACAATGGGAGATATGTTCGAAGAAGGTAAGCTCTCCATTATCCAGATACTTGCCGCATCAAAGACGATGAACATAGGTATAGAGATACTGAAGACAAAGGTCATTGCCACAAACGATAACACAGGTTTTTTCGGTAACCTTGTTGTTAACTACTAAGGTCAGTATTAAAAAACCAAGACAACTTTACCGATTTCTCTTTTTCTCAACGATTATTATTTTACCAATATCCTAGGATAAAATTCATTTAAAGGCCTGAATATCCTGAATTTCTTAATCCATCAGATCAATTGTGGCGTTTACAAGTATCTGCTGACTCAGTGGCATTGTCAGCAATATCCCGACTATATAGATTGACAGATTCAATACAACAGGCCATTGCAAAAACATTCCCGCATAATACGGTACCACTCCTGCAAGAGCAATCAAAGCTACGATAACACACAGTATTGTACTTGCTACAAAGTTCTCCTTTACAAGCTCTATGCTTTCTGACAGGGCATCCGTGACACCGTAGCTTTTGATCACAAACAGAGGTAGCACGAATAATATAAAGATGGCAGGTATCGAGACTATACAGGCCATGAGGATTGATATCACAACCATTAAAATAATGATAACAATCTCAGGCAGGATAACACCAGCCAGCGTAAGAACTGCGACAATGGAAAGTCCCAGAACTACATAGAGCACTGCCCATATGATAAAAAACAGGATCATTATAGCAAACATCAGAATGGCATATATCCAGCTCCTGAGAAAATTACCTGAACGAAAACCATCAAAAACATCGGCGATCTTCACATTTTCCTGTCTTGCTCCCTTTGAGAGCATTAAGACAAAACCGTAAATAAGCGGAGGAGCGGTGATCAGCAGTATTGAACCAAAAGTAAGGATCAATGTTGCCGGTCCGTATACAGGCAGATTGTCAAGAACATTTCTGAAGGAATTTTTGAGCAGTCGGTTATATTCCATTTTTCTGTCCTTCATTGCTAATATATAAAAGAGAAGTTATATATTATATTAAAATTTATGCATATTAGCTGATCATAGCGAGGGAAAGATATGGACAAATTCATGCAGCTTGCAATAGAAGAAGCAAAAAAAGGACTTGAAGAAGGAGGAATCCCCATAGGGTCCGTCCTTGTAAAGAATGGCGAGATCGTGGGGAGAGGCCATAACATGAGAGTTCAGGAGAACGATCCCCTTGCACATGCTGAGATTGTGTGCATCAGGAATGCCGGCAGAATAGGCAGGTACAATGATACGGTCCTGTATTCCACACTAATGCCATGTTATCTTTGTGCCGGAGCTGCAGTTCAGTTTGGCATAAAGAAGGTCATTGTCGGTGAATCCGAGAACTTCGAGGGCGCTTCCGCGTTCATGAGGGAGCACGGGATCAATGTGACAGACCTGGATCTTGAAGAATGTAGAGAGATGATGGCTGAGTTCATCCGTGAAAAACCGGAGATCTGGAACGAGGATATAGGTGAATGAAACAGAAATAAGAATATTATGCTTTCCGGATGCTTGCCCAGAAAGCACTGCCTCTGCCTTCCGGATTGTTATCAACTCCCACCCTTCCGCCATGAAGGTCGATTGTCCTCTTTGCAATTGCGAGACCAAGGCCTGTGCCCTTAACACCTTTCTTTTTTTCGGATAAACGTTTGAAACGCTCGAAAACCCCTGATTTCTCAGTGTCCAGTATACCATCCCCGTTGTCGGTCACCTTTACTTTCCATTCCTCCCCAAGGTCTTCTATCTCAATTTTAATAATACTGTCAGATGGTCCGTACTTTATAGCGTTGGAAAGGTAGTTGGAGAAAACTCCTTCAATCACAGGATTCACCATTGCCGGATAGGTCCTGTCAAGATCCATTTCCAGTGAGATGTTCTTTGATCCAAGCTCCATTTCGAAGTTTTTAGCAACATCACATAGTATCGATCGCAGGTCCATGACTTTGAATTCAAGATGTTCAAGGTCCTCAAGTTTGGCAAACTGAGCTGCAGACTCGATCATATCTATCAGCCTTTTGATATTGTTATCTATAAGTTTGAGCCTCTCAAGTCTGGCAGGATCGGCCTCATCCTGCATAAGCACAGTGGTAAATCCCTTTGCAATACCTGCCGGGTTCAGCAGATCATGTCTGAGAATATCGGTAAAGAGATCTTTCATTTCATTAAGTGACTGCAGGTTTCCTGCATACTCCTTCAACTGTTTTTCCGCCTCTTTGCGCTGGGTGGTGTCCCTTACAATGCAGATTACACCGTTATCCAGTGCAGTCAGGGAGATTTCCTGGAAGAAGCTGCTGCCATCTTTTCTCAGGCCAATGGATTCTCCTTTCCATTCACCTTTCATTGAAAATTCCGGTACCACAGTTTCACGGATTTCCCTTATCTCAGATTCCCCATAGAGCATCTTCCAGGATCTGCCAAGGAGCTCATCCGGATTGTCATATCCATGTATCCTGGCATGTGCGGGATTGACATATACATAGTGTCCGCGTTCATCAAGTATGGCAATACCATCCACTGAAGATTCCATGGCAGTGGTCCTGTGCTTCAAGCATTCCTCTACCCTTTTGCGAAGGGTGATATCCTCACCCGAGCTCAGGATTCCGACGGGATGACCGTTGTCATCTTTCAGGGACTTACTATACCAGGAGATCATTTTTTCTTCTCCGTTCCTGGCCAGTACAGGTCCTTCCGAATAAACGATATCACTGTTATCCGAATGCATTATATCCAGATATTTTTCAAGGGACGTGGGACGGAAATATTCGGGTACGAAAGTCTCGAACCATTTATTCCCCAGTATCTCACTTTCTTCATATCCGAGTATCTCTGTTGCCCTTTTATTGACAAGGGTTACCTTCTGTTCTTTATCAAAAACAAATATCATTACCCCCGCAACGTCAAGATAGCTCTGTGCCTGATCGCGCTCGAAAATAACCTTATCATGCAATGACTTAATTCTCAGAAGAGACATCACCCTCATCTTAAGCTCAAGTCCGTCAATGGGTTTTGTCAGAAAGTCATCCGCATGTGACTCTATACCTTTGAGGCGATCTTCCCTTCCCGAAAGAGCTGTCACTAGTACAACAGGTATAAACTGGGTTTCTGCAGACTGCTTGATCATCTCACATACCTGATAACCATTCATATCCGGCATCATTACATCAAGAAGGACAAGATCCGGCTTCTCGGCCACAGCCTTCTCAAATGCTTCCGAGCCTTTGTATGCGGTGATAATATCGTAGTCAGAACTAAGATACGCCTCAAGAAGTTCAACATTCATGGGCTCATCGTCTGCAATTAGTATTCTGGGTCTTACAGATGGGGTCATTTCAATCAAGCTTCAGCAAGTTCAGAGACATCGAAATGTCAATATAAATTATACAAGTACCAGAGCTGCATATAGATTTAATAGTAATTATACATATCCGTAAAAAATAAGAAAAAGATATGTGCAGGCAATTAACTTACTGACAGCAATCAATCTGTTTTACATCATGATTATGAGCATAAGCATATCGGCATGCAGAGACACTTATTTATACTTCCGACCAGAATTTTGATTTGATCAGGCCCAGGCATGTCTGATGCAAATATCCTGCTACGACATGGAGCGGATCAAAAAATTAGCCTGGACTGAAAATGGAGTATGAGCGAACAGGGGGACCATGTCATTATTCGAAGAACTGACCTGTCTTTTATGGTCAAGATACTCTGTATAATGCTGGTATCATGCAACGTTGCAGCTACCGGTGATATTGGAAAAGAGTCCACAGATGTGTATAACCAAAATAACGTAAAGGCAGCTTTGTCTGTGCCTTACTACGACCAGGGGGATACAAGCTGGTGCCTTTATTCCTGTCTTTCAATGATGCTCAGCTACAATAACAGAAATATCGAACCATGGGAAATTGCTTCATATTTCGATTCGGGACATGATGAAACCTTCGAAGATCAGTACAATGTATTTGACAATTCACTGGAGAATTATTTCAGTGAGAAATGGTCTATTCAAATAAAAAGGACAGTGTGGGGTTTTAACATCGGTAATTTCGATGTTGAAAGTTTCAATTCCCGGATAAGAGGAAATATTGACAGAGGACAGCCTGTTTTACTTGCATTCCAGTACACTGACCCTGCCGGTGCGAAGAAAGGACATGCGATTATTGCGACGGGTTACGATGAAGAATATATATACCTGACAGATCCCAGTGGTGCTATCACAGAGGACTTCTTCGCACACAAAGAAGGACACATAGCAGTACCCGTTCGCTGGCATGATTTCAATGAAAGACTTGTCAGAGAAATAATGCTGACAAATCTTGCATTTACCATAGAGATTACAGAAGCTGCGCCTTCAAGCAGTCCTGAAGGATCCATATATCTGGTTGACAGCACAGACCATAACTACAGTCATGTGTATTTTACAAATCGCTCCAACAAAAATGATGTCGGCCTTTTGCGCCTTGACGGGAAATATGAAAACGGTTACCTTATTGTCAGGCAGGACAATGTTTCCAGAGAAAGGAAGATCTCTTTACAGGACAGCATGAGCCTTTACTTTACAGTCGCTAACCCGACCCCTGAACAGAAAAACTATACCGTTACCAGTGAAGTGGTCAGCAAGGAATCCCTTAATACAATAGATAATTTCTTTTTTTCAACCGAGATAGAAGTTGAGGGTGGCAAAGATCTCTCAAAGGGCATCAACTATTCAAACCAGATTGAAAAGCTTCCTTCAGGAGACTATTCTTTTAACTTAACCCTTTCTGATGATAAAGGGAAGCATATCGATTCACTATCATTCGAGCTATATATTCCCTGAAAACGCCTCATCACTCAAGAATCCTTTATTCAATAGAGAGATATTAAATGAATCCAGAAAGTGAATAAGTGAATATATACAAATCAGTAATATAAATATTTATTAAATGATTACACGTCAAAAAAATATTACACAAAACCCCCCGTATTTCCACTGGAGAATATAT
>Ga0163219_100147_pt1 | contig 18967 bp, 22 predicted proteins | sample MSEWel2016_04_06_FD_113150 | JGI IMG/M metagenome (GOLD analysis project Ga0163219, IMG submission 113150) | Subsurface microbial communities from deep shales in West Virginia, USA - MSEEL Well Study Marcellus 3H_2016_04_06 ...
GCCATGGACTCGGTGAGCTTCTTGGCCTCGGCCGGCGGCATCTGGGCGATGATCGCCGAGAGCGACCGCTCCTTCATCTTGGCCGCGATCGGCAGCCGCACGGAGTCGTCGAGGTTGACCATCCGCGGCGCCGCATCCTTGGCCTTCATGCCCTCGAACACCTTCACCAGGCGGTCGATCTCGGCGGCCTCCTTGGCGTCGGCCTCGCTGAGCAGCCCGCTGATCTCGCCCTTCAGGCCGTTCAGGGCCCGCACCTTGGCGTCGAGCTTGGCCTCCGCGGCGGCGAGCAGGGCGATCTGGGTCTCCAGGTCGTTCTCGCGCTGGTCGAGTTGGCCGCGGCGCTGGCCGAGGCTCTGCAGCACCTGCAGCTCGGCCGGGGACAGGCCCGCCTGCTTGGCAAGCTCGGCGGCCGTGGGCGCGCAGATCGCCTGCGGCTTGATGGTCGGCGCGGGCAGGCCCGGGAGCGCGGCGGCGGCGTCCTTGCCCTCGCCGGTCTTGGCCTTTTCCTCGGCCTTCTCGGGCTTGCCGCCCTTGGTCGTCTCCTCGGCGAAGGCCCTGGCGCCGGACATCAGCTCCGGCAGGCCCTTGGCGCCGGCGAGCGCATTGACGGCGAGGACGCCGCCCATGGCGACGCCCACCAGCGGCAGGATGCGGGGGATGCTCTTCATCGACGGCCACCCCGGACGGCGGTGAGGGCCAGGGGCTCGTCGTCGAAGAGGTCGTCCTCGAACAGGGGCTTCGGCCGGGAGACCGCCTGGCGGTCAGGGATGCGCTCGGGCCGCTGGCGGGCCTCGCGGGCCGCGGCCAGAAGGGCGCCCAGGCGGCGCTCCTGGGCGCGGTCGTCCTCGGGCTCGGGCTCGGCCGGGCGCCGTGCGCCGCCTTTCGGCGCCTGCTCGATCAGCCGCTCCAGCTTCTGGACCAGCTCCCGGCCCTTGTGGATGCGGTCGCCCAGGGCGTCCGTGGCCTCGTCGGTGGCGGCGCGCAGGTCGGCGAGGCCCTGCTCGGCGCGCTCGGCGGCGGCGTTCAGCTCGCGCACGGCGGTGGCGAAGCCGTCGTGGGAATCGCGCAGCGCCTGCAGGCGCTTGTTGAGCCGCCAGCCCATGGCGAGCGCCGCGCCCAGCAGGCAGGCCAGCAGCAGGTTCAGGCCGATGCCGATGATGCTCATGATCTAGCCTCTCTGGACGGCTTGCCGGGCGGTGGGCGTGAGGGGCGCCTCGACGCGGACCGCGATGTGGGAGTTGCGGCGGCCCATGCGGCCGCGGGTGAGCGGGATGGCGCCAGCCCTGAGCTCGATCAGGCTGTCGGGCGTGGCGTTGAGCATGATGGTGTCGCCGACCTTCAGGTCGAGCACCTGCTTGAGCGGGACCTCCTGCTCGTCGAGCACGGCCCGAACCTCCATGCTGGTGGTCCAGAGCTCGGTTGCGAGGTGGCTTTCCCAGATGTTGTCGCGGCCGAACTTCTCGCCCATGAACTGCTGCAGCAGCATCTTCCGGATGGGCTCGAGCGTGGCGTAGGGCAGCAGGAGCTCGATGCGCCCGCCGCGGTCCTCCATATCGATGCGCAGCTTCACCAGGATGGCGGCGTTGGCCGGCCGGGCGATGGCGGCGAACCGCGGGTTGGTCTCCAGCCGGTCGAGGGTGAAGGTCACCGGCGTCAGCGGCTCGAACGCCTCCTTGGCGTCGGCGAGCACGACCTCCACCATCCGCTGGACCAGCACGCGTTCGATGGTGGTGTAGGGCCGCCCCTCGATGCGCATGGCCGCGGTGCCGCGGCGGCCGCCGAGCAGCACGTCGACGATCGAGTAGATCAGGTTCGAATCGACCGTCAGCAAGCCGTAGTTGTTCAGCTCCTCGGCGCGGAACACCGAGAGGATGGCCGGCAGCGGGATGGAGTTCAGGTAGTCGCCGAAGCGGATGGACGAGATGTTGTCCAGGCTCACCTCGACGTTGTCGGAGGTGAAGTTCCGCAGGCTGGTGGTCATCAGCCGCACGAGGCGGTCGAAGACGATCTCCAGCATCGGCAGGCGTTCGTAGGAGACGAGCGCCGAGTTGATGATCGCGCGGATGCCGGTGCGTTCGCCGGCCTCGTCGTCGGAGAGGTCGAACCCGAGAAGACTGTCGATCTCGTCCTGGTTCAGGATCCGCTCGGAGGCGAGCGCGCCGTCGCCGGCCGGCGCGGCCGCGCCCTGGCCGCCCGCCCAGTCGGCGCCCGTTCCTTCGGCTTGGGATTCGTTGTCGTCAGCCATGTCGCTTACGCAAACCGCCGCCCCGGAAGGGCGTCAGTTGATCAGCATCTCCTCGATCAGGACGGCGTTCGCCTTCGACGGGGCGATCACGAGGTTGACCCGCCGCAGGATCTCCACGCGCAGCTGGTAGGAGCCCTGGCTGCCCTGCAGGTCCTCGGGACGCAGCTCGCGCAGGAAGGTCTGGAACATGTCCTGCAGCCTCGGCATGTTCGGATCGAGCTCCTCGACCACGTGCTCGTCTGGCAGCTCGAGGGTCAGCTTGAGCTTCAGGAAGGTCGGCCGGCCCTCGGCGGTCTGCATGTTCACCACCACGTCGGGCATGGTGTAGAACACCACCCCGTCGGGCCCCTCGCGCACCACGGCGCCGCCGGCCTCGCCCTCCTTGCCGGCGTGGCCCTTCTCTTCCTTGCCCTTCTTGTCCTTCTTCTTGTCCTTCTTGCCGTGATCGGCCGCGGCTTCCGCGTCCGGCTTCGGCTTGAGGAACATGAACGCGGCCGTGCCGCCGCCGCCCAGCACGACGAGGGCCGCGGCGCCGGCGATGATCAGCATCTTCAGCGGCGGCTTCTTCTTGCCGCCGCCTTCCTCGCCGTCGCCCTCGCCTTCGGGGGCCTCCTTGACCTTGTCGTCGGCCACGCGCGCGTTCCTTAGAATCCTAGTCCCACACCCATGGCCCGGGTTTGGTTAAGAACCGGTTTTTAACGGACCTTAACGGCGCCAATTCCTACCCGGCAGAAAGCGCCGGGCGGCCCCTGTTAACCATTTTAACCGTTGGATTTCCTGAGGTTTTCAGCTGGCCCGAAGCTTGCAGCGCAGGGTGGCGAAAAGTGTCGCGCAGGCTTGGCAGACCTTAATGGAAAACGCGCTCTACGTCGGATTGTCCCGCCAGATCGTGCTTCGGCGCGAGATGGACATCATCGCCAACAACATCGCCAACGCCGACACCGCGGGCTTCAAGGTCGAGTCGCTGATGACCCGGGCCGACCCGCAGGCGCCGGCCTTCACCCTGGGCGGGCCCAAGCCGGTGAAGTTCGTGGTGGCCGACGGCGTGGCCCGCGACTTCGCGCAGGGCGCGCTGCGCAAGACCGATAGTCCGCTGGACATGGCCATCGAGGGCCAGGGCTTCTTCCGCGTGCAGAGCGCCGAGGGCGAGCGGTTTACCCGCGACGGCCGGTTCCGCACCGACGAGATCGGCCGCCTGACCACCCAGGGCGGCTCCCCCGTGCTGGACGAGGGCGGCGGCGAGATCACCATCGACCCCGAGCTCGGCCCGGTGTCGATCGCCCAGGACGGCACGATCAGCCAGGGCGGCGAGCGCATCGGCAAGATCGCCGTCGTCGCCTTCGACAATCTCGCCGTGCTCGAGAAGCGCGGCGACAACCTCTACCAGAACACCTCCAACGCCCTCCCCCAGCCGGCCGCCGAGGCCAAGGTCCGCCAGGGGATGCTCGAGGGGTCCAACGTCCAGCCCATCATGGAGATCACCCGGATGATCGAGGTGCAGCGCGCCTACGAGTCCATGGCCCGCATGATGGATTCCAATGCCGACCTGTCGCGCCGCACCGTCGAGCGCATGGGCCGGGTGAGCTAGGGAGTAGACGACGATGCAGGCGCTTCGCACCGCAGCCACGGGCATGTCGGCCCAGCAGCTGAACGTCGAGGTCATCTCGAACAACATCGCCAACATGAACACGGTGGCGTTCAAGCGGCAGCGCGCCGAGTTCCAGGACCTGCTCTACCAGACGCTCGAGCAGCCCGGCGCCCAGTCCTCCGACCAGGGCACCATCGTGCCGACGGGCGTGCAGATCGTCGCCGGCGTGAAGGCGGGCTCCGTCTACCGGATCGCCACCCAGGGCTCCTTCACCCGCACCGACAACAAGTTCGACCTGGCCATCGACGGGCGCGGCTACTTCCAGGTGCTGCTGCCCTCTGGGGAGACGGCCTTCACCCGGGCCGGCAACCTGGCGGTCAACGACCAGGGCCAGCTCGTCACCCAGAACGGCTATCCGGTCCAGCCGGGCATCACGATCCCGAACGACGCCACGGACGTCTCCATCTCGCTCTCGGGCCAGGTGCAGGTGACCCAGCCCGGCCAGGCCGAGCAGGCCATCGTCGGCACCCTGGAGCTCGCCACCTTCATGAACGAGGGCGGCCTCTCGGCCCAGGGCGCGAACCTGCTGATGGAGACCGCCGCCTCGGGCCCGCCGATCACCGGCATCCCGGGAACCCAGGGCATCGGCCAGCTCATGCAGGGCTACACCGAAGCCTCCAACGTCGACGCGGTGTCCGAAATCACCGCCCTGATCGTCGCCCAGCGGGCCTACGAGATGAACTCCAAGGTCATCTCCACCGCCGACAACATGCTGGGCGTGGCCAACCAGGTGAAGTCGTAGGGCCATGAAGCGGATTCTCCCGGCCCTCGCCGCCCTCCTGCTCGCCACCCCCGCCTTCGCCGGCCAGCCGGTGACGCTGAAGGCCGACACCTCCGACGCCGACGGGATCGTGACCCTGGGCGACCTGTTCGAGGGCGCGGGCGCGGCGGGCAAGACGCCGGTCGCTCGTCGCGGCGGCGACAGCGTCCTGCTGGACGCCCGCATCGTGCAGGCGGTCGCCAGCCGCGCCGGCCTCGACTGGGCCAACGCCGAGGGCCTCAAGCGCATCGTGGTGCGCGGCGGCTCCGGCGCCGCGTCCGGCGCGCCCGTTGCCCCCCGCGGCAATGTGGAGGTCCTGACCTACGCCCGCGGCCAGGCTGCGGGCGAGGTGGTGCAGCCGCAGGATCTGGTCTGGGCCAAGGCCGCCGCCGCGCCCGCCGACGCCCCATCCGACGCCGAGCAGGTGATCGGCCTGGCCGCCCGCCGTCCGCTGCGCGCCGGCGCGGCGGTCTCGGCCCGCGACGTGGCCGCCGCCCAGGTGGTGAAGGTCGGCGAGCTGATCACCGTCACCTACGAGGACTCCGGCATCTCGCTCTCGCTGCAGGCCCGGGCGCTCTCGGCCGGCGCGGCCGGCGACGTGATCAACGTGCAGAATACCCTCTCCAAGAAGACTGTCCAGGCCGTGGTCAGCGGCCCGGGCCAGGCCCTGGTCGGCCCTGCCGCCGACCAGCTGAAGGCCGCCCGCTCCACCCGCTACGCGCTCCGCTAGAGGAAGCTTTCCGTCATGCGCCTCCGCACCCTCGCCCTCGCCGCCGCCCTCGTCCCGCTGGCCGCCTGCTCCACCGTCGTGGAGACGGTGAAGGGCCCGGAGCTGGCGCCCGTGGGCTATCCCGCCGCCCTGGTGCCGCAGCACCAGGTGGTGCTGCCCGCGGTCCCGGCCCAGCCGGCCAGCGCCAACTCCCTGTGGCGGGCCGGGGCGCGCGCCTTCTTCATCGACCAGCGGGCGAACAAGGTCGGCGACATCCTGACCGTCAACATCGACATCGACGACAGCGCCAAGACCATCAACTCGACCACCAGCTCGCGCACCTCCGGCTCGACGCTCGGCACGCCCCACCTGCTGGGCCTGGAGTCGAGCATCGGCCGGCTGCTGCCGCCCGGCACGCCCGCCGTCGATCCGTCGGCCCTGATCGAGACCGCCTCGAAGAACGCCAACACCGGCAACGGGGCGGTGAACCGGGCCGAGAAGATCTCCCTGACGATCGCGGCGGTGGTCAGCGCCGTCCTGCCGAACGGCAACCTGGTGATCCAGGGCACCCAGGAGGTGCGCACCAACTACGAGGTGCGTCAGCTGACCGTCGCCGGCATCGTGCGGCCGGAGGACATCTCCAGCGCCAACACCATCCGCCATACCCAGATCGCCGAGGCCCGCATCAGCTACGGCGGCCGCGGCGACATCAGCCGGGTCCAGAAGACGCCGGCCGGCCAGTCGCTGGTGGAGCGCTTCTCGCCCTTCTGAGGCGCGGCAAATAATTCCCGGCTTGTGACGAAAGTCACAGAACTCGTCGCGGCCATGTGACGTTCTTCCCTTCGGAAGGGGTCGTCACATGCGCCGTCGCGCCGCCTTGAGCTTCATCGTCGCCTGCACGCTCAGCGCCTGCGCGCACCAGCAGACGCCCGCCGCCCTGCCCGGCATGGGCTGGTCGCTGCACGAGGTGGAGGGCGAGGGCGCCAAGCTCGCGTTCGGCCAGCCGCAGAGCGACAACGTGGTCCTGATGCTGAGCTGCGCCCCGGGCTCCGGGGAGGTGCTGGTCTCGGCCAACGCCGGGCCGGACGCGCGGCCCGAGCTTACCCTCTCCTCCGGCGGACGCAGCGCCCGCTACCCCGCCGAAGTCGCCCCAGGCCTGGGCGAGGGCGTGCTGGTGGAGGCCGTCGCCACCGCCCGCGATCCCGTCCTCCAGCGCTTCGCCGACAGCGGCGACCTCGCCGTGGCGGTCAACGGCCGCCGCACCCCCGTGCCAGGTGACAAGGCCAAGGCGCGCCAGTTCCTGACGAGCTGCCGGGCCTAGGCTTGACATAGCTGTAAGTTCCGCTTTTGTTCTTCACCTCCCCCGCGCAGCGGCGGGAGGAGGACCACGCGCCGGAGAGCGCGTGGTGGAGGGGGCAAGCGGAGGCACGGCCTTGCGACATCGTCCTTTGATCACCACCCGGGCACGAGCCTTACGCAAGCACATGAGCGAGCCGGAGGTCATTCTCTGGACCCGGTTGCGCGGCCGCGGCTCGGGCCGGCCGACCTTTCGTCGCCAGCACCCGATCGGCTCCAGCATCGTGGACTTCTACTGTCCGACCGCGCGGCTCGTGGTCGAGGTCGATGGCTCGACAGATTGGACCGACGAGCAGCAGGGCAAGGACCTGCGGCGGGACCGATGGCTGGAGAGCCAAGGATTCACCGTCATCCGGCTGCCGGCCTCGATGGTTTTTCGAGACATCAACGGCGCGATGGACTGGATCTTGTCCACCGCAGAGGCCCTGATCGAGCGGCCGGCGCCTGCGCCGCGGCTTGCCCCCTCCACCGTCCGCTCTTCGGCGGACGGTCCCCCTCCCGCCGCTTCGCGGGGGAGGTGAAAGTCTAAGCCCGCCGGCCCTTGGCGGCGGCGTTGTCGACGCCCAGCGCCGCCAGGGCGCCCCGGACGATGCCTTCGGCGTCGAGGCCAGCCTGGGCGTACATGGCCTCGGGCTTGTCCTGGTCCTGGAAGACGTCGGGCAGCACGAGGGTGCGGACCTTCAGCCCGCGGTCGAGCGCGCCGTGCTCGGCGAGCGCCTGCAGGACGAAGGCCCCGAAGCCGCCCATGGCGCCTTCCTCGACGGTGAGCAGGGCCTCGTGCTCGCGGGCAAGCCGGAGGATCAGGTCGACGTCCAGCGGCTTGGCGAAGCGGGCGTCGGCGACGGTGGCCGAGAGCCCCCGCGCGGCCAGCATGTCGGCGGCCTTCAGGCTCTCGGCCAGGCGCGTGCCGAAGGAGAGGATGGCCACGGCCGAGCCTTCCCGGACGATCCGGCCCTTGCCGATCTCCAGGGGCTCGGCGAGGTCGGGGATCACCGCGCCCGTCCCCTCGCCGCGCGGATAGCGGAAGGCCGAGGGCCGGTCATCGATGGCGACGGCGGTGGCGATGGCGTGGGCGAGCTCGGCCTCGTCGGACGGCGCCATCAGCACCATGCCGGGAAGGGCGCCCATGAAGCCGATGTCGAAGGAGCCCGCGTGGGTCGGGCCGTCGGCGCCGACCAGGCCGGCCCGGTCCATGGCGAAGCGCACCGGCAGGCCCTGGATGGCCACGTCGTGGACCACCTGGTCGTAGCCGCGCTGCAGGAAGGTCGAATAGATGGCGCAGAACGGCTTCATGCCGTCGGCGGCGAGGCCGGCGGCGAAGGTCACCGCGTGCTGTTCGGCGATGCCCACGTCGAAGGTGCGCTCGGGGAACCGCTGGCCGAACAGGTCGAGGCCGGTGCCGGACGGCATGGCCGCGGTGATGGCGACGATCTTCGGGTCGCGCTCGGCCTGCTTCACCAGCTCCTGGGCGAACACCTTGGTGTAGCTCGGCGCGTGCGTCTGGCTCTTGGCCTGGGCGCCGGTGACCACGTCGAACTTGACCACGCCGTGGTACTTGTCGGCCGCGTTCTCGGCCGGGGCGTAGCCCTTGCCCTTCTGGGTCACCACGTGGACCAGGACGGGCTTGTCGGTGATGTTGCGGGCGTTCTGCAGGACGTGGACGAGGGCGTCCATGTCGTGCCCGTCGATCGGGCCCACGTAGTAGAAACCCAGCTCCTCGAAGAAGGTGCCGCCGGTGACCATGCCGCGGGCGTATTCCTCGGCCTTGCGGGCGGCTTCCTGCAGCGGCCGCGGGAGCGCCTTGGAGACCGCCTTGCCGAGGTTGCGGATCGACTGGTAGCCGCCGCCCGAGACCAGGCGGGCCATGTAGGCGCTCATCCCGCCCACCGGCGGGGCGATCGACATGTCGTTGTCGTTCAGGATGACCGTGAGCTGCTTCGTGGTCTCCATGGCGTTGTTCATGGCCTCGTAGGCCATGCCGGCGCTCATCGAGCCGTCGCCGATGACGGCGACCACCTTGTTGTCCTGGCCCTTCTGGTCGCGGGCCGCCGCGAAGCCGAGCGCCGCCGAGATGGAGGTGGCGGCGTGGGCCGCGCCGAACGGGTCGTACTCGCTCTCGGCCCGCTTGGTGAAGCCGGAGAGGCCGCCGCCCTGGCGGAGCGTCCGGATCCGGTCGCGCCGGCCGGTGAGGATCTTGTGCGGATAGGCCTGGTGGCCGACGTCCCAGATCAGGATGTCGCGGGGCGTCTCGTAGACGTGGTGCAGGGCCACGGTCAGCTCGACCACGCCCAGGCCCGCGCCCAGGTGGCCGCCCGTCTGGGAGACCGCGTCGATGGTCTCGGCGCGCAGCTCGTCGGCCAGCTGGCGGAGCTGCGGGATGGTCAGCGCGCGCGTGTCGGCGGGCGTGGAGACCGTGTCGAGGAGCGGTGTGGATGGGGGCATGGAACGCGGGTCGTCTGACGAACTAGTGGCGGCGCTCTAGCACGAAATCGACGCTGGCCCGCAGGAATTCGGCCTGTTTCCCGAACGGTTCCAGGTGATCTTTCGTCTGCTCCTGGAGGAGACCCAGGCGCTCGCGGGCGGCGTCGACGCCCAGAAGGGTGACGAAGTTCGCCTTGCCCTTCGCCGCGTCCTTGCCGGCCGCCTTGCCCATCTCCTCCGGGTCGCCCTCGGCGTCTAGGAGGTCGTCGACGATCTGGTAGGCCAGGCCCAGGTCGTGGGCGAAGGCCAGCAGCGCGTGGCGCTCGGCCTCCTTGGCGCGGGCCATGACCAGCGGCAGCTCGAAGGCGCAGGCGATCAGGGCGCCGGTCTTCAGCCGCTGCATGCGCGCGACCCCGCCCAGGTCGTCGCGCACGCCCAGGATGTCGATCATCTGGCCGCCGCACATGCCCTTCGCACCCGAGGCCTGGGCGAGCTTCGTCACCAGCTCGGCGCGGATGGAGCCGTCCGGATGGGTGTCGGGATGGGCCAGGATCTCGAAGGCCGCCGTCTGCAGGGCGTCCCCCGCCAGCACGGCGGTCGCCTCGTCATAGGCCTTGTGCACCGTCGGCCGGCCACGGCGCATGTCGTCGTCGTCCATGCACGGCAGGTCGTCGTGGATCAGGCTGTAGGCCTGGATGCACTCCAGCGCGCAGGCTGAGCGCAGCACCGAGCGTTCGGCGAGGCCGAACATCCGGCCGGTCTCCAGGGCGAAGTAGGTGCGCAGGCGCTTGCCGGGGCCGAGGGCGGCGTAGCGCATCGCCTCGGTCAGCCGCGATTCCGGCCCCTCGCCGCGCGGCAGCAGTTCGTCCAGCGCCACCGTCACCAGGTCCGCCGCCTCGGCGACCCGCCTGCCGAGGTCCGTCATCAGCTGAACTCGGCCGGTTCGACCCCCCGGGGCCCTTCCGCGGCTCCGCCGGCGCCCATGACGATCTTCTCCACGCGCAGGCGCGCGGCTTCGAGGCGCTTCTCGCAGTGCGCCTTCAGCGCCGCGCCGCGCTCGTACATGCGGATGGAGTCCTCCAGCGGCGCCTGGCCCGACTCCAGGCGCGCCACGATCTGCTCCAGCTCGGCGAGCGCCTGCTCGAACGACAGGGCCTCGATGTCGGCGGCTTCGGACATGTCACCTTTTCCCGCGGCGGGCGAACCAGACTGCGCCCAACCGTTAAGGCCGGCGCCAGCCCGGCACAACCGTCATTGGGACGCACATCCGTCATTGGACTGTGACCGTCCGGCGGGATAGGTCGGCTCCAAGTCGGGGAACTTCCAGATGTCCGTCAGCCGCCGCAGCTTCCTGGCGCTCGCCGCCACGTCCGCCGCCTTCGGGGGCCTCTCGCGCGCCGTCGCGCAGCCCGCCGCCGGCTACCGCAACGAGATCGCCGGCTACGGCCCGCTGATCCCCGATCCGGCGGGCGTCTTCGACCTGCCGGAAGGCTTCTCCTATAAGGTCGTCTCGCGGGCCGGCCAGCCGATGGACGACGGCCTTCTGACCCCCGGCAAGCACGACGGCATGGGCTGCTTCCCGGACCCCGCCGACCCGAACCGCGTGATCCTGGTCCGCAACCACGAGCAGCGCCCCTCGGAGCCGGACCGCTCGGCGTTCGGCAAGGACGGCGCCCTGGCCGCGAAGGTGCCCGCCGACCGGGCCTGGGACCGCGTGGCCTCGGGCGTCCCCATGGACGGCGGCACGACGACGCTGGTCTGGGACCTGAAGCAGCAGCGGCTGGTGACCCACCACCTCAGCCTCACCGGGACCACGGTGAACTGCGCCGGCGGCCGCACGCCGCAGCGTTCCTGGCTCTCCTGCGAGGAGACCGAGATCAAGGCCGGCGAGGGCGGGACGAAGGACCACGGCTGGGTGTTCGAGGTGCCGGCCGACCTGCGCGGCCTCGCCGACCCGGTCCCGATCACCGGCATGGGCCGCTTCAAGCACGAGGCCACGGCCACCGACCCGCGGACCGGCATCGTCTACCTCACCGAGGACTTCGCCGACGGCTTCTGCCTGTTCTACCGCTACCTGCCGGCGGATCCCGCCAGGCTGCAGGCCGGCGGCCGGCTGCAGGCGCTGGGGTTCCGCGACGGGGCGGAGTTCGACCTGCGCAACTGGGACCGGCCGGCCTGGAAGGTCGGGGACCGCAGGAAGGTGGTCTGGATCGACCTGGACGGCGTCGACAACCCGCACAACGACCTGCGCCACCGCGGCCACGCCAAGGGCGCGGCCTGGTTCGCGCGCGGCGAGGGAATCCATTTTGGCGACGGGGAGTTCTTCTTCACCTGCACCACCGGCGGCCCGGGCCGCAACGGCCAGATCCTCCGCTACCGGCCGAGCCCGCAGGAAGGCCGCCCCGGCGAGGAGGACCGGCCGGGGGAGCTGCAGCTCTTCCTGGAGCCCACCGACAAGGAGGTGATGTCGATGTGCGACAACATCTCGGTCGCGCCCTGGGGGCACCTCTTCGTCTGCGAGGACAAGTACGCCGGCCAGAACGCGCTGAAGGCGGTGACGCCGAAGGGGCAGGTCTACACCGTCGGCCGCAACGCCACGCTCCCGGCGCTGAAGAACGCGCCCAACACCGAGCTCGCCGGCGCCTGCTTCTCGCCGGACGGGTCCACCCTGTTCCTGAACATCTACTTCCCCGGGACGACGATCGCGATCACCGGGCCGTGGAAGGCGCTGAAGGCCTGAGCCTCAGCGCGCCCGCTCGAAGCGGCGCATGGACCAGTACTTGTAGCCCTCGCTCCAGGCGAGCCGCCAGCCGCGCCGCTTGAGCGCGCGGCCGATCATGAAGTTGAAGAAGCCGTGGGCGAGCACCACCACGTCCTCGCCGCGCGCGGCGAGGTCGGTGAGCATGGCGGCGGCCTCGTCGGCGCGCTTCTCCGCCTCCCGGCGCGTCTCCTGGCCCTCGTGGTGATCGAAGAACCACCACCAGACGCGGGCCCAGAAGCCCCACATTTTAGGGGACATCCGCACCCACGACGGCCACTTCGGCGGCGGCAGGGGCGCCTCGATCAGCATGTCGTGGCGGGTGAACTCGCGGTCCCCGGCCAGGGCCTGAGCGCTCTCGATGGAGCGCAGCCGGGTGGAGGCGACCAGCGTCCCGCAGCGCTCGACGAAGCGGACGAGGGTCTCCGGCGGGGTCTGGCCGGGCAGCAGGCCCAGGACCTCGTAGCTCTCCCAGAAGGTGCGGTACTCCTCCGCGGAGAGCTTGACCTTGCGCGACAGCGCCGGCTCGCCGTGGCGCGCCAGGATGATGGCGCCCGGACGGGTCTTCGCGGATGCGACGGGAACCTCGGCGGTCAAGACGCTGGCCATTCCATCCGGTCGGCGTCGGATTTACACCCCGCGCCGCGTTCCCTCACCCCTCTGACAGGGCCCTGACGTGCGCAAGCGCCGACTGCCCCAGAGCCTCAAGGTCGTAGCCGCCCTCGAGCGACGACACAACCCGCCCCTTGGCGCGCGCGTTGGCCACTGAGGCGATGGCGCGCGTGGCCCAGGCGAAGTCCGCCTCGTCCAGGTTCTGGCCCGCCTCGCCGATGGGATCGCGCCGGTGGGCGTCGAAGCCGGCGGAGACGATGATCAGGTCGGGGGCGAAGGCGTCCACCTTGTCCATCAGCTGTTCGAACGCCCGGCGCCACACCTCGGGCGGAGCGCCCGGCGGAGCCACGGTGTTGACGATGTTCGGAGGCGCGGCCTGCGACGGGTGGCCGGTGCCGGGCCACATCGGCCACTGGTGGATGGATGCGAAGAACAGCCCCTCCCGCCCGGCGAAGGCCGCCTGGGTGCCGTTGCCGTGATGGATGTCGAAGTCCACCACCGCCACCCGGTGCAGGCCCGCGGCCTGGGCCACGCGGGCGCCCACCGCCACGTTGGAGAAGATGCAGAACCCCATCGGCGTGGACGGCTCGGCGTGGTGGCCCGGCGGGCGCACGGCGCAGAAGGCCCGCTCCGCCCGACCGGCGGCCACGTCGCGGACCGCGCTGACCACCGCGCCCGCCGCGCGGCGGGCGGCCACGACGCTGCCGGCCGACATGTAGGTGTCGGGATCGAGTTCGAGCGGATGGTCGCCCGGCCGCAGCGCCAGGATGCGGTCGATGTAGGCCTGGGGATGCACCAGGGCGAGGTCGGCCTCCTCCGCCAGCGGCGCGTCGCCCGGCGCGAGGTCGAGGTCGGAGGCGTCCTGCAGGGCGTCGATCACCGAGCGCAGCCGCTCCGGTCGCTCGGGGTGCCAGTCGCCCGGACGGTGGTCGAGCATGTCTGTATGGGTGTAGAGGGCGATGGTCATTCCGTGATCCTAACCCAAGTCTCTCCGCCGCCGATGCCTGAAGCCGTCATCCGCCGCGCCGGTCCCAGCGACGCCGAGGCGCTCGCCGAGATCGGGGCCCGCACCTTCACCGAGACCTTCGGCCATCTCTATCCGCCGGAGGACCTCGCCCAGTTCCTGGCCGAGGCCTACGGCCTGGAACGGACGCGCCGCGACCTCGCCGATCCCGCCAAGGCCGCCTGGCTGGTGGAGGCCGGCGGCGAGGTGGTCGGCTACGCCCAGGCGGGCCCCTGCGCCCTGCCCCACCCGGACGTGACGCCGGCCTGCGGCGAGCTCAAGCGATTCTACCTCCTCAAGGCCTGGCAGAACGGCGGACTGGGCCGGCGGCTGTTCGCCGAGACCATGGCCTGGCTGCTGCGCGCCGGCCCTCGGGACGTGTGGATCGGCGTCTGGTCCGAGAACCACGGCGCCCAGCGCTTCTACGGCCGCCACGGCTTCACCAAGGTCGGGGAGTACGGCTTCGCGGTGGGCGCCACAGTCGACCGCGAATTCATCCTACGCAAACCTGCGGAGAGTTTTTCTAACGAACACGCGGAGCGCGGGCAGCGGGAACACAATTTTGCCTGAATCCGCGGGCGCGGGGCGGGTTTATTGCCGCGATTTAAGAATTCAGCCCCTTGGCGCGCCGCCGCTCTTTTGGAACCTTTGCCTTAATCGGCAAAGTTGCTGGGAGCGTGCGGTATGCTGCGGATCGGATATGTCCGGCTGAGGGACGAGGACTCGGCCGGCGAGACGGCGGCCCTCAAGGCGATGGGCTGCCACGTGGTGCGCGCGGAGGAGCCGGGGCCGGCGGGCTCCGACGAGTTCGCGGTCCTGGATTCGATCCTCGATTTCATCGGTCCCGGCGACCAGCTGGTGGTGACCCGGCTGGGTCAGCTCGGCCCCGGCGGACGGTCCATCCTGGACGTGATCGAGCGGCTCGATCAGCGCGGCGCGAGCCTCTTCGTGACCGAGGCGGAACTCACCACCGAAGGCGTCGGAGGCCAGGCCTTGCGCTCGGCCCTGCGGGCCGTGGCGACCCTTGAGCCGGTCAGCCTCGCCCGTCGCCGCCGGCCGGCCGCCGCCCAGGAGATACGCGACCTGCAGCGCGCCGGCGTCGGCCCCGTCGAGATCGCCCGCCGCCTCGGCGTCTCCCGCATGACCGTCTGGCGCAAGCTCCGCGCGGTGGAGGCCTGAACGGCGACAAGCTTCACCGTTCATCGGGGCGTCAGGTGGGCCGTGGCTGATGGCGGGGCCAACCTTGACCATAGAGCCCGCCCGATGACCCTCCGCCCGATCCTCGCCGCCGCCGCGGCCCTGTCGCTCGCCGCCTGCGCCACCGCCACCACGGGCGCGGCGCCGCTGCCGATGGCGCCGGAGATCGCCGCCCGCAGCCACATCGGCGTCGTCCGCATGACCAGCGACTGGGTCAGCGGCAATCCCGACTTCACCGACACCTTCACCGACGCGGTGCACGAGAACCTGGCCGACTGCGCCCGCGGCCCGGAGAAGCTGGACCTGCGGCTGCACGTCTCCCACACCCACCGTGAGGGGCGCCTGGCGCAGCTGCTGAACGGCGGCGGCGCGCACGAGATCGCCGGCGTGGCCGAGTTCGTCGATCCCGCCAACGGCGCCGTCGTCGGCCGCTATCCCATCCACGTGGTGGTCGACGCCGGGGGTCCCGTGGAGGCCCTGCTCGCCGACCGGCAGCTGATGATCAGCGACGCCTTCGCCACCGAACTGTGCCGCCAGGCGTTCGGGCGGGGATGAGAGCCGCAGTCCCGCTCCTCGCCCTCGCGCTCGGCGCCTGCGCCACCGTCCGGCCGGAACCGCCGGACGACGCCTCGCGCTGGACGCTGCAGGCGTCGGCCACCGCCGGCGCGGCGCTCGTCCACGCCGACGCCGAGGGCCGCGAGGTGCTGCGCATCGCCTGCCGGCGCAATCCGGAGGATCTGTTCGTCGCCACGCCCTGGCTGCGCGGCGGCGCCGGCGTCCCGCAGCTCAGCGTCGGCGAGGCGGTCTTCCCGCTGAACCCCATCGACGGCGGGCCGGGCCTCACGGCCACCGCGCCCTGGCCCAGCGGCCTGCCCGCGGCCCTGATGGCGGGCGGCGCGGTGACGATCCGCCAGGGCCGGCGCACCGACGGTCCGCACGGCGCGCCGGACGCCAAGACCGCGGCGGCCTTCGCCATCGCCTGCCGCGGACCGGTGGGCTAGCGCCCCTTCCACTGGACATCGGGGACCCGCGGCCCCATCCTTCGCGTTCAAACGAACGTTCGTCCCGCGAGACTGCCGCATGTTCATGCGTTTCTTCACCGAGCTGCGCCAGGCCCGCGTGCCGGTGACGCTGAAAGAGTACCTCATGCTCATGGAGGGGCTCGACAAGGGCGTCATCGACCGCTCGGTGGACGACTTCTACTACCTGTCGCGCTCGGCCCTGGTGAAGGACGAGAAGAACCTCGATAAGTTCGACCAGGTCTTCGGCCACGTCTTCAAGGGCCTGGAGCGGATGGACGAGGGCATCGCCGCCGACATCCCGGCCGAGTGGCTGAGGAAGATCTCCGAGAAGTTCCTCACCGAGGAGGAGAAGGCGCAGATCCAGGCCATGGGCGGCTTCGACAAGCTCATGGAGGCGCTGGCCGAGCGCATCAAGGAGCAGAAGGAGCGCCACGAGGGCGGCAACAAGATGATCGGCACCGGCGGGACCTCGCCGTTCGGCGCCAACGGCTACCACCCCGAAGGCGTCCGCATCGGCCAGGACAAGGGCCGGCACGGCAAGGCCATCAAGGTGTGGGACAAGCGCGAGTACAAGAACCTGGACGACCAGGTCGAGCTCGGCACCCGCAACATCAAGGTGGCCCTGCGCCGGCTGCGCAAGTGGGTGCGCGACGGCGCCGCCGACGAGCTGGACATGCCCGGCACCATCAAGGGCACGGCCGAGAAGGGCTACCTCGACATCCAGATGCGCCCCGAACGCCGCAACAAGATCAGCGTCCTGATCTTCTTCGACATCGGCGGCTCGATGGATTCGCACATCAAGGTCTGCGAGGAACTGTTCAGCGCCGCGCGGTCCGAGTTCAAGAACATGGAGTTCTACTACTTCCACAACTGCCTCTACGAGGCCGTGTGGAAGGACAACCGCCGCCGCCACGCCGAGAAGATCCCGACCTGGGACGTGCTCCACAAGTTCCCGCACGACTACAAGGTGATCTTCGTCGGCGACGCCACCATGAGCCCCTACGAGATCACCTATCCGGGCGGCTCGGTGGAGCACTGGAACGAGGAGGCCGGCGCCGTCTGGCTGGACCGCGTGGCCCAGATCTACGAGCACATGGTGTGGCTGAACCCCACGGCCGAGCGGCACTGGGACTACACGCCCTCGATCGGCGTCATCAAGCAGCTGGTCAACGACCGGATGTATCCGCTGACCATCGAGGGGCTGGAAAAGGCCATGAAGGAGCTCGCCCGCTGACGCTGCGGCGCTTGTGACCGTTCACAAGAGGCCTACTGTCGTGGGAAGTTCACAGGGATTCGCATGACCGATCCCATCATCCACGACGCGGCCGAGACCGAAGAGGCCCAGGCCGCCACCAAGCAGGCGGTGTTCAACGCCGCCGAGCGTCTGTTCGCCCTGCACGGCTTCCAGAACGTGTCGGTCCGCGACATCACCGCCGAGGCCGGGGTGAACCTGGCGTCCGTGAACTACCACTTCGGCTCCAAGGACGCCCTGCTCTTCGAAATCTTCCGGCGGCGGACCAGCGAGCTGAACCGCGAGCGCGCGCGGATGCTCCACGAGGCCACCGACCGCCACCAGGGCAAGCCGCCGGTGCGCGAGATCCTCGAGGCCTATTTCACCCCGCCGCTGAAGTGGGCCGCGCCCGACAACGACCGGCGCATATCGGTGCAGTTCATCATCCGCGCCCGCTCCGAGGGGACCGAGGAGATGCGCGAGGCGATCCGCAACGACGTCTCCCACCTGGAGCGCTTCGCCAACGCCCTGATCGCCGCCCGGCCCGACCTGCCCCGCGAGGAGGTCTACTGGCGGCTGCACTTCTGTCTGGGCATGGTCCACAACAACCGCTTCGTGGAGTTCGACCGGCTGCACCACCTCTCGGGCGGCCTCACCCGGGAGGGCGACGTAGCGGCCCTGCTGCGCCGGATGCTGGACTTCGCCGAGGCGGGCTTCCTGACCTAGGCGGGGTTGCGCAGCTTCCTCCTCAAGGTCTGCGCCTACCGGTTCCTCGACACCTTCGTCCTGATCTATCCGCTGAGCGCGGTGATGTTCGCCGACGCGGGCCTGTCGCCGGCGCAGATCGGCGTGGCGCTCGCCGCCTGGTCGCTCACGGGGGTGCTGCTGGAGGTGCCCTCCGGGGTGCTGGCGGACCACCTGCCGCGGCGCTGGCTGCTGGCCGTCGCCCAGCTCGCCCGGGCGACGGGATTCGGGATCTGGATGCTCTCCCCGACCTTCTGGGGCTTCCTGGCCGGACTGACCCTGTGGGGCGTGAAGAGCGCCCTGATGAGCGGCACCTTCGAGGCCCTGGTCTACGACGAGCTGAAGGCGGCCGGCCGGGCCGGCGACTACGCCCGGGTGATGGGCCGCGCCTGGGCCAGCCGGTATGCGGGCCTGCTGCTCGCCTCGCTGGGCGCGGCGGCCCTGGTGGCCTTCGGCTATCCCCTGCTGATCGCCGGCAGCGCGGTGGTGGTGGTCGCCTCGGCGGGCGTGGCGCTCTCCCTGCCGAAGGTCCCCCGCGCGGCCACGGCGGAGACGCCGCAGTACCTGGCCCAACTGCGCCGCGGCGCGCTGGATGCGGTGCGCCTGCCGGGCGTCCTGCCGCTGCTCATCTTCATCGCCGGCGTCCAGGGCGTGCTGCTGGCGCTGGAGGACTACTGGCAGCTGTTCGGCCGCGAGGTGGGGCTGACGCCGGCCCAGATCGCCCTCTTCATCGCCGCCATGAGCGGCGCCCAGGCGGTGGGCAGCGTGCTCGCCCACCGGCTCGACGGCCTCGGCCTGAAGTCGCTCTACGCCCTGCTGGTCCTGGCTGGCCTGGTGATCCTCGCGGCCTCGGCGGTGTTCCGGCCCTGGGTGGTGGTCCTGCTGATCGGGGTCGGTGCGCTCAGCCGGGTGATCGACGTCAGCGCCGACGCCCGCTTCCAGCACGCGCTGGCGCCGGAGACCCGCGCCACCGTGGCCTCGGTGAAAGGCCTGGCGATGCAGCTCACCTACACCGGCCTGATCCTCGGCTTCGCGGGCGTCGCCCAGGCCAGCGACTACCGCACCGCCTTCCTGGTCTGCGGCGCCATCGCGGTGGGGTGGGGCGCGCTCTTCGGCCTGCGGGCTTTGGCGCGCGCCCCGGCGTCGGCTAAGGCTCCCACATGAAGATCGTCACCGACGCCCGCACCTTCACCGCCGACCGCGCCTGGGGCGCGCGCGACCTGGCCGAGGTCGAGGGCGCAACCGTGCGCCTGCACTGGAC
>Ga0163219_100149_pt1 | contig 18705 bp, 14 predicted proteins | sample MSEWel2016_04_06_FD_113150 | JGI IMG/M metagenome (GOLD analysis project Ga0163219, IMG submission 113150) | Subsurface microbial communities from deep shales in West Virginia, USA - MSEEL Well Study Marcellus 3H_2016_04_06 ...
AAGGTTTTTTTATGCTAAAAACCAACAAAAAGCACAATCGGGACTCCTTGGATTCAAAAACTTCGAAAGCCCCCGAAAAAAATCGGGGCAGGCTTTGTATTTGGCGCTTTCTTATCAAAGACTTAAATAACCTTAGTTTTCTTGCTGGCACTAAATAGCTCGCTATTCGCAGTATTTTCAAGTCGGCAAAGAACAAAATAACTTCGTTAAATCTGTCAATTTATTTCATTACAAACCTTAACCATGCGACACTCAGGCTTCTTTAGAGCTGTCTTTTTTGCCTTCTTCGGTGTCTTCGGAAGCTTCATTCCGGGCCTTTTTAAATTCTTTCATGCCCTGTCCAAGTCCTTTCATTAATTCAGGAATTTTTCGGCCTCCAAACAAAAGCAGAATAGCCAAAACAATAATAATCCACTCCCAACCACCGGGAATCCCAAGGAACAATGAATAAAACGCCATATTCTCGAATATTAAATAAAAAAAATCAAATTAACCGTTGCCATTCTATCCGGACAACTCCTAACAAATGTAAAAATAAATCAGGAGCATCTGCACAATGAATGATTAGAATTTCAGAACTTCATAAAAAGCCTATCCCAACCTTGAATACACCATTTATATATGAGTTCGGTCTAAAAAGCATCTTTATTGCCAAACTCTTCGTTAATGAAAATTTTTGAACCCTCATTAACAGAAGGTTAACTCCGGTACAAAAATTTTCAAAGCCTTAATTTTGGCAAAAATATACCTTTTTATACTACACTCATATATTACTATTAACAAGCGGCGATCTGCAACAACCCGAAAGTAAAAAAATGTGTCGTTGTGTCTCTGCTTCATTTTTTTTCTAATAGCCTGTCTGGTATTGATCACAAAACAACAAAACTGAGTTCCGGAAAACTCCGCAACAACCTCTTATTCAAAAAGCCATCGGAATAAATCATTTCCATTTGCATAGAGCAACAACGCCACCAGAATTATCATTCCCACCAATTGTGCATGCTCCATAAATTTCTCATTGGGTTTGCGTCGTGCAACTATTTCATACAACAGAAACATTACATGACCACCATCCAAAGCCGGAATAGGCAGAATATTCATAAAAGCCAAAATAATTGAGAGAAATGCCGTGGTTGTCCAAAAGCTGTACCAGTCCCAACTGGCAGGAAATAAGTTTCCAATGGTACCAAAACCACCCACCTGACGGGCTCCTTCTTTTGTAAAAATAAGCCGAAGCTGCTTCACATAACTCACCAACAAATCGGTTCCCTTTTTTATCCCGGCAGGAAAAGCCTCAAAAAATCCGTATTTTTTGGTTTCCACATCCAGATAAGCAGCAGGCGAACGAGGAGCAATACCAATTTTTCCCGATTTATTGACATTAATGGGCAAAGTCAGCAACTCTCCATTTCGGTAAAAAGAGACGGTGGTCGAAGCATCTTTGTGATGAAAAAGTTCATCCACAAAATCATCGAAAAAAGGAGCATTCTTATTGGCAACTGCCACCAGACTATCTCCTTTGAGAATTCCGGCTTCTTCGGCCGGCATTCCTGCCACCACAGAATCAACCACAAATGGAATCCTGTACTGTGCAAATCCTTTCACCTCTTCGCTAAGAAACCGCTTTCCCAATTCATCGGGCACGGCCAATTCAAAAACAGAATCGCCCCGCTGCACAGTGAAAGTTGATGGCTCCTCCAACAACACATGACTGTACACATCTCTTATTGTATTTACTTTGAAGGTATCAACGTACAAAATACGGTCTCCATCCTGCAATCCGATTTCGTGCCCAATGGGATGATAAGAATATCCATAGGTGGCTCCCTCTATCGGAACATACGACTCTCCCCAATGAAAAAGAATCATCCAGAAAATTACCATGGCAAGGATAAAATTCACCAAAACCCCGGCAACCATAATCAACAATCGCTGCCAGGCCGGCTTGGCACGGAACTCATACGGCTGCGGTGGTTGTTTCATCTGCTCCTTATCCATCGACTCATCAATCATCCCGGAAATTTTCACATATCCACCCAGGGGCAACCAACCAACACCATATTCCGTGTCACCCTTTTTAAATTTAAAGAGCGAAAACCCGGCATCAAAAAACAGATAAAACTTCTCTACCCTCGTTTTAAAGAGTCTTGCGAAAAGAAAATGTCCAAATTCGTGCAAAATCACCAATATCGACAAACTAAGTATAAGCTGTAATGCTTTAATCAGAAAATCCATGCTATTAGATAAAAATAAAAATCATAAAAAATAAAAGAAATGCTCCCTCAAACACCTGAATCTCTTCCATCGCCTTTTAATACTCGACTCTGAAAAAGGAAGCAACTTCAGAAGCCCACAAATATATTGATTTTCTTCATTTAGCCACCATTTCGAGGGCAACTCTTCGGGCTTCCTTATCTGTTTCGAGGTAATCGTCCAGTCCGGGGTGCTTTACAAAAGAAGTCTGCTGCATCGTTTGTTCAATGACTGAAGACATTTCCACAAATCCGATTCTGGTTTTCAGGAAGGCATCGACCGCCACTTCGTTGGCCGCATTGAGAATACAAGGCATATTTCCTCCTTTGGTCATTGCCCCAAAAGCCAGAGAAAGATTGCGAAAAACCTCAATATCGGCTTTTTCGAAGGACAAATTGGGATAATCCACAAAATTAAACCGGGGAAAATCATTCTCCAGCCTTTTGGGATACCCCATGGCATACTGAATAGGAAGTTTCATATCGGGAAGTCCCATCTGGGCCTTAATGGAACCATCGGCAAATTGAACCATAGAATGAATAATGGACTGCGGATGCACCACAATCTCTATTTGATCAGGTTTCAAATCAAAAAGCCACTTCGCTTCAATGGCTTCAAACCCTTTATTCATAAGAGATGCAGAATCAATGGTGATTTTATCTCCCATCTTCCAGTTGGGATGATTCAACGCCTGGCAACGGGTTACTTTCCTTAGGAAATCCACGTTCCTGCCCCGAAACGGTCCACCCGAAGCAGTGAGAATAATTTTCTCCAGCTTGTTTTCGGCTTCGCCTGACAAGCATTGAAAAATGGCAGAATGTTCCGAATCAACCGGAAGCAAAGGCACCCCTTTTTTTCGGGCGAGCTCCATGACCAGATCTCCGGCAACAACCAGTGTTTCTTTATTTGCCAATGCAATGGGCTTCCCCGCCTCAATGGCCCTGAAAGTCGGCACCAATCCGGAAAACCCGACAAGTGCCACCAATACCATGTCCACAGTACTCATTGCACCAACCTGGGCCAGGGCTTCCGCCCCGGCATAAACTTTTATTGGATGGTCTGAAAGTTGTTCACTGACCCATGAATACTTTTCGTCGTTTCCTATCACGACTACATTGGGCTGAAACTTGATGGCCTGCTTAACCAACAGCTCTGCATTTTGTCCGGCAGTGAGGACTTCCGCTTCGAAAAGAGAGGGATGTTGTTCTATTACTTCAAGGGCCTGCGTACCAATAGACCCTGTTGAACCAAGAATGGCTATACGACGCTTCATTAAGATTTTTTCAAGATTGGATTTTACAATACTCCGTTGTCCCGAATTCGGGATTACAAACAACTGATAATTAATCTACTAAAAAACCGAACAAACAGACCACAATTCACTCATAATAAAAACTTTGCGTCATTGAGTTTCTGCGTTTAAGTTTTTTTTAACGAATTACCGGCAACAAAATAATGAGTCCCGGAATTAACAACTAAAACAGGCTAAGGGATTGTTACGAAATAACTTGCCGCTTTAGACTTGTTCTTTTGCCCTTTAACTTCCTTGAAAATCCATTAAGGGTGTGTAATGAATTAAGGTTAGCTGAAAAAATAAATCTCAGGTATTCAGCGAATTATAAAATATTTTCAGGCAGTTTATTCTATTACACACCCTAAATAGCTCGCTATTCGCAGTATTTTCAAGTCGATAAAGAACAAAATAACTTCGTTAAATCTGTCAATTTATTTCATTACAAACCCTAAAAAGCAATATATTCCTGAGGGTCTAAAGGAACCCCATTGTACCACAATTCGAAATGCAGATGAGGTCCGGTAGTCAGTTCCCCGGAATTTCCCACATGAGCAATTGCTTCTCCCGCTTTTACATGATCACCGGTAGATTTCAGCAAGCGCTCATTGTGCTTGTAGATAGAAATCAAATTATTGGCATGCTGCACCTGAATCACATATCCGGTTTCCACTGTCCAGCCGGAAAACACCACAACTCCATCCATTATGGCGGAAACACGTGCCTCGGGCCCGGCAACAATATCCACCCCGAAATGTCCGCGTGGATCTCCGAATCGATTCACCACCAACCCTTTAAGCGGGGTAAAAAAGAAAGTGTTTTCCAAAAGAGATCCGGGGTAAATATCGGATCTTTGGGAAAGATTATATTTTTCTTCCTTCTCTACCAACGCCCGAAAAACAGAATCCTCTTCGGATCTGCTGAATTCCACATCCTTTGTATTTCCAGCGGTATTTGAACTTTTCTCTGTAACCTCATCCTCCGGGTTTTCCATCGGTTCTTCCGGCAGATTCCCCCGAATAATACCCTGCATATTGTCAATAAACTTATTCCGCCGTTCAATCTCTACAAACAGGGAATCAACCCGCTGGGCATTTCGAACAATCATTAACCGCTGATTCGCATCGGGATAGCCAGGAATATATTCCCGCAACCCGGTAAAAGCTATCAGTAAACTAACCAAAACGATAAGCAGGATAGCCGAAAATCCCACAATAGTAAAAACATTTAACCTGGAAAGCCTTATCACAAGCACTTCCTCATAAGTCTGCTCATTAAAAATGGCCAGCCTATATTTATTCTTAAGCTTATCAAAAAAAACTTTTCGTTTACTATCTGCCATGATTTTAATTCAATGTCATAAACTCGCGTTCAATGCTGACAAAATTAAATATAATTGGTGAGGTTACGAAACCTCAGGACAAAACACGACCCCAAACACCCTCAAAAAGAAGCAAGAACAAAAATGTTGGATATTTAGCAGATTTTAACACCCAAAACATTTGGTAAACGTGATAAAAGCCTCTATATTTGCAACCGCTAAAGAGGAAAAAACTTATTGAAAATATATTGCGGGGTGGAGCAGTTGGTAGCTCGTTGGGCTCATAACCCAAAGGTCATCAGTTCGAGTCTGGTCCCCGCTACTGGAAGCCGTAAAACATTTTTTGTTTTACGGCTTTTTTATTTATAAGTTTTGGGTGAAAAATTCAATTAATCTGCTGAACATATTGACTTAAAAGTACTTTTTACCTATCTTTCGTAAAACAATGCACTTCAAAGCCCCATTAAATGCGATACATTAAAAACCTGCATATCCCACTCTTATTCATTTTGTTTCTTTCATTTCCCTTAACAGGACAGGATAGAATTACGGGACATAATTTTGCCAGCCGTTCAGAAATCATCGGAGAAAAAGGCATGGTCGCCACCAGTCATCCATTGGCCACACAAATAGGGCTGGACATACTGAAACAGGGAGGGAATGCCGTAGATGCAGCCATCGCTGCCAATGCAGCATTGGGATTAATGGAACCTACAGGGTGTGGAATTGGCGGAGACCTTTTTGCATTGGTCTGGGATGCTGAAAGCAGCAACTTGTATGGAATTAACGGAAGCGGTCGATCGCCGCAGTTACTTACGATTGACTATTTCCTATCGAACAGAATGGAAAAAATTCCTGCATTTGGACCTTTGCCGGTAACCGTTCCCGGATGCGTGGATGCCTGGTTTGAATTGCACGACAGGTTCGGCACCACCCCAATGGAAAAGATACTGGAACCATCCATACAGTATGCAGAGGAAGGATTTCCGGTAACAGAATTAATCAGCCTCTACTGGACGATATCCTTAAAAAGGTATCAGAACTACCCTAATGTAATGGAAACCTATTCCATTAACGGCCAGGCCCCTCAAAAGGGAGATTTATTTAAAAATCCGGATTTGGCAAATACCTATAAATTACTGGCAAAAAACGGAAAAAAAGCTTTTTACAGCGGCCCGATTACCGAAACCATTGTGAATTTCATACAGGGGCAGGGAGGTTTTTTATCTGAAGAAGATTTTGCCATGCACAAATCAGATTGGACAAAACCTGTTTCCATTGATTACAGAGGATATCAGGTTTGGGAACTACCTCCAAACGGACAGGGAATCACAGCCCAGATAATGTTGAATATTCTGGAAGGATTTCAGTTTTCCGAAGATGAATTTGGCTCAGCCCGCCACCTGCACCTTGTTACAGAAGCCAAAAAACTTGCCTTTGAGGACAGAGCCCGGTTTATTGGCGATCCCGGTTTCTCCGGCATCCCTTTAGAAAAACTGCTGTCAAAAGAGTATGCAACCCAAAGAAGGGCGCTGATAGACACCTCCTATGCGCAGGCTTTCAGCAATGGAAATCCCAACCAAAGCGAAACCATATATCTTACAGTAGCCGACCAGTGGGGCAATATGGTTTCACTTATTCAAAGCAATTACCGGGGAATGGGTTCAGGAATGGTTCCTCCCGGGCTTGGATTTATGTTGCAAAACAGGGGTGAACTATTTTCTCTCACTCCGGGCTCCGTAAATGAATACGCCCCGGGGAAACGACCATTTCATACGATAATCCCGGGTTTTGTAACCAAAAACAATAAACCATGGCTGAGTTTTGGTGTTATGGGTGGAGATTTTCAACCCCAGGGGCATGTGCAGATAATCATGAATCTGATCGATTTCAAGATGAATCTGCAGGAAGCAGGAGACGCCCCCCGGTTTTCTCATACAGGAGGCAGCACACCCAACGGGCAACCGGTAAAGACAACCGGACAGATTCATGTGGAAAGTGAAATTCCGTATAAAACCGTGAGAACTCTCTTGCAACTGGGACACCCGGTCAGTTTTGATCTGGGCGGATATGGTGGATTTCAGGGTATTCTGTATGACCATCAAAGAGGCATATATATCGGAGCATCGGAGTCGCGTAAAGACGGACAGGCGGCCGGATATTAAAGTCAACACCAAAACTGCAAAACGAAAGATCCCAAATCATCAGTAAAAACCTGTTCGTCAAAAGTTTTTGGTTAAATTGCAGATAATATTTTCCTTTGAACGACAACAAGCATTTTTGGGAAACACACTTTTTTGGAAACACATGAGCTTATTTAAAGCAATATCTAACCTGTTTAAAAACAAAGATTCTTTCCTTAAAGGATCTGCTGATTTTTTCTCAAGTCAGACTTCTTCCATGTTAATTGAAGAACTCAACACCATGTCTAAAGAGACAATTGGGCTATCTTCTATTGATGCCCTCGCTCTGAAAATATCAAAAATCAGTGAGGCAGAATGCATTATCATTGCAAAAATAACAGAAGAAAACAATTTCAAACCCATCAGTATTTGTCAGCAGTCGAAACTGCTTCATGACCAAAATACAGAATTTGAAATCGACTCTTTCCTTACACCCGAAACCCGCGATACCCTTCTTGATTTAGATGTACCAACCATCTTATCTCAAATCAATATCCGGACAAAAAAGGCAAATCATGGCTCTGCCCTGATTATTAGCGATAACAACAAGACACCTATCGGTGCAGTATTGGTATTTTCCAGATCAATAGAAGACAAAAAACTAACCAATATCTTAAAGTTCTTCTCTTTCAATATATCGGCTGAACTCAGGCATCTTATCTCCAAGGAAAAACTGGAAAATAAAAATAAAAAACTACTCAGGACGGAGGAAGAATTAAAACTGAAAAACCAGTTACTGGACAACCTCAACAAAAATATTTCAAAGGCCAAGCAGGTTGTTGATGAAAGCAGCCGTCTAAAATCTGCATTTCTGGCCAACCTGAGTCATGAAATCAGAACCCCCATGAATGTGATAATGGGGTTCACCGAATTGTTAAGTGCCGAGAATATGAGCCCGGTTCAAAGAAGAAACTACATCGATATCATTCAACAAAATGGCACCCGGCTTCTTCAAACCATGGATTCACTCATTGACATCTCCAGATTTCAGGCCAAAAATATTGGAAAAGACCAACAGGCATTTTCCCTGAATAAGATGATGCAACAACTGTACAATAATTTTCATGCTGAAATTGATGCCTCGGGTAAACCGATCTCCCTAAAGCTGACCCATACCATTAGCAATGGTGAGGACATTGTAATTCTGGATAAGGAAGCAACCTACAAAGTACTGAATCACCTTCTGGATAACGCCGTAAAATTCACAGCCTCCGGAATTATCAGTTTCGGATATGAGATCAAAGACAACCAAATTCTCTTTCATGTTGAAGATACAGGAGTCGGTATTCCGGAAGGAAAAGAAAAAGAGATCTTCGACCTCTTTCGACAAGGTGATTTGCGCCTAAGCCGGAAATTTGGAGGAACGGGACTGGGTCTGGCAATTGCCAAACGCTATGTAAATGCGATGAATGGTCAAATTTGGTGCAAAAAGAATGAAGAACCTGCACGGGGAACCATGTTTAAATTTTCATTACCCTTATTGAGTAAAAAGAACAAGGAAATAGATTCCCCCACTCAAAACTTGTCCAGACCCCTCATTGCAACGTCCCCTTCTTCAATAATAAACAATCAAACACTCTCCTAAGCAACCTTCAAATTAGAATGCTGCCATCAGTAATCCAATATCTTTGGATGGCAGTTTCAGCTTTTCACCTACCTTATAACTGGTAAGAATTCCTTTGTAGAGATAAAGCCCATGGCTCACTCCTGCATCCTGTTTTATCAGCTGATTGATACCCCCGGCCAATGCCAGGCGCAAAAGCACCGGAGCAAAAATATTACTAAGCGCGATAGAAGAGGTTCGGGCTACACGTGAAGCAATATTGTGTACCCGGTAATGAATCACTCCATGATGAATGGTCACCGGATTGTTGTCTGAATCCGATCCGGAAGCTGCTTCAAGACAGCCACCATTCCCCATATTCAAATCTACAATAATACTTCCGGGTTTCATCCCGGAAACCTGTTCATCAGAAATCAGAAATCCACTCTGAGGGTCAAAATAACGAATGCTGCCAATAACCGCATCCGCCGAACGCAATGCCTTGCTTAGCACATGAGGATGCAATACGGAAGTAAAAAGCCGCTGTCCCACATTTCGTTCCAACTCCCGCAAATTCCGATAAGAGTTATCAAAAACCTTCACCTGACACCCCAGCCCCAGTGCCGCTCTCACAGCAAATTCACCGGCAGTGCCCGCTCCTATCACCACTACTTCGGCAGGAGAAATACCGGTTATGCCACCCAGCAATACACCTTTTCCCTCTTTACTATTACTCAGGTATTCAGATGCTATCAATATGGATGTATAACCCTCTATCTCGCTCATACTTCGCACCACCGGATAACAATCCGACTCATCTTTCAACAATTCGTAAGCCAGTGCATTGATTTTTTTATGCATTAACTGCTGCATCACCTCCCGCTTCTGATTGGCCAGATAAAGTAAAGAAATAAGCAATTGATTGGGGGACAACAACAGCCGCTCCTCCTCATCCGGAGGGGCCACTTTTAACACCACATCGCACCGGAAGGGCTCTTCATGGTTGTTGACAATCTTTGCGCCTGCTTCGGAGAAATCATGATCGTAATAATTAGCCGCATTTCCGGCACCACTCTCAATAACGATTTCATGTCCATTGGCCGCAAGCAATTCAACACCCTGCGGCGTAAGAGGGATTCTATTTTCGCCTTCTTCCCTTTCGCAAGGAATACCAAACGACATAGATTTCTGTTTTCGCCCTATTTCCATCAACTCTTCCATTGGTGCAAGGCCGGCCTGATTCATAGCAAAATAGTACGATGCATTTTTTCTTGAATCCCCCATAGTTTTATTTTTATTTCGGGATTACACAATTCATGAGACTTTTAATGTTCTGGAACCATCCTCTTCTTCTTCGATATAAACATCAAGCCGATCGTCGGGCAATACACCGGCAACTTTTTCGGGCCATTCGATGAGGCAATAATGATTGCTAAAAAAATAATCCTCATATCCCATATCAAAAACTTCAGTAACATTCTTCAACCGGTAGAAATCGAAATGAAAAATCGTTTCTCCCGCTTTACCTTCATACTCATTCACAAGTGCAAAACTGGGACTGGTCACCGTGCCTTCCACGCCCATAACCCGGCATAAACCTTTGATAAAAGTGGTCTTTCCAACACCCATGTTTCCATAAAAAGCCACCACCTTGTATTCTCTTAATAATGGCAAAAATTCATGAGCTACCCTCTCCACATCCTGTTCTGATTGAATGGTAAATTTCCGATTCATAAATATTCTTTATTTACAATACTCCGTTATCCCGAAGCTTCTGGATTACAAAGAACTGATAATTAATCCATTATAAAATCAGCCAAACAGTCCACAACTCACTCATAATAAAAACTTTGCGTCATTGCGTCTCTGCGTTTAGGCTTTTATTAACGGACTATTGTTATTTAGGAACTTCCACAAAAATACAACAAAGATCTTCAAATCGGATGACAACCATTACTTTTCATCGCAACGGAATTAACTCTACCAGAGGAACCATCATTTCCTCAAGCGAAACTCCCCCATGCTGAAACGTATCTTTGTAATAATTGACGTAATAATTATAGTTGTTGGGATAAGCAAAAAAATCATCCCCCTTGGCAAAAATATAGGATGTCGAAACATTGGGGCGGGGAAGAAACACCGATTCCGGAGACTTCACTTCAAAAACATCCCTGGCCTTATAAGCCAGATTTTTTCCCTGTTTAAACCGCAAATTAGTGTTGGTATTCCGGTCTCCAACCACTTTCACAGAATGCTGAACCCTTATGGCCCCATGATCGGAGGTCAGTATCACTCTGACCTTTTCGGATGACAACTTTTTAAGCAGGTCAAAAAGCGGAGAATGCACAAACCAGGAGCGGGTTAAAGAACGGTAGGCCGACTCATCGGAGGCAAGTTCACGTATCATTTTAATTTCGGTCCGGGCATGCGAGAGCATATCTACAAAATTATAGACCAGAACCGACAAGTCATTGTTCAAAAGCTGTCCATAATTTTCGGTCAGTTTCCGACCTGCTTCATTGTCACTGATTTTATGGTAACCAAAAGAAAAATCCCTTCTCATGCGCTTAAAGAAGGTCTGAATCAACTCCTCTTCGAAATTGTTGCGTCCGCCTTCCTCATCATCGTCCACCCAATAATCGGGATAGAACTCTTTAATTTGGGTGGGTAAAAGTCCTGAAAAGAGAGCATTCCGGGCAAACTGAGTTGCGGTGGGCAGGATGCTGCAATAAGTGGAGTCGGAAACGACCTCAAATAAAGAGCGAATATCATGTCGGATGGTCTCCCACTGGTCGAGTCGGAAATTATCAATGACCACCCAAACCACTTTTTCACCATTATCCAGCCGGGGTAAAACCGAATGTTTAAAAACCCGGTGCGACATGAGTGGTGCTTCATCGTCCACCAGCCACTGTTCATAATTCTCTTTAACCGTACGTGCAAACAGTTGATTGGCTTCTCCCTTTTGCATTTTCAGCACCTCATCCATCGGACTGTCGGTACTCTGCAATTCAAGCTCCCAAAAAACCAGTTTTTTGTAAACTTCCTGCCACTCACTCATAGTCAGTTTATCACTCATGCGAAAGCCCAGATTGGAGAATTCCGCCTGGTAGGCACTGGTTGCTTTCTGTGAAACAAGACGTTCCCGATCCACGTGGCGTTTAATGGATGATAAAATTTGATTGGGCTTTACCGGCTTTATCAGATAATCGGATATTTTACTACCGATGGCCTGATCCATAATGTCCTCTTCTTCACTTTTGGTGATCATTATGACAGGTAAACTCGGGCGTAACTCCTTCATTCTTGAAAGTGTTTCCAACCCACTTAAACCAGGCATATTTTCATCCAAAAAGACAAGGTCAAAACGCTGACTTTCTAAATTCTCCAGTGCATCATTCCCATTGGAAGCGGTTTCAATAAAAAAACCTTTCTCTTCCAGAAATAATATGTGAGCCTTCAGGTGTTCAATCTCATCGTCCACCCAAAGAATTCTGATTTTCTTAGTTTCTTCCATAACTCATCTATTCTCCTATGGGATTGTGCAGAAATCACTCCATTTAAAACAGTCAATTCATTTCAACTAAAACCCCTGATTAATACAAACTGCCTCTACAGCATAAAAAAAACTTTCTTGATTATTCCCCACTAACATAGGGTTCTTCAGGAATTTCGCTTTCAGTAATTATGATGGCCGACGGGTCACTCCCCGGCAAATATCTATCCAGGAAAAACTGTCGGTACTCTTCAATGTCGGAAGCAGATTTAAGTTTACCGAAATTATCCTCAGAAACAAGTAACAACAAAGGTCTCCCCGGATTTGTAACAGCAAAAACAGAGGGATTGTTTACCAGGGCAAAAAAGTAATCCAATCCAACTCTGCTATTCACGAAAGGTCCTGTTCGCAATGTTTTGTAAGAACCCCCAATTGTGCCGCTTTCCAATTGGAGCCTGCCTACAGTAAAGCGGTCAAAATTAAAATTGGCCAGATAAAACAATATCTGATTGACATCTGCATCTGGCTGAAGTGCAATCATCAAATAATGCACCGCATCAGCCTGAAAGTCAAATTTTTCGGCACCCTCTTTTGATTGTGAGTCCTCTCCTACCTCCGACGATTCCCTGCGTTCTTCTGACGATGCGGCAAATAGGTCTTTCCCGGGTTCATGGCCCTGTTTCAGCATATCCAGCCAGTGTCGTGCCACCTCAGCTTGCAATGACCCGGGAAAAGCATTGGTCAAGGCAAGCAAACCATTCCGGAAAGCATTCCGATTCCCGGCCTGACTGTAAGCTGCTGCGTTAAGCAACATTGTCTGAGGCATTATTTCCTCATAATCAGACTCAAGGATAAACCCGGTTTTTTGCAGGGTGCGACTCAAAAAACCCTCTTTAAAATCGCTGAAAGCCTCAGCGTACAATGAATCCAACGCTTGCTCACCGTCTTCAATTTTTTCAAAATAGTCTGGATCTTCAACAAACGCAGCGAACCGGCTATCAGGATAATCGTCCTGTATTACCTGCCCATAATGCGACAAACAAGGACGATCGGGAATTTCAGCACAGGAAAGATAAATACCCATCAGCGCTTGTTCGCGGAAATTGGTCTGAGGATACTCACTGATCAATTCTTCAAACCGGTCAATTGCTTCGGTATGTTTTTCAAAATTCTGTGCCAATAAATGTCCGGCATTAAACAGCGCTTTCTGAATTTTTAAATGAGATTCCTCCATTGTTTCAGGAGAAAGAGGCAACGCAGAGAGTAGTGCCTGCCGGTCAGGTTTCCCGGTTTCTTCCCGGGTATCGGTTTCCTTAACAGGAGCGGGAGGTTGCTGACTAAACGGATCGGCGGGCATCATCCCGTCATTGGCGCCCAGGTCTTGTTGCTGCATCTGAGACTTCTTGTTTTTTCTGCGCCAATTATCCTCCAGTTCACGTCGGCCCCACCGTTTCTCAAACTCCATCTGCCCCAGACTAATCATGGTCTGATTGTAAAAGTACCACTTCCCTGCCTCATCTGTATTTCTGCTACCCCTGTTGGCAAAGTTCCGGTAAAAGAATGCATCATCCATTTGTCCGCCAAATTGTTCCTGATCCTCTTGTTCCTGATTAGACGCCAACAAATCGTCGATAAATCGGTTTCTCTCCTCTTCCGAAAGCGATGCAATGCGCTGAACACTATCTTCGTACTGGATGATTTGTAAACTTTCAGCCAGTGGTGTCAGCTTGCGGCGAAACTGCTGAATTCCAGAAACACCCGGATAATCCTGAGGTAAAGCAGTAAGTGTAGAGTCGTAATAGGCATCAGCGGCCACATAATCGCCCGACTGAAAATAAATATCTGCCATACGCTGGTAGATATTTCCGGCAAGAATACGGTTCCTTTCTCCATAACCTGCTGCCAGCTGCAAATTCAACAATGCGTTCAGGGTATCCCCTTCCCAAAAGTATGTTTCGGCAATGGAAAAATATATCTGATTTCTATAATCGAGGTTTTTGTATTCTCCGGCATATTTTTCAAGTATTTGCCTCGATTCTCCAGGATTATCAGCCCCACCGGAAAGCAAGGCATTTTTAATCCGGGCATAAATCACCATCTCGTAATAAGGGTTCATTGCAACAACCTTTCGATACGCATTATGAGCCAACTCAGTCCGGTCGAGTTTCTCGGCCACCTGTCCCAATATAAAATACCAACGAATTTTTTGCCAGCGATCGGCGGCATTTTCGGCAGCCAATTGGCAATAATCCACCGCATTTTCAAAATCATCCTGAACCAGCCAGTACCACGCATAAGTAGCTGATGCTTCAGAGAAATATTGCTTTTCATTTTCTACCCCGCCGGCATACCGTTCGAGACTCAGCCGGGCATTTTGCAAATCCCCCATTTCAATGTAAGCCCGGGCAATCCAGAGCATCGCCTCAAAGCGAACCGATTTTTCGGGGAACAACTGGAGAACCATATTAAAGGCTCCGATAGCTTCATACCATTCCCTTGAATAGATGTGCGACTTTCCTATAAGCATATAGGCATCATCCACCCATCTGTTAAATTCCCGTTGATTGTAAAAATTACGATATTCCTCTCCGGCACCACGCACAGAGCGACCAGGCTTGGCAGTAATAGAATGTTTCTCAATAAGTTTATAAGCTTTTCGGATTGCCCTGTTCATATCGGACGATGAAACCTGCCCCCCCGAGTTTTCAGAAAAAGCAAACAGAGGTAACACTTTGGTATAATCGTTGGTCACCGACTCTCGCATTTTATCCTGCCCGCGGTCAAAACTTTGCTGTCCGTTGAACAAAACATTATACCTGGCAGTAAGATTGTGATATCCGCGCGACAACCAGGTGTTTTTCTGCGTTGAACACCCGGATAAGACCAATAAAACAAGTAAAAATATTATAAAATTTTTCTTCATGTACAAAACAAGACTGATAATACATTATAAACTGCCCTGTGGCAAAAATATTTCACAAATTGAGTAAGAAAAAATACTTTTAACCTGATTAATTCAGGCGCACTCGTTATCAGAAAAACCAATTTGTAATTTGACCAGTGCAATGAACAATCCGGAAGTTTTTAAAGCCTAAACAATTACCAACAAAGATAATCATCTGAGTGGAAGTTTATTCGAAGCATCCCTGCTAATTTACCATTTATTTCAATCCGGGGATCGTGCAAGAACAGGTTCATTGAGAAACATTTAACTAACACCACAGACATGAGAGTTGACATTATTGAGGACGATGCTGTTTTCAGTAGAATGATTGAGCACATATTAAAACAAACTGACCTATGTGAATCCAGAGTTTATCATGATGGCCGGAGTTTTCTGAAACAACTCTCGCCTCAAACAGATGTGGTGACACTGGATCTTGGCTTACCGGATATTTCGGGTACCGGGTTGATGAAAAAAATAAAAAATTTCAATCCCGAAATTGAGATAATTATCATTTCAGGCCAGGACAACATCAGTCTGGCCGTTCAGCTATTAAAAGAAGGTGCTTTCGATTACATTACCAAAGATGAAAATATCAAAGAACGACTCTTGCATACCCTGAAGAAAATCCGCTCCAATCAGGATCTCAGGCAGCAAGTCGCCCAACTCAAAAATGAAGTCTCGGATAAATATCCTTTTCATGACACTCTTTTAGGAACCAGTTCTGCCCTTAAAAGCACTTTCTCCCTCATTGAAAAAGCAACTAAAGTGCCGAACATCAATGTCTCTATTCTGGGTGAACCAGGGACAGGAAAAGAGCTGGTGGCCAAAACCATTCATTATAATTCAACCCGAAAAAATCACCCTCTTTTAAAAGTCAATGTTACGGCAATGTCTAAAGAGCAGCTCAAAGTTTCGCTGTTTGGGATAGAAAAAGGGGCTTTCCCGGATGCTTTAATGACCACCAAAGGCAAATTCGAAGAAGCAGGAGAAGGCACTCTTCTGCTGGATGAGGTCACCGATTTTGATGCTGACATGCAAATTGCGTTGCTAAATGTTTTTCAGGAAAGAAAAATCCGACGCATTGGAAGCAACGAAGAACGGGACGTAAAGTGCAGAGTTATTACCATCACGTCGTACGACCTGCTACAAGCCGTAAAGGAAAAGAAATTCAGAGAAGATTTATACTACCAACTGGTGGGACTGCCCATCACCATGCCTCCACTCAGGGAAAGAGGAAAAGATGTTATCATTCTGGGCGATTTTTTTCTGGAATCGTTCTGTCAGAAAAATAATTTGCCCTCAATGAACTTATCATCGGGGGCAAAAAAGAAGTTATTGTCACACGATTATCCGGGAAACATCCGGGAGCTGAAAGCCATTATTGAACTTGGTGCAGTTCTGGCAAACAGCCCTGTTTTGGAAGAACGACACATTGTTTTTAATCATTCCGACTCCACACCTGAATTCCTTCATGAAGAACTCACCATGAAAGAATACAACGACCGCATCATCCTCTATTTCATGAGAAAATACAATAATGTTATGGAAGTTGCCAAACGACTGGGCATTGGGAAATCGACCATCTACAATCTACTGAAAAAACGGAAGGAAGAGAACGAAATCTCTTAACCTGTTTAAATCCGGCAAAAAACTCAAACAGACTGTCTTACACGGCGATAACCTCCAGTATTTCAGGAACTTTCTGCTTAACAACCATTTCCACCCCCCCTTTAAGTGTTTGAATACTCATGGGGCAGCCGTCACAAGCTCCTTTAAGCCGGACTTTCACCTGCAAATCGTCGGTAATACCAACAAAAATAATATCACCTCCATCAGACTGAAGATAGGGGCGAATGGAATCCAGCGCCTCCAGGACGCGTTGTGTCAGTGTTTCCTTATCTATTTCCATAATCGTCTATTTTCTTGTTATTTCCACCACTTTAGTTGGCGGAAGATCCTGATTGCGTTTTTCGACCGCCTTTACAACAGCTTCTCCCAATTCCACAAACGCTTTCCCGGTAACCGAATCAGGATTAAGGGCTGACGGCTCCCCACGGTCACCGCCCTCACGAATGCTCTGAACAATAGGAATCTGGCCAAGCAATTCCACATGCAGTTCTTCAGCCAGACGTTTACATCCGCCTTCACCAAATATATAGTATTTGTTATCAGGCAATTCCGCCGGCGTAAACCAGGCCATATTCTCGACCAAACCCAAAACCGGAACATTTATTTTCTCCCCGGTAAACATACTGATTCCCTTCCGGGCATCGGCAAGTGCCACGTCTTGAGGAGTACTTACCACAACAGCACCCGTAAGAGAAATGGTCTGCACTACCGTGAGGTGAATATCACTGGTTCCGGGAGGCAGGTCGAGCAGGAGGTAATCCAGTTCTCCCCATTCGCCATCGCCAATCAACTGCTTGATAGCACCGGTGGCCATAGCCCCTCTCCACACCAATGCATCATTGGCATCCACAAAATAACCGATACTCAGATTCTTAACGCCATACTTTTCTACCGGAACAATCTTGTCTTTACCATCCACTTTGCGCAGAACAGGACGAACACCCTCGGTTTGAAACATTTTTGGAATAGACGGGCCAAACACATCTGCATCAAGCAAGCCCACCTTATAGCCCATATTAGACAATGCTACCGCCAGATTGCTGGCAACAGTGGATTTTCCGACACCTCCTTTCCCGGAGGCTACGGCAATAATATTTTTTACATCAGCCAAAAGCTTCGGCTCAGAAATAGGAGCACGGGGGTTTACTTTTATAAAAATATTGCCCTCTATCTCGGCATCCTCGCCAACATATTTTTTGATGGCCTGAACTGATGCTTTCCTGATTGCTGAAACAAACGGATCATTGACCCTGTCGAATTTCAAGCTGAAACTAATTCGTTTCCCGTCTATTCGAATATCGTCCTCAACCATCCCCAAAGACACAATATCCTTCTCTTTGGCAGGATGGATTACATGCTTTAAAGCATCCGTTACAAGCTGTGGATAAAAACTCATACTCTAAATTTATTTAAACTTTTTAAAGATAAGGGCAAAGATAAAAAAAATTCTACAAAGCGAACAAATGCTTATTTAAACCACCCCCATTTTTTTTTGAATTTCGATAATGATTTAATTAAGCCTGAACCAAATAAATTATAAAAAAAAGGTGTCCGATTTCAACACCGAATAGGAATGATACCACTTACCGATAAAAAACGCTACCACCCACATTATCTTTTTTTTCATTTTTTGGCAATCTCCCTCCCAGTGGCAACAGAATGTTGCCAAAAAATGAAAATTATTGCCAAAATATAAAGGTGGTATCAAAATTTGCCGTTACGTGGTATCATTCTTCATCGGTATTAAAAGTCCGATAAAAAACAGAGATTATTTTCCAAAAAGGTTGGGATTCGAAATGACATTCAGACCTTAAGTTTTTCGGGGTTCATCATAATAATTCGTCCCTGAAAAATATTTTTATTAAATCATAATCGAACAATCGTTCGTTAAAAAAAGCCTAAACGCAGAGACACAAAGGCGCTAAGCTTTTATTATCAGAGAGTTATAAAATATTTTGGCTTAAGTTTATAGTCGCGTGTGTCTGTCTATAGATTGCTTCGGCCTGAGCCCTCGCAATGACGTACTTTTACTTTAATATGGA
>Ga0163219_100150_pt1 | contig 18693 bp, 16 predicted proteins | sample MSEWel2016_04_06_FD_113150 | JGI IMG/M metagenome (GOLD analysis project Ga0163219, IMG submission 113150) | Subsurface microbial communities from deep shales in West Virginia, USA - MSEEL Well Study Marcellus 3H_2016_04_06 ...
CATGGTGACAGCCTTCGCGGTGGCCACCGGCTACGGCATCGCCCTGACCTGAAAGCGGGATGCCGACGCCCGGCTCAAGCCGCCTGTTCCGCGACTGTAACCGCCGCCGTTCGCCGACCATGCGGGCGTCCTTCGCCGAGGCGAAGACGCTTCAGCAGGAGCGCGTTGACGGCGACCAGCACGGAGCTGCCCGACATGGCGATGGCGGCCACCTCCGGGCTCAGGGTGATGGGATAGAACACCCCGGCCGCCGCCGGGAACGCGACCACGTTGTAGCCCACGGCCCACCAGAGGTTCTGGTGCATCTTGCGCAAGGTCGCTCGTGAGAGCTCGATCGCCTTCACGACGTCGAGGGTGTCGCTGCGCATCAGGACGACCTTGGCGCTTTCGATGGCGACGTCTGTGCCGGCGCCGATGGCGAACCCGACGTCCGACTGGGTGAGGGCGGGGGCGTCGTTGACCCCGTCGCCGACCATGCCGACCTTGTTGCCCTGCGCCTGCAATTCCTTGACCTTCGCCGCCTTGTCGCCGGGCAGCACCTCGGCCAGCACGATGTCGATGCCGAGCTCGCGTCCGATGCGCTGCGCCGTGCCCAGGTTGTCGCCGGTGATCATCGCCACCTTCACGCCCAGGGCCTGCAGTCGCTCGATGGTTTCCCGCGCGGTCGGGCGCGGCGCGTCGGCGATGGCGATTAGGCCGATCACCCGACCGTCCTGGGCGATGTGGGCGACGGTGCGGCCCGCGCCCTGCAACTCGACCGATCGGGCCGCGAGCGGACCCAGATCGATGCCGTTCTCCTCCATCAACATGCGGTTGCCCGAGTAGACCGTCCGACCGTCCACGACAGCGCGAACGCCCTTGCCCTCAAAGGCGGCGAAGTCCGTCAGCGGCGGCAACGCGAGCCCCTTGGCGCGCTCGAGGACGGCGACGGCGATGTGGTGCTCCGAGCCTTGCTCGATCGCCGCGGCCGTGGCGATGACGGTCGCCTCGTCGAACCCTGGACCGGGGACCACCTGCTCCACCTTAGGTTGGCCCATGGTGAGGGTGCCGGTCTTGTCGAAGATGACGACGTCGAGCTTGACGGCGTCCTCCAACGCGGCGGCGTCCTTGATCAGGATGCCGTGGGCGGCGCCCAGGCCGGTGCCCACCATCACCGCCATCGGCGTGGCGAGGCCGAGCGCGTCGGGGCAGGCGATGACGAAGACCGTGATGGTGAGCGTCAGCGCGAAGAGCAGCGTCTGGCCGATGATCCAGAACCAGACAGCGAAGGTCAGAAGGCCGATGACGATCGCCGCGAGCACCAGCCACTGCGATGCGCGGTCGGCGAGGAGCTGGGCGGGCGCTTTGGAGTTCTGGGCCTCCTGGACCAGCTTCACGATCTGGGCGAGCGCGGTGTCGGAGCCCACCTTGGTGGCGCGGTATCGGAAGGCGCCGGTCTTGTTGATCGACCCGCCCACAACGGTGTCGCCGACCTTCTTGGAGACCGGCAGGGACTCCCCGGTTAGCATCGACTCGTCGATTTCCGATGCGCCCTCTTCGATGACGCCGTCCACGGGGATCTTGCCGCCGGGCCGGACGACCACAACGTCCCCCACCAGAACTTCGGCGGTCGAGATCTCCACCTCGACCCCCTGGCGGATCACCTTGGCGGTCGGGGGGGCGAGATCCATCAGACGCCGGATAGCTTCCGAAGCGCCAGCGCGGGCGCGCATCTCCAACCAATGCCCGAGCAGGATAAAGACCAGCAGCAGGGCCGAAGCCTCGTAGAAGTTCTCCGCCTCGAAGAAGAAGGTGGTCCCCACACTGAACAGATAGCCGGTCCCGACGCTCAGCAGGACAAGCACGGCCATGTTGAACACGCCGCGCTGCAGGGCTCTGACCGCCGCGATGAAGAACGGCCAGCCCGGCCACAGGATCGCCCCGCTCGCGAGCACGAACAGGACGAGATCCAGGTCCCAGCCGAACGGCGGATTCACCCGCAGGAAGTCCATGCCCATCGGGGCGAGGAAAAAGATCGGCACGGTGAAGGCCAACGCCACCAAGAAGCGGTTGCGCATGTCCCGGGCCATGGCCTGCATGTCCATGCCGGGCCCGTGCCCCATGTCGGCCATGGCGTCGTGCTCGCCGTGGTCGGCGTGCTGCGCCTTCGACGCGGCCTTGCTGGACGGCGCGGCCTTGTTATGCGCGTGGTCGTGACGCGCATCGGCGCTGACCGCGTCCTGGCCGGGCGCGCAGACGTGGCGCGGCACGACTTGCCCGGCGCAGTGGAAACCGCAGTCCCGCACCGCCTGTTCGAGCTCGGTGTCACTGACCAGCGCCTCGTCGTAGGTCACGGTGGCGCTGGCGGACGCGAAGTTGGCGGCGACCTTGCGGACGCCCTTATGGCGCCGAAGGTGCTTCTCGATGACCAGAGGATCCAGCGGCGTGCGGAATCCGGAGACGTCGACCGTCGTGGTGCGCATAGGCGAAAAACTCGCAGGTTGCGGCGCGCGGAAAGCGCCGGATCAGGCGGGGGAACGCTTGGCGTTCTGGGACGGACGCAGCCGTGGGATAAAGGCTGGGGTCGTGCGCTTGTAGGCGGCATAGGCCTCGCCGAAGCGCGCGGCGGTCTCGCGCTCTTCGCTCACGGCCAGGCGCCAGTACATGAACACCAGCACCGGGAACAACGCGAGCGTGAGCAGGGTCGGCCACTGCAGCAGGAAGCCGAACATCACCAGGACGAAGCCGACGTATTGCGGATGCCGCACGCGGCTGTATGGACCCGTGGTGGCCAGCGTGCCCTCCCGCTGTGCACGGTAGAGCACCGGCCAGGCCGCCGAGATCGCCCAGAAGCCGCCGCCGATGAAGGCGAAGCTCAACAGGTGGAAGGGGCCGAAGTGGGGGTTGGCCTTCCAGCCGAACATCATCTCCAGGAGGTGGCCGGCGTCGTGCGACCACCAGTTCACGCTGGGGAAGCGGCTCTGCAGCCATCCCGAAAGCAGGTAGATCGTCAGGGGAAAGCCGTACATCTCCGTGAAAAGCGCCACCAGGAAAGCGCTGAAGGCCCCGAAGGAGCGCCAGTCCCGCTTCGTCTTCGGCTTGAAGAACGTAAAGGCGAAGAAGATGAACAGAGCGGAGTTCAGGATCACCAGGGACCAGAGGCCGTAGGCGGGCGTGTCGGACATGGCAGCCTCTCTCAGCGCTTGTGTTGATGCGACTGGCCGCCGGCTTGGCCGTCAGCGTCGCCGCCGCCGTGACCCCCGTGTCCACCGTGCATGCCCATGTGCAGCAGCGGGCACAGTAGCAGCAGCAGAAACGGCAGCCAGCCGAGCATGTGGACCCGGTGCTCGCCGACCAGCAGATAGATCAGGCCCGCAGCGAAGGCCGCGATCGTCAGCCCCATGAGGAGCTTCCGCGCTCTCGGTTGCTGCGCGCCCTTCTGAGGCCCAGCTTGCGCATGTTCCATCTGACCTCCTGGCGCGGACGCGCTGACCACGTTGAATGTTCTGCGCAAACGACGCGGGGGAAGCCGAGAACATTACAGCGGTGTGGTCCTGCTCCCGGGTCCATCCACGCGGTCCTAAGCGCCCCGCATTGGAGACGAGATGGCCTGGACGGCGGGCGCGATCATAAATCAGTCTGCCCGGGGGCTCGTGCCGCCAGGAAGTCCCGCGCGGGCCCACGAGAGGGCTTCCTGCAGCCGCTTCTCCTGGTCGGGAGAGACGGAGGAGCGGATCACCCGGCCCCCGAATGTTGCGAGTTCGGCCAACACCTTATCCGAGGAGTACGGGGGCCCCGTGCGTACTTCCGGTAAGGGATCGGTCAGTGAGGAAATCGCGGCCATGGGTCTGTCAGGGCAAGAACCCTCGAGCACACGACGCAGGCGGCTCCTGTGGAAGGTCGCTCTGATCGTGGGGGCGGGTGTCTCCGCGCTGGCGATCCACTGGCCCGAGGAGCGATCGCGGAATGCCCATGACGACGAGCGGCTTTGGTTCTCGACCGGCCAACGTGACGCTCACGCCGCTGCGCAACGCTGACCGGCTCGTCGGGCGTGGAAGTGCTTCTGGGCGACGGTGTTGCGCGCGAGCATCTAGACGTGGTGGTCGAGGGCGAGCCGGTGTGTTGGAGCCGCTGTCCGACCAGCTGCGGTGAACGCCTCGCCGAGGCGCCCTACGTCCTCCGCTCACCGATGGCGGGGCGCTCTGAATCTCATACCGCCACGCATGGGCTCAGACGTCGAAGTAGCCGCCGAGGAAATTGCGCAGCGAGCCGCCGTGGTGGCCGCCTCCATGGCCACGCCCATGAGCGTGACCGTGATCTCGGGAGCGGCGATAGTCGTCCTGGCGCTGAGGCCCGTCACGCGTTTGCGGTTGGCCGAAGTCTGCCGCCGCCGCATGCTCGATGATCTTGTCCAGTTCGCCGCGATCGAGCCACACGCCCCGACATTTGGGGCAGTAGTCGATCTCCACGCCCTGTCGTTCGCTCATCACGAGGTCGACCTTGCAGTTCGGACATAAAAGGCCGTGCGAGGTCACTTGTTCGGACATGGTCCTGCCTCCGTCGGAGGGTGGGCGGCCGCGGCCCCCGGGCAGACCGATGACCTGGGCTTGTGTGGCGCGGCGGCGTTGAGGTGCGGGTCTGCTTCGCGCGTGGGGCATCCTGACGATCGCAGGTCTGCCGGCCCACGAGGGCCGTGCGCTTTGCGGGCGTTGTCACAGTCGTTCATAACTGAACACCGCCCGCACAGGGTCGTACTTCCGACCGGGCCGGGCGACGTGGAATGTGAGGCGATAACGACCGGGTTGCGGCAGCGCCAGATAGCCGCCGTAGGTTGGCGTCCTGGCGCCTTCGATCGGCCGCAGCGGCATGGATCCGTGTCCGGGATAGCCATGACCTTTGATGTTCAGCATCACGTCGGCATCATCGATCGGTGCGTTCGTCTGCACGTCCCGGGCTTTCAGGGTGACATGATAGAGATTGGTCCGCTCCCCCACGTGTCGGGGCGGCAAAGGCTGGGTATGCGCCGCCGCTTCCGCCGATCGTGTAGCGGCGGCGGGCGCGGCGACGCCGTACTCGAACCTGACCCCCTCCACCACCTGGGATCGACCCCTGACGCCTGGGGAGTCACATGCCGCCGTGGCCGCGGAGACCACCGCGAGCAGCAGCGCGCGGGCGGCGAAAGATCGGGCATGGGGCTCAGACATGTGACCTTCTCTCGAGACTCCACCTTCAGGGTCTCGCGCGATGACGCAGGGCAAGGTCCGCCATTACGTACATGAGGCTCGGAAATACCCGAGAGGTCTTCAAAGGAGTGCTTGCCCGGCGCTAGCGCCGGGAGCCTAGGACGGCGATCAGCGTGGCGCCAGGCAGGAGCCGCACAAGGGCCGCCGCCCAATCGTGCGCTTCGCGCGCGTCGGCGCAGATGGCGACCTCGAAGGCGGGACCCTCGCCGGGGCGATCGAGGCAAATGATATAGCTTTGCATCTGGAGGCGTCCTGAATGGGGGTTGGTGGGCGTGTCGGCGGCTCCCGGCGGAGCTAAGGCTGGAGCAGTTTCTCGGCGCGGGTCTTGGCCCAGCAGTCGGCGAGGGGGCAGGCCTGGCACGTCTCGGCCATGGCCTGGCGCAGGGCGCCTCGGGCGCGGTGCAGGCGCACGGCGGCGTTGTTGGCGGTGAGCTCGAGCCGGCGGGCGACCTCTTTGAGCGGCCGGTCCTCGAGATAGGTCTCGCCGAGGATCTGCCGGTACTCGGGCTTGAGCGCGCCGAGCGCGGCCTTCAGGCAGTCGCTCGGGGCGACGAGATCCGCCTCGTCGTCGGCCGCGTCCGGGGCGGGCTGGACGGCGAGGGCCTCGAGGGTGCGGCGCCGGACCGCGTCCCTTCGGTAGCGGTCGACCACCAGCCGACGCAGGGAGACGCCCATCCAGGCCTGCGGGCGCTGGACCGCGCCGAGGGTTTCGGCGTGCTGCAGGAACTTGATGGCGGCGTCCTGCCAGGCGTCCTCGGCGTCCTGCAGGCAGGGCAGGCGGCTGCGCAGGAAGCGCAGCTGGCGGGGCCGCTCGGCGGCGAGCTGCAGGGCGAGGTCAGGGGCGCCGTCTTGAGTATCCGACAGCCCGGAGAAAGATTCCCACGGCTGTAATGTTTCGGCGCGACCTGCGTTGTCGAATTGTGAAGCGTTGGCGTGAAGCATTCGACTGTCCCTCGATCTGTTCGACGCGAAATCTCAACGCTGAAGCGTGAGGTTTCTTTGATCGGGATCAAGGTTGATCTTTATCTTCCGAGGCGGGGAAATTCTGAGGGATTTCGCCGCTAGGTGCGTAAAACCTAAATCCGGCGAGTCCAGGGTGGCCGCAAGGGTGAGACCGCGCGGCGCGCACCTAACCGCTGCCTCGCCGCCAGGGCTCAGTGACTGAAGAGGACGGGCAAGCGAGGGCTTGCTCTAGGAGCCGCACCCATAACCAGGATTCCGCATACGTTCGAACCGTGATTCACAAGCTTTCAGAGGAGGGCGCGAATGACGGAATTCTGGCCGGCTTAAGCCGTTGCTGCCGAACAAGCCGCGCGGTGTGCCGCGGGCGGATGCGCCGGCCGTCTACCGACCGAGGAAGACCCTGTACAACCGTTGTGTCCTGCGAAGCTGATGCTCGACAGCGCCTGCGCCACGGCGCACCGCTCGGCGGCTGGCGGAGAAGGGGGGGCTCACGCCGACGCCACAGGCCGCTCGCGTGGCGGACGGACCACCAAGCTCCACGCCCTGGTGGACCAACGCGGCCGGTTGGTGGCCTTCGTCGTCACAGCCGGGCAGCGCCGCGACGCCGTTGTCGCCTCCGAGCTGATCGCCAGGACGGCGGACGCCCACAGCCTCGCCCGCGGCGCGCGGCCCATCATCCACTGCGCCTTACCGCAAGCGCCTGCACCCCTTCGACGCCGAGGCCTACAAGCGCCGCAACCTGGTCGAGCGCCTTCTGCGGGCTCAAGGACTTGCGCCGCATCGGAACCCGCTACGACAAGCTCGCCTGCACCCAAGCCGCCGCCGTCTGCCTCTTAGCCATCGTCACTTGGTGGAATGAGACCCGACCCTTAGTCCTGCCGCCCAGGATTCACTCCCTGCCCGGCTGCGCCGGAATGCGCCGGCCGCGTTCAGGTCGCTCTCCATGCGAGAGGGCCACTCTGATCAGCCTTGTCCGCGGCGTCGTGTCGATTCGAGCACCGCCGTGACCCCGTGCCGGGCCAGGCGGGTGGCAAGGATATCCGTCGGCGTCGCCCCATCTCCGAACGCCTGGCGACGCTCACGATGGTGATTTCGCGCGCGCCGCGCTTCTCGCGTGTCCTTCCAGCCGTTTATGATCCGCTCGCAGCCAAGCCTCCGACGACGGGCTAGGCTGCACGTGGATGAGAAGGGTCTTGTAGTCCATCACGGCTTGTCCTGTCCGGTGCGCACCTGGATCCTTCGGAAGCCGTAAGGGCTCCGACCCGCAATCGCGACGCGATCAGCGCTGGCAGGCCGCAACGGTCGTCGCCCCTTCGTCCCAGCCGCCGCCGAGCGCCTTGTGCAGCGCGACGAGATGGATCGAGACGGCGCTCGTACTTTCCACGAGCAGCAGTTCGCTATCGTGCAGCGTCCGTTCCGCATCCAGCACCTCGAGGATGCTGTCGAGGCCGTTCTCGTAGCGCCATCGCGTGAGTTGGAAGGCGGCTCTATTCTGGTCGACGGCGCGCGCAAGCGCCGCGCGGCGGGTCTGCTCCTCGGCAAACGCCGTGAGCGCCCCGTCGACCTCGTGCAGCGCGCCCAGCACGGTTCGCCCGTAGGCGACCCCGGCGGCTTGCGCACGATAGGCCGCCGCCTGCATTCTGGCGCGGCGGCGTCCGCCATCGAGAAGGGGTAGCTGCGCCTGCGGACCGATCACGCCGAAGCGGCTGGCCCAGTCGACCAGGTTGGTCAGGTCCTGCGCCTGGTATCCGCCGGTCGCGAGCAGGGTCAGGCGCGGATACCGCTCGGCGCTAGCGACGCCCTGGCGGGCGACCGCCGCATGCCAGCGCGCCTCCGCCGCCCGGATGTCGGGTCGACGGCAGATGAGTTCCGCAGGCAAGCCAATCGCCACCTCGGCGGGTGGGGCCGGGACCGAGCCGACGGTTTCGAGCTCCGCCCTGAGCGCGCCGGGCTCAAGGCCGAGAAGGCGGCTCAGCGCATTGATGTCCGTGGCGATCTGCCGATCGATCAGCGGGAGTTGCGACTCGATCAGGCTGGACTGCGCCGCCGCTCGGGCGACGTCCACCTGAGTGGACAGGCCAAGTCGCCGCCGGTCGCCCGCGACACGCATGATCTCGCGCGCCGCGGCCAGGTTCTGTGTCGCCGTGGCGCGCTTAAGCTGCGCGCCGCGCAAGTCGATGTAGATCCGACCCACTTCGCCAAGGACGGTGACCTGAATGTCGCGCCGATCCTCGAGCGTGGCTTCGCCGTCGGCGTCGGCCGCCTCCACGGCTCGGCGCACCCGGCCGAAGAGGTCCAGCTCCCAGCTGGCGTCGAACCCCAGCTGGAATTGGCCGTACGGGTTCGCCGGCGCGGCGGCGGGCAGGCCGGCGAGGCCCGGGAGCGCCTCTAGGGCGCCGAACAGCTTGCCGGTCGGGGTATTCTCGCTGACCCGCTGACCCTGCCACGAAGCGACCGCATTGAGGCTCGGCCGTCCTGCGCCGGCGACGGCGGCGCGCTCCGCCCGCGCCTCGGCGATCCGCAGCATCGCCTGGCGAAGATCCAGGTTCGCCTCGCTGGCGCGCCGGATCAGCGAGGTCAGGACAGGATCGTCGAACGCCGCCCACCAATCGGACGAGCGGACGGGCTCTTGGACGGCTCGGCTCGTGGTTGTGGGCGAAGGCTTGGGGGACCACGCGGCCGGCGTCTTCGCCTGCGGACGCCGAAAATCGGGCCCCGCGGTGGCGCATGCGGTGAGCGCCAGGGACGCGAAGGCGATGAGGGGTGCGGCGCGCGCGCCTCTCAACGTGGCCCGGTGCGCCCGCCCGATCTCGAATTCCATTGGCCTCTCCGCGCGCGGGTTCAGTTGGGCGTCGCCCGCAGAGACGCTTTCATCGGGGGCGTCATTACGCCGATCCTGAAATCCGGGAGCTGTAAGCTTATCAGGCGTCAGCGCGTCTTATGTCGGAGGGGCGCGGCGCGCGCAATCTTGGCCAATCGTATGTGGAGAGATCTGTGGGGCTGCCGGCCAGACGCATAAGCTATATCGTGGCCTTGGGCCTGGTTGTACTGGCCGCCGGCTCTGCAGGCCTTTACTGGACGCTGAAGCCGCGCCCGTTGCCGGATCAGGTGATCTATGGAAGCGGCCGGATCGAAGCCGATGAGGTCCGCATCGGTGTCGAGGTTCCGGGGCGCCTCGTCGAAAACGCCGCCGTCGAGGGCCAGACTCTCAAGGCGGGCCAGCTGGTGGCGCAGCTGGACGCCGGGGACTACGAGCTCCAGGCGCTGCGCGCCGGCGCGCAGCGGTCAGCCGCCGAGCTTGCGGCCGCGCAGGTCGGCCCTCAGCTCAACGTCGCCCGGCACCACGCGCAGACCGCGCGCTCCGATCTGCAGCGCTTCGAGACCTTGGCGCCGGCGGGCGCGGTCTCGGCGCGAGAGGTCGATCTCCAGCGGAACAGCTATCAGGCGGCGGCCGAGCAGGTTCGCGCGCTCAGTGCGCAACGGTCAGAAGCGCTCGCGCAAGCCGAGGTGGCCTCCCACAGCCTGGCGCTGGCCCGGTCGCAGATCGCCAAGACCCGGATCTATGCGCCGATTTCGGGGGCTGTGCTGGAGCGGCTGGCCGAGCCGGGGGAAGTGATTGGCGCCGGCCAAGCCGTGGCGGTGATGGCCGATCTCGCGCGCGTAAAACTGAGGGTTTTCATCAGCGAACGCGACCTGGGCAAGATCCGCCTCGGCGCGCCCGTGCGCCTGCGCGTCGACGCCTTTCCCGGGCGTTATTTCGAGGCGCGCGTGGCCCGCATCGACGCGCAGGCTCAGTTCACGCCGCGCGATGTGCACATGGCCGATGAACGCAGCCGCACCGTCTACGGGGTGACGGTCGAGGCGGCCAATCCCGAGGGGCTGCTCAAGCCCGGCATGCCGGCCGACGCCTGGATCTTGTGGAACGGCAAGGCGGGCTGGCCGGCGCGCCTGCAACCGCCGGAGGCGTGAGGTGGCGTCTTCCGCGGTCATCGAGGCGCAAGGACTCGGCCGCCGATTTGGCGCGCGTACGGTCCTCGAGGGCCTGAGCTTCGAAGTCCACGCGGGCGAGGTGTTCGGGATCGTCGGCCCGGATGGGGCCGGCAAGACCACGCTTCTGCAGATGCTGGCGGCGATCCTGCGCCCGAGCGCCGGGACCTGCCAGGTCCTAGGCGTCGATGTCAGACACCGTCCCAGCCTCGTTCAGGCCAGGGTCGGCTTCATGTCGCAGGGCTTCTCGCTGTACGACCGACTGACGGTTGCGGAGAACCTCGCCTTCGCCGCGGCGATCCGCGACGTCCCGCAGCCTGCCTTGGCGCCGCGTAAGGCGGAGCTCCTGGCGATGGCCGGGCTGGAACGGTTCCAAAAGCGTCGGGAGGGCGCGCTCTCCGGCGGCATGCGCAAGAAGCTCGCGCTGTGCGCCAACCTTATCCACGAGCCGCCCTTGCTGATCCTCGATGAGCCGAGCCTGGGCGTCGATCCGCTGTCGCGCCGAGAGCTCTGGCGGATTCTCGACCGCGCCAGAGCGGGCGGGCGCACCATCGTGTTCGCGACATCCTACATGGACGAGGCCGATGCCAGCGACCGGGTGATGCTGCTCTCGGGCGGTCGTCCGCTGGCGCTGGGGCCCCCCGGCGAGTTGCGGGCTCGGGCGCAGGGCCGCGTCTATCAGATCAAAGCCTCAAAGGCGGCGGGCCTCGAAGATGCGCTTCAGGCCCAGCCCAAGGTGATCAGTTTCCAGCGCCGCGCGGGCGACGAGCTGCGCGTGCAGATGCGCGACGCCGCCCCGCCTGAGACTGTCGAAGGACTCACCGCCGAGCCGGCCGAGCCGTCGATGGAGGATGTGTTCACGGTCGCCTCGGCGGGACCCGGACCTCCGCCGCCCGAGTCTATGCGGGCTGCGCTTGGGACCGAGGCGCCGGCGCACCGGGCGGACCGATCGGTCATCGACGCCGCGGGCGTCACCCGCCGTTTCGGCGATTTCACCGCCGTCGACGCGGTGACGCTTTCAGTCCGGTCGGGAGAGATCCTCGGCCTGCTGGGGCCGAACGGTGCGGGCAAGACCACCCTGATCCGCATCCTCTGCGGCCTTCTCGCGCCCACCCACGGCCGCGCCCAGGTGGCCGGCTTCGACGTCGCCCGCGAAAGCGCCGAGGTCCGCGCGCGGATCGGCTACATGTCCCAGCGCTTCTCGCTCTATCCGGATCTCACCACGCGGGAGAACCTGAGATTCTTCGCGCGGGCCTACGGGGTGGCGCGCGATGCGCTGGACACCCGCACCCGCTGGGCTGCGCAGCGCACGGGTCTGGACGCCGACGATCAGAAGACGGTCGCCGCCTTGTCCGGCGCCATGCGGCAGCGACTGGCGCTGGCCTGCGCCATCGTGCACCGGCCGGAGGTGCTCTTCCTGGACGAGCCCACCTCCGGCGTCGATCCGCTCTCCCGCTATCGGTTCTGGCGGTTGATCGCCAGCTTGGCGGCCGACGGCATCGGCGTGGTGGTGACCACCCATTACCTCGAAGAGGCGACCTTTTGTGATCGTCTCGGCCTGATGATGGACGGGCGGATGATCGCCCACGGCGCCTTGTCGGACTTGACGCAAACGCTCGGCTTGCAGCGCGCCAGCGTGGAGGATGTGTTTCTGGGCTTCATCGCCCGCGAACGGGCGAGGGCGGCGTGAACCTCCGCCGGCTCTTGGCCTTCTCGCGCAAGGAGGTCCTCGAGATCTCGCGCGATCCCTTCACCATCGGCGTGGCGCTGTTCATGCCGGTGCTGATGCTGTTCCTGTTCGTCTACGGCATCTCGCTCGACGTCGAGAACGCTCCCTTGGTGGTCGTCGACCAGGACAAATCGCCCGCCAGCCGGGAGCTGCAGGCGCGGTTCCTCAACTCCGGCTATTTCAAGCTCAAGGCCGCGCCGGACGACGCTCGATCCGCCGAGCATGCCTTGATGCGCGGCGAGACGCGGGCGGCCTTGTTCATCCCGAAGGATTTCGGCCGCCGGCTCGCGGAAGGACAGTCGGCGCCTGTTCAGCTGATCGTCGACGGCACCTATGCGAGCAGCGCCGCCATCCTGTCGGCCTACGGCCGCGCCATCCTCTACGCCTTTCCGGGCGAGCTGCGATCGAGCGTCCGTCCGGAGGTGCGGGTCTGGTACAATCCGCAGCTGCGCAGCCGCAATTTCATCGTGCCGGGTCTCTTCGCCGTCATCCTGATGGCGTTTCCCCCGTTGCTCACGGCGCTGGCGGTGTCGCGCGAAAAAGAGCTGGGGACCATCGCACAGATCTACGCCTCGCCCCTGACCAAGGGCGAGTTCATCACCGGCAAGTTGCTGCCTTATGCGGGGATCGCGTTCGTGGAGCTGCTTATCGTCTTCGCCGGCGGGCTCCTGTGGTTCCAGGTGCCGGTCCGAGGCAGCTTCGCCCTCCTGGTCGCCGTGGGGCTGCTCTATGTCGTCTGCACGGTCAGCATCGGCCTCTTGGTCTCGACTCTCGTGCGCACGCAGCTGGCGGCGATGCTGGTGGCGCTGATCCTGACCATGATGCCGGCCTTTCTGTTCTCCGGGTTCGTCTATCCCATCTTCACGATGCCGAAGGCGTTCCAGGTCTACTCGGCGGCCTTTCCCACCCCCTACTTCCTCGACGTTTCGCGAGGGATTGTCCTGCGCGGGTCCGGACTGGCTGAGCTCTGGCCCAGCATCCTGGTCATCGCCGGCTACACGATCGTCGTGTGTGTGCTCGCCGCCTGGCGCTTCAACAAGAGGATCGCCTGATGCGGGGGCGGCTTGTCGGACTGCTCTCCAAGGAGTTCACGCATTTCCTGCGCGACCCGGTGATGCTGTTCGTCGTGATCTTCCTCTACACCGCCGAGCTGGTCATGTGCACCATGGCCTTGGGCTTCGACGTGCAGAACCTGAAGCTGGGCGTCATCGATCACGACCGATCGGTGGCGAGCCGCGCCTTGGTGGAGCAACTGGTCGCCGGCGACAGCTTCGTGCTCGTCGACCAGTTCTCGGCCATGGGCCAGACCCAAGAGCGGCTGCAGCGTGGGGCGCTGGACGTGGTCGTGGAGATTCCGCCCAATTTCGCCGCCCGGGTCGAGCAAGGCCGAGACGCTGCGCTGGGCGTCGTGGTGGACGGCTCGAACGGCAACGTTGCGGCGCGCGCCAGAGCCTATGTCATCGAGATCGCCTTGCGATACGCCAGCGAACGCGCGCCGGACGCGGCGCGGACCGTCGCCGGCGTCAGCCCGGAAGTGCGGGTCTGGTACAACCCGGATCTCACGAACACCCGCTTCATGGCGCTTGGCATGCTGGCGCAGGCGGGACTGATGCTGGGCGTGGTCCTGCCGGCCGCGGCGATGGTGCGCGAGAAGCAGGCCGGGACGATTGAGCAGCTTCGCGTCACGCCCACCCGAGCGCATGAACTGTTCATCGCCAAGGTGACGCCGACCCTGGTGATCTGCACCGGCGCGATCTTCCCCTCCCTGCTGATCACGACGCTCATGGGCGTGCCCATGCGCGGCGACGTGCTCACCCTGTTGGGCTTGACGGTCGTGTTCCTGCTGAGCGCTGTGTCGCTGGGCGTGTTCGTGGGCATCATCACCAGCACGCTGCAGCAGGCGATGCTGCTGAGCTTCTTCGGACTCTTTCCGCTTCTATTCTTGTCCGGGACCATCGCCCCGATCGAAACGATGCCCGCCTGGCTGCAGGCCGCCTCCCAGGCCAGTCCGCAACGCCACTATGTCGAGATTGTCGCCGGCCTCTTCCTGAAAGGGGCGGGTCTGGCGGAGCTCTGGGCGCACGCGGCGGCTCTGGTGGGGATCAGCGCCGCCATGTTCCTGGGCGGCTGGCTGCTGTTCCGGCGGCAATGGTGAGGCGCGCCCCCAGGCTGCGGAAAGGCAGGATCAGGTCATGAGAATCGCCGTCTTCGAAGCCGAGGAATGGGAGCGTGAGGCGTGCCTCAGCCTCGAGCCTCAGCACAGTGTCGCCTGCACTGCCGACGCGTTGGCCGCGGAGGCGACCGACCGCTTCGCGGACGCTCAGGTGATCAGTCCCTTCGTCAACTCAGACCTCAGTGCGACGGTCCTGCGGCGCTTCCCGCGCCTTGAGCTCATCGCCACGCGATCGACCGGCTACGACCACATCGATCTGGACTATTGCCGGCAGCACAAGGTCACCGTCTGCAACGTGCCGGACTATGGCGACCAGACGGTGGCGGAACATGCGTTCGCACTCCTGCTGGCGCTGATCCGGCACGTCCCCGAAGCGAGCGCCCGGGCGCGACAGGCCAACTTTTCTCAACAGGGACTGCGAGGGTTTGAGCTCGCTGGTAAGGTCATGGGCGTGGTCGGTGTCGGGCGCATTGGCCGCCGGGTGATCGCGATTGCGCGCGGCTTCGGGATGGACGTGGTCGCCTACGACAGGGCGCCCGTCGCCGAGGCGGTAAGAACACTCGGCTTCCGCTACGCGCCGCTGAACGAAGTCCTCGCGACCGCCGACGTCCTTTCACTGCATGTGCCGGGGGGCGCCGGAAGCCGCAGCCTGATCTCGGACGCCGAGTTCGGGCGCATGAAGCCTGGCGCCATCCTCGTGAACACTGCGCGCGGCGGGGTCGTGGACGCGCAGGCTCTGGTGCGGGCGCTGCATTCCGGCCGTCTGGCGGGGGCCGCGCTCGACGTGATCGCCCAGGAGCGGAGGATGCGCGACGAAGCCGAGATCTTCCGAGAGCGCCTGACGCCGTCGCCTGAGAGCCTGCAGGCGCTGCTGGCCGACCACGCGCTGCTGCACATGCCCAATGTTCTGGTCACGCCCCACATCGCCTACAACACGGAGGAGGCGGTGCATCGCATCATCGACACCACCTTGGCCAACATCTTGGCCTTCGCGCACGGGACGCCGCAGAACGTCGTCGCCTCACCGTCGCCGTAATCCGGCGCAGGCCCGCGCGTCCTATCGTGAGGCTCCGTCGGAGGTCCAGCCTTGCTCCGTCCGTCCAAGTCTCGCCGGCGGCGCGCCTTCTCCAGCCGGCTGCCAGCCGCGGTCTGCGGGGCCCTGATCATGGTCCTCGCGTTTGTGGCCCTGCTGGCGCCGCTGGCCGGACCGACGATCGCTGTCGCCATCTTCGCGGGCGTCTTGCTCGGCGCGGGCTTGGCTGGGACAGTGGCGCTGCTTGATCTGCGCACGCCAGGGCTGGCGTGGCGCATCGCCTGGGTGAGCCTCGCCACCCTGTCGGGCTTGGCCGTCCTTTATCACCACTGGACCGGATCGGGGTCTCTGCGTGGGGTGGTCGGAGCGGCGCTTGTGCTCTTCACCCCCTCTGTCGTGGCGCTTGCGCTGCATCGCCGGGCCCGCGGCGGCCGTGCATGGCTGTGGCCGAGTCTGGGAGGGGTGGCGGCGCTCGCGCTGGTCGGGCTTCTGATCTGGGCGCCGCCGCATTTGGGCCTGATGCTTCTGGGCCTCTTCCTGGCGGTCAATCTGGCGGCTTTCGGCGTCACGCTGATCGCCAGCGACCTGGCGCGGGACATCAGCGCCGAGGCGCTCTGAACCGCGGTGCAGCGGATTGCGCTTGGGAGCGGACCCGAAGGTCCGCTCCCGGCGCAAGGCCTGACCAGGGGCGATCAGGCCAAGGGCGAGTCTGACAGGGGGGGAGACTCGCCCCTTTCCACAGCTTAGCGCGGCCGCGAAACAGGTTGTAGAGGCGGCAGACCACGGCGATGTCCGAGGGTGCGCGCCAGTCGAAGGCGGGACCGACGCTTCGCTGATCCACGGCCTCGCTGCGGCTGATGGCCCGTCTCCAAGCGCCGGCTTCTGCTCCGGCTATGTGAGTAAGACGTCGGTCTCGGCGCAAGCTTACACAAAGGGCACGTGCAAGTGGGCTTGACTTGCGTCAATGCGCGCCCGGACGAGGGGCGTTCTTTTTGCACGGGATGCTAAGGAGTTTGTCATGGCGGACGCGCCACAGCCGCAGCTGAAATCCCGGCTGAAGTTCGACGTCCTCTACTTCGCGGTGGCGTTGATGGCGATCGTCTTCATCCAGGATCTGGGCCGCCAAGGCCATGACAAGGTGATCCCTTACAGCGAATTCCGCCAACTCGTCGAGAAGGGACAGGTGAAAGACCTGGTCGTAGGGCAGACGCGGATCACCGGGGCCTATCTGCAGGCGGGCAAGGAAAGTCAGGCTCAGCACTTCTCGACGATCCGGGTGGAGCCCGGCATCGCCGAGGAGCTGGCGCGACGGAACATCAAGTTCTCCGGTCAACCTGAGCCCGGGCTGTTCCAGAACCTGCTCTCCTGGTTCCTGCCGACCATCGGCTTTGTGCTGATCTGGATGTTCATGATGCGGCCGATGATGTCTGGACACGGGCACGGTGGGTTGATGGGTATCGGCCGTAGCAAGGCCAAGGTCTATGCGGAGCAGGAGGTGAAGGTCAGCTTCGCCGACGTCGCCGGTGTCGACGAGGCGAAGGAGGAACTCGCCGAAATCGTCGGTTTCCTGAAGGACCCCACGACCTACGGCCGCCTCGGCGCGCGTATCCCCAAGGGCGTGTTGCTGGTGGGCCCGCCCGGCACCGGCAAGACCCTGCTCGCTCGGGCCGTGGCCGGTGAGGCGGGCGTCAAGTTCTTCTCCATCACCGGCTCGGAGTTCGTCGAGATGTTCGTCGGCGTCGGCGCCGCCCGCGTGCGCGACCTGTTCGAACAGGCGCGCGCCCAGGCGCCGGCGATCATCTTCATCGACGAGCTGGACGCGCTGGGCCGCGCGCGCGGCGCGGGCCTGGACGTGCCCGGCGCCGGCAACGATGAGAAGGAGCAGACCCTCAACCAGCTGCTGGCGGAGATGGACGGCTTCGATCCTAGCGCGGGCGCCATCGTGCTTGCGGCGACCAACCGGCCGGAGATTCTCGATACGGCCTTGCTGCGCGCCGGCCGGTTCGACCGCCAGGTCCTGGTGGACCGTCCTGACCGGAAGGGCCGCGCCGACATCCTCGCGGTGCATCTGAAGAAGATCAACGTGGCCGCCGGGCTCGATCGGGAGACGGTCGCGGCCTTGACCCCGGGGTTCACCGGCGCGGACCTGGCGAACCTCGTCAATGAGGCGGCCCTGGTGGCCACCCGGCGCGGCGCCGACGCCACCACTCTGGAGGACTTCAACCAGGCGATCGAGCGCATCGTCGCCGGCGCCGAGAAGAAGAGCCGCATCCTCAGTGCGAAGGAGCGCGGCATCGTCGCGCACCACGAGATGGGGCATGCGATCGTGGCCATGTCACTGCCGGGGGTGGATCCGGTCCACAAGGTCTCGATCATCCCGCGGGGGATTGGCGCCCTGGGCTACACCATCCAGCGGCCCACCGAAGACCACTTTCTGCTGAGCCGCTCGGATCTGATGAACAAGATGGCGGTGCTGCTCGGCGGACGGGCGGCGGAGACCTTGGTGTTCTCGGAAGCCTCCACGGGGGCTGCGGACGATCTCGCCCGCGCCACCGACATCGCCCGCGACATGGTCGCCCGCTTTGGGATGACCCCGGAGCTGGGGCAGGTCGCCTACGAGCCCGAAACCTCGGCCTTCCTGGGTGGCGCGCGGCCGATGTGGCGGCCGCGGTCGTATGCGGACGGCACCGCCGAAGCGATCGACCAGGCCGTGAAGGCGCTCGTGGCGGAGGCGTTCGACCGGGCGGCGGCCATTCTGCAGCGTAACCGGCCCGTTCTGGACAGTGCGGCCCAGGAGCTCCTCGCCAAGGAGACGCTGTCGAAGCTCGATGTCGAACGGATCAGCCGCACCGTCACGCCGGAGCCGCCGGCCGACGCCCTGACGCCGCCATCGGCCAAGCGTCCGAAGCTGCAGAGCGCGGTGTGAGGCGCGGCGCCGCAAGGCGCCGACCATTGGAGCGGCGGCTTTCGAGCGCATCCTTTGCCCTCAGCGCCTTCGCGGGCGAACTGCGTGTTCTGTTCGGCGAGTGCACTGACCATCGATCGCTGGTGTCCGTGCATTGCGCCGGCGCTGGGCGCGGCGGGCAATCTCTCAGCGCTAGCCGGGGCTCTGAGTTCGCCGCGCATGCTGCGTCGGGTGGAGCCGGGCTGCGGAAGGCGCCTTCACCGATCGGCGCACGCAGTCGCCATCCGGAAGGATCCGACCAGTGCTCCAGCGCCATGAGCAGCTATGCCGACATTCAAAGCGCGGCGACGCAGAGCCGGCGTACACGCGCGCGCGCGCCTTGCTGATGCGCAAACCCGGCGCCGGCGCCGTGCGCGCGGCGATCGGCCTAGAACCTTGACCTCCGCGCCGCGCCCTTGGGGGCGTAGACTCCCGCCTATCTTAGGCTCGGTTTGTTTGAGGCCGTTGAGCGAGGGTCGGCTGCAGGGATGCTGAGGGCGTGCCGGCGCAGCCGGCGAACGGCGATCAGCGCGGCCAAGCCGCCGCCAGCCGCTAGGGCTGCGCTCCAGAGAAAAGGGTCGGCGCCGCCAAAGCGGCTCAGCAACAGGCCGCCGGCCGTCGAGCCCACAGCCTGTCCCAGGC
>Ga0163219_100151_pt1 | contig 18641 bp, 14 predicted proteins | sample MSEWel2016_04_06_FD_113150 | JGI IMG/M metagenome (GOLD analysis project Ga0163219, IMG submission 113150) | Subsurface microbial communities from deep shales in West Virginia, USA - MSEEL Well Study Marcellus 3H_2016_04_06 ...
GAAAGAGTACAAAGCAATTTTAGTAACTGCTCCTCCTTTTTCTGTACTAAATCTTGCCAGGAAATTATCAAAAAAACATAATATTCCCTTAATCGTCGATCTAAGAGATCATTGGTCTCTGTGGGTAACCAATCCATACAAAACCTACTTGCATTTTTTACTTACAAAAAAAATGGAATCTGCTATATTAAAATTTGCAAATGCAGTAATTGTAACATCTAAGGTAACCAAAACAGATTTAATTAACCTTTATCCTTCTCTTTCCACGGAAAAATTGTATTACATTCCCAATGGATTGGATAAGCCAATACAAACAACAAAAATAATTTTTACGCCAAAAGAAAAAATTACAATCGGTTATGTTGGCAGTTTTTATTTTGACCCGGCCTCCCGTGATATGTTGTTTAAAGAAATGAAGGAAAAAAAAGGTATAAAAAAATTACAATTCACTCCCCGCAAGGAAGATTGGTTATATCGTAGTCCATTCTATTTTTTTAAAACTATCCGGGAGCTTTTTGACAAACACCCCGATTTTCAAAAAAAAATTGAAATCGTATTTGCAGGGGAGCAAAAAAAATGGTTCAAAGATATGATCAATGAATTCAATCTTGGCAGTAATGTCAACCATTTAGGTTGGTTATCACGCGATGAAGCTGCCCAATTTCAAAAAAATTGTGATTTTCTACTTTTAACTTCATCCAAAGTCATAAACGGAAAAGATTATTCTATCGCAGGTAAGACCTTTGAATACATTGAATTTCAAAAGCCGGTTTTAGCCTTTGTTACCAATAGCGCTCAAAAAGATATTTTGGAAAAAACAGGCAACTCCATAATTTTTGACCCGGATAACATAGAAAATTCAGTAAGTAAATTGCACAGAATTTTCAATAACGGAGTCTCTTTAAGTCTAAATAAAACCTTCATTCAAAAGCATGATAGAAAAAAACTTACTAAAAAACTTGCTGATTTGATTTACCAAATATGAATATCTTCATCTCCGGCCATCCCCTCATTGCCTTCACCTCTGGCACCCCCATGCGGGGTTTAATCAACGCCCTCATATACTTACGAAAAGACTGGCATTTTACCATTGGATTTCCCAAAGGATTAAATGCACCACATCTAATCGATTTAAAAGAGGATTGGAAAAAAATGGACAACCTTTCCATTGCTGAATTCAGTTTAAATGAAAAATGGGGCAACCTGAAAAAACTGTTTGGTTTCAGCAAAAGTCCCCTTAAAAACCATGATTTTGATTTATTCGTAAGTCCGGGTATGCCCGAAAGTTTTCAAACAGAAAAGCCTGTAATTTCATTCGTTGCCGATCTCTCGAGCATCAATATGCCTGAAAGCAGCAGCTTAAAGTGGCATGGCAACCGGATATTTCGAAACACCCTGAATTGTGCGGTCAAAACCAACAAAAAAATTGTTTCCATTTCTGATTTTACAAAAACTGAATTGGAGGAGCGATACCCTTATCAAAGAAAAAAATTCCTTACCATCCATAATGGAATTGAAAATTCTTGGTTCGATAGTCATTATGAAGAAAACGAACTAACCCAAAATTTAAAAGATGAGGAATATTGGATTTGGTGGGGTTATATGTCAAATCGTAAAAACATCGGCCGCTTGGTTGATGCCTATATACCATTAGCAAAAAAAAACAACGAAATTCCTAAAATTCTTTTTATCGGAGATATTGCACCCGACCAGGTTTTTCTAAAACAAACATTTAAACAATTTCCCGGATATTTTATTCACCATTCTTTCCAGAATCCTTACATACTAAAAACACTGGTTAAAAACAGCAAAGGATTGTTGTTCCCATCCTTGTATGAAGGTTTCGGATTGCCGGTCATAGAAGCTTTTTCACAAGAAGTACCTGTTATGCACAGTAATAAAACTTCCCTGCCCGAAATTGCAGGTGGTTTAGGAATTGAAGTGGATCCTTATGATATCTCATCCCTTGAAAGAGGTATGCTCAAATTGGCCAATCAAAAACTTGGAAAAGAAGAAAAAAATAAACTCAAAGCCAGGGCAGCCACGTTTACCTATAAAAATGCCGCCCAACAATTATCGGCCCTCATTGAAGAATTGACCACCGAATCTACCCACACATGAAAAAACTAAGCATAATAATACCCACGTTGAGACGTAAAGAAGTGCTTTTCAATACCATCACAGACTTAAGCCGGCAATCACTTTCCAAGAACGTATGGGAAGTGATTGTTGTCATTCAGGACAAACCTGATATTAATGAATTTAAGAAAAGGCTGAATACATGGAATATCAACATTCGTTTATTTTATTGTTCTAAACCCAATGCAAGTTTGGCACGTAATATCGGATTGATAGAAAGTAAAGGAGATATCGTTCTTTTCATTGATGATGATCTTCAAATAACGAACCCAAATTATCTTAAAAACCATCTCGCCAATTTCAAACAAGATAAAATTCCAGGTGTATATGGTCAGGTGTTAGATCCGGGTGTTCCTCCACGAGAATCCCGCCACAAATGGAGTTACAAAAAAAATGTAGGTTGGTTGTTCTTCCCGCCAAACTTTAATAAAAAATGCGAGGTCCCTAATGGAACTTCCGCAAATCTTTCTGTAAAAAGAGATGCTTCTATAAATATTGGGGGTATGGACATCAATTTTGAAAAGGGTGCTCACCGGGAAGAAAGTGATTTTTGCTTACGCTTAACAAAAGAATATGGAATGTTGGTATTCGACCCGGCAGCAAGCGTTGTTCATTTGGGTGCTGCCACCGGAGGTTGTCGCAATTGGGGGAGAAATGAAGGCGTTCATCCGGTTCATCATGTTTTTGGCGAGTGGTATTTCATTCTTAAAGGGCTTAAAATTGGTACCATTAAATGGTGTGACCTTCCTTTTCACTTAGGTGTTTTGTTTTTACGTCAGATTTGGAATCAGCCCAACAAACAGCATCCTTCGTCTATGATAAAAGCGCTCGGCAGAAGCATCTCTGTTTTTTTCAGTGCATTCCGAAAGGTTTTAAAACTAAAAGAAAATACCCCATTGGTACCTTCAACCGTGAAATATGATTTAATTTTGACCCATGAACTTTGAGAGTATTGCCCTTTACGGTCTGTATATTTTTTTTTTCCTGGCATTTTACCTTTATGCCAAAAGGGCATGGTGGTCCTTACTGGGACTTCTGATTATCTCGTTCGGGTTTAATTCATTCACAGCACTTGCCGGCACCCTATGGTTTCCCTATAAAGTAGTCATGTTCCCCATCGTTATCTTTGCTCTTCAACACTCTACAATCCCTTTTGCCCGAAAAATCCTAACTCCCTACTATTTTGTTTTAACCATATCTGTAATCACTGCATTTGTTACCCAGCCTTCAGTCCCGGGCACCACATTTTTACAGGGCCCTATGATGCGCCCTATTGTTCAGGTTTATACCTATGCCAGTATGGCCATGATGGTTCCGTTTATTATATTCGTAATCAATAGTGAAGATAGATTGTACAAATCCCTCAAACTATATTACCGCCTTAGTGAAATAATCATACTCATAGGTGTTGTGCATTTTATTTACATTGCCGCTGGGATGGAGTTCATTCCCATACTCCGACCCGGTGGAGAAGCAAATACTCAGGCGGCTTTTGGTGTTGCCGACACCTCAGTAAATCGAATTTATGGTTTTTCCGGGGAGCCTAAAACACTGGCTACATTCATTCTGCCTTACATCTTCATTTCTCTCTACAATTTTCTCGAAAAAAATTATAACAAAAGCAAAACCTATCACCTAATTACCCTAATTCTTGCCACCCTCACAATGATCTATACTTTTTCCTCGGCAATTCTTATCTCTTCAGCGCTTGGTATTATCCTTATTCCCTATTTATTCCGCCGTTGGATTTCTAATAGTTTTATCACTTTAATTGCCGTTTTGGTTTTTATGGCATTTATGTACACCCAGGCGGGACAATTATTTACACGCTCCAATACTCCCCAGACTCGCGGAGAAGTAGAACAATCCCTTAACTTAATGGATATTCTATATGAACGTTCTTTCGGCCGAGTTGAGGAAGAAGCAGAGGAACGTTATGAAAGCACGGCACTCAATCATATCTTTCACGAAACGCCTGCTTATCTACTCACAGGCTATGGACTCGGGATGTATAATTATCATCTCCCACTCCCCAAGCACAGCCGAGGAGTTGAACCCATCGATTCAGGCTGGGTTGTAACTTTACTAGACCTCGGGATTCTTGGTATCTTTATTTTCCTTGTGATGTTTAATAATATTCTTACGCTAAGAAATATCAATAGTCAGTTTTTTAACAGTCCCATTTTAAACAGCTACTTAATTGGTGCCGTAACAGGTTTTCTGGCACATCTTGGCAATAATGCTCTTTATCAGATTTTTCTTTTTACAGGCCTGGCACTTGCGGCATATAATGTATTGGAAAATAAGCATTACCAGGAGCAACAAGAGGAGATAGACTAGGATGTAGGGGATTTAGGCGAGTAGGCAATTAGGCGAGTAGAAAAAGAAACCGCAGAGCGGTGGCAGAACGGTAGCAAATAGAAGTACCAAATTATATATCAGCTGCGGAGCTGCGACAGGGAAGTTTTATTCATAGAAAATTCACGGAATGAATTCCGGGAGAACAAAATCAACTGTTGCTTCGGTACTATTATTTGAGATTTAATCAGAATTGCCTTCAAAGTGCCATAGGCACGACCCTTTTGTTGTCTGGGATTTTAATCCCCGGGATTTGGGGATTAGGGAAGTAGGCAGTAGGCAATTAGGCGAGTAGAAAAAGAAACCGCAGGGCGGTGACAGAACGATAGCAAAAAGGAGTACCAAATAATATATCAGCTGCGGAGCTGCAACAGGGAAGTTTTATTCATAGAAAATCCCCGGGATTTGGGAATTAGGCAAGTAGGCGAGTAGGCAATTAGGCGAGTAGAAAAAGAAACCGCAGGGCGGTGACAGAAAGGTAGAAAAAAGAAGTACCAAATAATATATCTGCTGCGGAGCTGCGGCAGGATGGGGATTAGGAGATTAGGCAAGTAGGGGATTAGGCAAGTTGGAAAAGAAACCGCGGAGTGGTGTCAGAACGGTAGCAAGAAGAAGCCCCCAATAATAATTCAGCTGCGGAGCTGCGACAGGATGGGGATTAGGAGATTAGACAAGTGGATAGACATCAGCCTTTAAGTAGTGACAAAGTAAAAAAACATCAAATTATTTTACTTACAGGTAAAACTTCCATACATTTGAATAAATGTTTCACTTATGCAGCAGGAGATAAAAATAATAGACCGTAATCTTTATCTTGAACAAATTACGCCGTTCATCAGACAGAATCTGATAAAGATTTTTGTTGGACAGCGAAGAGTTGGAAAGTCATATATACTAAAATCCACCATCAGGAATATTTTAAATCAATATACCGATGCCAATATCATATACATAGACAAAGAACAATACGATTTTGACAGAATCACCAATTACCATGAGCTCAACAGCTATGTTGAGAGTCAAATAGATTCGAACAAAAAGAACTTTCTTTTTATAGATGAAATTCAGGAGATAGAAGACTTCCCAAAATCCATAAGGCATTTTCACAATAAAAATACAGTCGATATTTATATTACCGGAAGCAATGCTCAACTGCTTTCGGGAGAATTGGCGACCTCCCTGAGTGGCAGATATATTGAAATAAAAGTAAACAACTTATCTTACACCGAATTTCTTGAATTCCACCAACTTGCAGATAATGACGAAAGCCTTTATAACTATTTAAAATGGGGAGGATTACCTTATCTGAGAAACCTGATTAAAACTGATTTAGTGATTTTTGAGTATTTAAACAATATTGTATCCACTGTATTGTATAAGGATATCATCAGCAGATACAATATCAGGAATACAGATTTTTTCCATCAACTCATTTTATACACTGCTGCCAATACCGGAAATTTAATTACATCAAAAAAAATAAGTGATTACTTAAAATCTCAACGGGTTGATATTTCACCCAAGGTAATTCTCAACTATTTGCATTATCTGACCAATGCATTTATGCTTTACAAAATAAGCAGAGAAGATGTACAATCAAAAAAGATATTTGAAATAAATCAGAAGTATTATTTTGAAGATTGGGGAATGAGAAATGCACTTCTGGGACTAAACAACTATTCTGCTCCGGACATTCTTGAAAATGTAGTTTTTTCCCACCTGAAAAATCTTGGATATACAGTTAGTGTTGGTGTATTAAAAAACCTTGAGATAGATTTTATTGCCCGAAGAAATAATGAGACCATTTATATTCAGGTCGCTTACCTTATCATTGATGAAAAAACCAAAAACAGAGAATTTGGAAATTTATTGCAAATAAGAGATAATTATCCCAAATATGTAATCTCATTAGACCCGGTTCAAATAGGTCAGTACCAGGGTGTAAAACACCTGCACTTAAGAGAATTTTTAAAAAGAACCAAATTTAACTAGAGGCAGAATGGGGATTAGGCGAGTAGGAAATTAGGGGATTAGGCAAGTAGGGGATTAGGCAAGTAGGGGATTAGGCAAGGTTGTTCGTTTTTTATCAATGTATGAGATTAGCACCCGTGCTTTAGCCGGGTGATTCAATGCCACGGTACATAGTGTTTACAGCCGGCTTCAAGCCGGCTTCCCGGAATATTCTTAAGACTCTATGCTTTGGAAAATTCTACATTGCAGGAGGCATTAGGTCTTAACTCTTAGACCAGTAGAAAATTAGGAGATTAGGCAAGTAGGCAGTAGGCAAGTAGGCGAGTAGAAAAAAAACCGCAGAGAGGTGGCAGAACGGTAGCCAAAAGAAGTACCAAATAATATTTCAGCTGCGGAGTTGCGGCAGATTAGGAGATTAGGCAAGTAGGATTAAGAAACCGCGGAGCGGTGACAGATTTAGGTTGGTAAACGCTTACTGAAAAATTAAACAAAAGAATTTTACAAATTAATAGCGCTCTCCCCCACGGACTATTGAAAAAGCCACCAAAAATGGTTAACTTTAGATTGAAGCACTAAAAATGAGCGTTACAAAACAAAAAATCTGAAGAAATGGAACTTTCTAATCTCTCACAACACCTTTTTTGGGATATAGACAAAAACAAATTAGATAGCGAAAAACATAAAGCGCTGATTATTGAAAGAGTAATGAACAGGGGAAATTTAAGAGACTTAAATATCCTGCTTCAATCCTACGATATTGATGTCATAAAACGAGAAATAGTAAATGCAGGGTATTTAGATAAAAAAACTCTTAACTGGGCAGCTTTTTTTTTCAATTTAAAAAAATCCGATTTTAAATGTTACACAAAAATACAATCCAATCAGGTACATTGGAACTTCTGATCAAACTGCAATCAGAAGAAACATTGAACATTTTTTTTCTTGCCGGTGGCACATCACTTGCCTTACAGATAGGCCACCGACAATCCGTTGATCTGGATTTATTCACAACGGATGATTTTGATGTAAACTTTTTACTTGAATTTTTAGAAGCTAACTATAACTTCCATTCTGATTTTGCGGCCAATAACACATTAAAAGGGTTTATTGATTCGGTAAAAATAGATTTTATCAGCCATAAATATCCTTTAGTAACCAATATTCGAAACATTGAAAACACAAAACTCTATTCCATAGAAGATATATCAGCAATGAAGTTAAATGCCATTGCAGGAAACGGGACACGTTCCAAGGATTTTATTGATCTCTATTTTCTTCTCAAAGAATATTCTGTTCAACAATTGCTGAATTTCTATTCCACCAAATACAAAACAAGAAATACATTCCATGTTGTTAAGAGCATGGTGTATTTTGATGATATATCATTACAAGACTAGCCAGTTATGGTACTTGAAAAAAACCTAAACCTGGAAAACCTAAAGAAATCAATTGAGAAAAAAGTCAAAGAATGGAAAATGAAGCTATAATTTCGGTAGGCGATTAGGGGATTAGGCCAGTAGGGGATTAGGCCAGTAGAAAAAGAAACCGCAGAGCGGTGACAGAAACCTTGAAATGCATTCATCACTGTGCCTGAAAGGGGCCAACAAGGATAAACATATCCTCATCTATAATTATTCGACACCTTCAGCGTCGTTTTTTCTTTTGATATATCTTCTACCTAAGTTGAGCGATACGAGTTTTGCGAAGTATCGTTTTACTTATCCCGAAGCATCGGGACCGATTTAGAAAATGTTGGCTTTCACCATTTATTTTAGTGAAAACCTTACATTTTCTTAATCGTTGAGCGGAATCGCTCCGCTCGGCTCTGCCGCTTGCTTGCAAGAATTTGGGTTCTATAAACATAGGAGCCCTTCAGGCTCCGGTTCTCTCTGTCACCTCAGGACTATGTCATTCTGAGCTTGCGAAGAATCTGTTACTATAAAAAAAGATTCGAGCGCGAAGTTCCCCTTAAAGGTTTACCATGTAAAACCATTTTTTATCATGGGGGTCAGGTTTACCCTGTAGAATTAGTTTTTCACAGGGGGGTAGCGCGCAGGAAAAAATTTATTTACATGTTAACCTTATCCCCTAACAACCTTTTTACCTATTACCCTAATTACCTACTAGCCTAATTACCTACTAGCCTAATTACCTACTAGCCTAATCACCTACTAGCCTAATCACCTACTAGCCTAATCACCTACTAGCCTAATCCCCTAATCACCTACTAGCCTAATCCCCTAATCACCTAAATTCTAATCACCTAAAAAAATGAACATACTTTTTTTATACACCGAACTCGCCTCCTACTTTCTGGCAGGCGTAAAAGAGCTCACAAATAAAGGGCATTCAGTGCACATCGTTCGCTGGCCCGTCAATAAAGAAGCCCCCTTTCAGTTTGATTTTCCGGAAGGGGTTACCCTTTATGAGCGAAACGATTACAACAATACACAATTGACAAATCTGGCCAAAAGCATCCAACCGGACATTATCATCTCCAGCGGATGGGTGGATAAAGGATATCTTTCGGTTTGCCGCTTTTTCAGGGGAAGCATCCCCACAGTTATGAGCATGGACAATCACTGGATGGGCACGCCCAAACAATATCTGATGCGAATGGCAGCTCCATGGGTGTTGCACCGCGCCTACTCACACGCCTGGGTGCCGGGACTACCTCAGAAAGAGTATGCGCAAAAACTGGGCTTTAAAAAAGAAAGAATTACGGAAGGTTTCTATTCGGCCGATGTCAAACTCTTCTCTCCCACCGCATCAGACCGAATAAAAGCAGAACCCTATCCGCGAAAGCTGATATACGTAGGCCGGTATGTTCACCAGAAAGGGCTCGACCTCCTCTTCCCTGCTTTCATGGAACTTCAGGAAGAATCGCCCAACGAATGGGAACTTTGGTGTGCCGGCACAGGCGAACTTTTCGATCAACGCCCGGAACATCCAAAAATCAAACACTTGGGTTTTCTTCAACCGCAAGAACTTAAAGAAACCCTCAAAGCGACCGGGGTATTTGTCCTTCCCAGCCGTTTCGAACCCTGGGGAGTGGTTGTACACGAGATGGCAGCAGCCGGCTTCCCCATGATCTGTTCCAGTGCGATTGGAAGTATCACCCGATTTCTGGAAGAAGGTAAAAACGGTTTTCTGTTTGAAAATGAAAATAAAGAAAGTTTGAAAAAAGCGCTGAGGCAAATTATGAGTCTCAGTGATGAAGAGCTCAAAACTATGGCTGGTCACAGTCACCAGATGGGGATTGGATATGACCCGAAAAAGTGGGCAAGCAAAGTAATTAGGCGAGTAGGCGAGTAGGCGAGTAGGCGAGCAGGCTAGTAGAGATTAGGGCAGTAGAGATTAGGGCAATAGAGATACGACAAGGTTCCATTTTGAAAGAACATATTCAAACAAAATCTATGTAAAATATACTAAGAAAATTAATTTAATTTGGCTTATTTTACTAAATTTACACTGTAAATTACAACAAAAACAATGTATTTAAATAAATGAAGCAACAACTCAAAGAAATAATACTGGAAAACCAACAATTTGATCCCGGCCCAATTTTCAATCGGGAGCAATTGCAAGTACCTGTTAATTCAGGTATGATCATTAGCATTGTTGGGGCACGCCGCAGTGGTAAAACCTTTTTGTTGTATTATTTGATTGACCAATTAAAGAAACAACATATATCTGGTAAGAACATAATTTTCATCAATTTTGAAGATGAACGTCTAAATCTTAAGCAATCAGATCTGGATCTGATACTACAGGCATATCAGGAGCTGTTTCCCGATAAAGCTTTGGCGAATACGTTTCTTTTCTTTGATGAAATACAGAATGTGGATGGATGGGAAAAATTCATCCGGCGAGTTTATGACACAAAATCCAAAAACATTTTTATAACCGGCTCTAATTCCAGGCTTTTAAGTACAGAAATAGCCACTGAATTAAGAGGTAGAACTGTTAGTTATTCCATTTATCCTTATAGTTTCTCAGAATTCGTTAAAACACAAAAAGGCCCTGATAACTTTAACACACAAGCCAATCGTTCAAAACTGATCCACCTGTCAGAGAAATTTTTGTTCGAAGGAGGTTTTCCGGAATTAACAAGATTTGAACCTCCCTTTAAAATTAAAATACTTCAGGAATATTTCAACGTTATGATTTACCGGGATATTATTGAACGCTATTCTGTTTCAAACCCGGAGGTACTTAAATTTTTTATCAAAAAAATATTTTCAGCAGTAACCGGTCCGTTGTCTGTTAATAAGTCGTATAACGATTTAAAGTCAATGGGGTATAAAATAAGCAACAAATATCTTTATGAATACCTTGAGTACTGTAATGCTGTATTTTTAACGCAAAGCATTAGCAAATATGATTTCTCTGAAATCAAACAATCTAAAAGCGATAAAAAAGTTTATATCATTGACAATGGATTATTAAATGCCATTGATTTTGGTGTTTCGGAAAACCGGGGAAAACTATTGGAGAATATGGTTGCCACCGAATTTCTGAAACAGAACAAAAACCTGTTCTATTTTAAAGACGGAACTGAATGTGATTTCATCGTTCAGGAAAAAAACCATTCAAATCTTTCTGCAATACAGGTATCCTTGTCTCTGCAAAATGACACTACAAGATCAAGGGAAATAAAGGGCTTAGTAAATGCTTGCAATCATTTAAAAATCAAGAATGGAACCATAATAACTTTTGACGAAGAAGAAACCATAAAAGAATCAACCTGCACCATTGATGTCATTCCCTTTTATAAATATTTTCTCTCACCCTAACCAGTTATAAGTCAGGAGTTAGGACAATAGGCCAGTAGGACAATAGGACAATAGGCCAGTAGGATAGTAGGCCAGTAGGCCAGTAGGCCAGTAGGCCAGTAGGCCAGTAGGCCAGTAGGCCATTTCTACTTGCCTAATCACCCAATTTTCTACTTGCCTAATCCCCTACTTGCCTAATCCCCTACTTGCCTAATCCCCTACTCGCCTAATCCCCTACTTGCCTAATCCCCTATTTGCCTAATCCCCTATTTGCCTAATCCCCTACTTGCCTAATCCCCTACTCGCCTAATCCCCTACTTGCCTAATCCCCTACTCGCCTAATCCCCTACTCGCCTAATCCCCTACTTGCCTAATCCCCTACTTGCCTAATCCCCTATTTGCCTAATCCGCTAGAGTTTTTTCCTTTTTTGAGTGATGAGAGCAGATATCATTTTTGTTATTTCCAAGGCAAGTCCTTCTTGTTCTTCAAGTTTATCCTGTGAAATAAGTTTCTTATAAAACAACAAATTCAGCAAGGTAATTGATTCATACAAAGAGCCTCTGGAGAAATACAAATAGTTAATAATATCTTTAATACTAAAACGTCCCTCACCTTCAGCGATATTTTGCGGCACGGAAGCCGCCGCTGCTTCCAGTTGTTCCATGAGTCGGTAATGTCCTTTAATCGACTCTGTAATATCGAGACACTTTTCAGCAAATTTCATTCCTTTTTGCCAAACCAATAATTTCTTGAAACTAAAATTTTCCATGGGTTAAAAGTTAAGTTCATAATATATTGTATATTCTGCTTCCCTAATCTCTACTAGCCTAATCCCCTACTTGCCTACTCGCCTAATCCCCTAATCCCCTACTCGCCTACTTGCCTATTCCCCTAATCCCCTAACCCATTCCTCCAACACTACCAGCGGCCACACCCGTGAAAACGTCACCGACGCATCACCCTTAAGGAACCTGTTCCAGATATCCAACACGCCGTTTTCATTAAAGAGATCACGCTGAGCAATGGAGCGAATGCGCTCATCGGCATAAGCGTGCATTTCTCCTTTCAACCAGTCCCGCCAGGGAAAAACAAACCCCATTTTGGGGCGGTTCACAATATAATCGGGCAGAAGGTCAGACATACTTTCCACCAAAAGCCTTTTGGGAGTCACCGGTCTCTTGATTCCATCAGGCAGCGATAACACATACTCCACCAGTTCATGATCCAGAAATGGAACTCTCACCTCCAGTGCATGAGCCATACTCATCTGGTCACTATCGCGCAAAAGAACATTCTGCATATAGGTGGTCATCTCTGCCACCGACACCCTGGATAACACATCAGCATCCCCACCCATATTTTGACGTTTCAGCCACTCCACAGGATTGTGCAATGGCAATTTCTGAAGGTTCAGCATCCCCTCCAGCTGAGGATCCATCAGTGCTTGTCGCGATATGGCAAAAGCCTCCTCAAAGCTATACTTCTTCATTTCAAGAAGCTGTTTCACTTTCAGAGAGGCCACCCCCGGCTTAAAGGTTGCAAGACTATTACCCGCCATTTGTCGCAGTGGCTGGGGTAGCTTCCACAACCACTTTCTTTTTTCCAGTGCCATCATCCGGTTAAAGATGGCATATCCCCCAAACACCTCATCTCCTCCAAGTCCCGACAACGCCATTGTGATACCCGCTTCTTTGGTCATCTTTGAAACCACCCAGGTATTAGGACCATCGCCGCTGGGATGATCCATGGCCGACAGAGCATCAGGAAGTAAATGCAAAAAATCGTCCGGTTTGAGAAGAATCTCGTGATGATTGGTTTTGTGCAATTCAGCAATGTATCTGGCATACGGAGCTTCCGAAAAATCATCTTCTGAAAAAGCAATATTGAAAGTATCAATCCTGTTGTCCGAAACATTTGCCATGGCACCTACCACAGCACTCGAATCAATCCCCCCTGAAAGAAAGGCACCAAAAGGCACATCAGCCACCAGGCGACGCTCCACAGATTCGAAAAACAACCGGCGAACCTGCTTTTTTGCCTCCTCATAACTATCGGAAGTCTTCTTTTCAGCCTTTTCAAACGAGCTCCAATAAGAATTCTCAGCTATCTGATTCTCCTTCAACTGGTAGCACAACACAGTGCCCGGGAGAAGCATTTTCACTTCATCCAGAATGGTATCAGGCGCCTGAACAGTCTGGTACCTCAAAAAATCCACCACCGAATCGCTATTCAGCTTTTTGGAAACCATCCCAGAAGCCAGTAAAGCCCTAACCTCAGACGAGAAGAAAAAGCCCTTATCGGTATGACTCCAGTAAACCGGTTTAATCCCCACCCGATCGCGCACCAACGAAAGGGACTGCTCCTTCTTGTCCCATACAGCAATGGCAAACATCCCGTTAAACAACTCCACACATTTGCTGCCCATTTTGCTCCACGCTGCCAACACCACCTCACTATCAGTATGCGACTTCCAGGGATAATCAAACCGACCTCTTAAGTCCCTGAAATTATAGACCTCGCCGTTAAAAACCATCACATACCGTCCACAAGCCGATACCATTGGCTGATGCCCCGCTTCCGAGAGGTCGATAATTGACAACCGCCGGTGCCCCAGAGCCACCTCATCATCCTGCCATATCCCGTCATCATCTGGCCCCCTGTGAGAAAGCCGGTCATTCATGACTCTAATCCGGGGTTCTTTATCCTCTATTATTTTGGAAATAATTCCGTTAATTCCACACATATTTTATAGTATTGAGCTGATGAGCTACCAAATTTGTAAACTCAAATATAATTACCTATTTTCTAATCTTCTAAGCCCCGGGATTGAAATCCCAGATCATAAAATGGGTCGTGCCTGGGGCACTTTGAAGTAAAATTCCTGGCAAACTTAGAATGACCACACTACCTTCTAATCCCCTACTGGCCTATTTTCCTACTTGCCTGATTTCCTATTTTCCGACAATTAAAATTTCAGTCAACCAAATCGGAGACGTTTATTAACTTACGAGGTGGATTGCCGCTTGGCTCTGCCGCTTTGTTTGTCAAAGAAATCCACTCCGACGGGGGCATCATTCCAATTACAGTTCCGTAGGAACGGCAAATATTGTTCACCCGGAATTCATTCCGGGGTTTCATTCTTTAATCTAGTTACAAATTCTTCGCAAGCCACTCAGAATGATAAATCTTCTCGCTAATTTTTCCACCCACCTGTGTAGCAAATCCAACGGCTAAGATAAAAAAGATTCTTCAAAGACAGATTGGCGCTCAAGACACATATATCAATGCACCAAATAGAAAGACAAATTTATTTGCACTTTCAAAATCACCCCCTTATCTTTGAATTTACAGTTAAGAGGTCTGCCCTATTGGACCGTGAGCATATGGTTGCTCCTTAACTGCTTTTTTATCTATAACGTTTACCCCGTGCATTTTGCATTTATTATATCGATTCATGCCAAATTCTAAAATTATTCGCTAATTTTATACCTAATCTTCATCAAAACCATTAAGTTTGTAACCCTAATATGGAAGCCACTTCCTTAAAAAACAAAGCATTATTAAACATCAATGCCGGAGATTTGTTATTAGAAAACACTCTTTATGCACCTTGCATTCATTGTTATTATTACGGATGTTTTCAAGAATTAAAAGCAATTTTGTATGATTTTTTTGAATTTACAACTGAAGAGCTTAATGCTCACAAACACGAAATTCACACTTATTCAATAAATTACATTCACACTGAATTGAGCCAAAAAACATCACTCGAAATCTCAAGAAAATACAAACGACAGATTAAAGAATTAAAAGAATTACGTAAGGTATCAGATTACGATGCTGTAGATATAAGTTACGACAAAGCCAATAGAGCTCAATATTTAGCTAAAGGTCTGAGAACAGAATTGACAAGAATATTTTAATCATTATGGCAGCAAAAAACTTCATAATTCAGAAACTTAAACACATCTCCTCTCTTTTCCCGGAGATGTCGTTTAAATATAGGATTAACCCATCCACCGGAACCCACCTCATTCAAGTCAGCCCTCTGGAGTCTTACACCACCAACCTGGATTATTTAAAGACTGAAGTTGAGTTTGAAACTTCATTTGAGAATAATTTCAAAGACGATGAAATTGTTTTTATATCTACAGACTCAACTTTCGACATACGACAACCACAGTTTGAGATTGTTGGTAACAGAGTAACCAATACAGTCGATGATTCCTGGTTGGACCCAGTTTTCAAAACCAACATAAACGATAATATTGACCCTACTACAAACTATGCATTAGCAGCCTGAAATTATGAATAACTCAAGTTTTCAATTTAAAGGATACAAAATAATTGATTCTCACATAAAACAAAACCATGATAACATTGCCAATGAGTTGAAATTATCTTTTATCCCTAAAGGTGAAATTGATAAAACGCAATCCAGCTTTTTGCTTACTCTGGAAACGACAATAGAAGATGACAACAATGCCTTCACTGCTAATATAAAGGCCAAAGCCACTTTTTCATTTGATAAAGATGCCGATCCTGAACACATTGACAACTTCTTTTACATGAATGCACCGGCAATCCTGTTTCCGTATATTAGAGCCTATATTTCTACACTAACCACGTTAAGTGGTGTAAAACCCGTTACACTTCCTACATTAAATTTAAGTTCGCTGGGCAAGGATTTGAAAGATAACACAACAACTATTTAGTGTTTGTCTATAAAGCCCAACTTCTGCGTTGTTGCTCAAAATCTAAATCCTCATCCCGATTGTGCTTTTTGTTGGTTTTTTGTTCAAAAAACCTTACAAAAGCTACTTCGGGACTGCGGCTTAGATTTTTCACACGCCTTGAATTTGAACTTCCTAGTTTAAACACGTGAAAAACGCTTAGTTTATGGACAGAGACTATTTAATATTTATCCATAAAGTACCACTTGTGCGTTACCCTCGTCGCAAGCCCCCGAAGAAAAATCGGGGCAGGCTTTGCAATTGGCACTTTCTGACCAAACACATGAGTAAAAACAAACTTTGCTTAGTTTATAGACGGCCTCTATTTAGATTGTAAAATTCTCAACACTTTCCCTGTCAGCACTGCAGCAATCTTTTAATCTAATAACCTGCCAGCCTGTTTACCCAATCCAGACCGGCGAAAACATCTTTCCAATTACAGTTCCATAGGAACGGCAAATATTGTTCACCCGGAATTCATTCCGGGGGGGTGTTCCTTCATCTTGTAACAGATTCTTCGCAAGCTACCAATGACAATTCTATTCGCTTATTTTTCTAATCGCCTTGTAGCTAACCCTACTGTTCAAACAACCCGCAGCGCAGAGCCATTATTCTACCATTCTATTTTCAGAACCCAAACCGTGAAGAGATAGCAGAATACTAACCAAACAATTCATCATAGCTCTCTTCCAACCCGGCATCTGACAAATACCTCTCTGCAAGCTGCTTTGCTGCTTCCCCTTTATTTTTTAATTCTTCAGAAGTACTTTTGAGCAGTTCCTCAAAAACTCTCACAAAATCATCCTTCTCATCCAAATCAAAAACCCAACCGACACCATTTTCCTCCAGGTTCTGCCAGGGCGTTTTATTGCTAATCATCACCGGTAACCCGGCTGCAAGAGCCTCATATATTGAATGCCCAAAGTTCTCTCCAAAGGTAGGCAGCACATAACAATGATATCCTGTAAGTATCTCGGCTACCATTACCGGTTCCAAAGCTCCCCTATAATTCACTTCCACATTTTTGGACATTTCATCAATAACCTGCTTACACTCCTGCCAATAATTCTTATCCTTCACCGGTCCGTATATATCATAAATGATTTGTCTTTTCCCCTTGTAGTCTTTTAAAAGCTCCAACAATACCAAATGGTTTTTTTTCCGTGCCACCAGTGCAATAGTAACCAACCTTAATGCCTCACCTTCAAAATCCGGCATCGTATTTTCCTTTATAACCGCAGGCACATTCCCGGCAATGGTAATTCCTGCCTCTTCTCCAATCTCTCTTCTAACATCCTTCATTTCCTGCTCATCGGTTGCATGCCATGCAACATTTCCCACTTTCATAAACGGCTTCAACACCATCAGGAAATATTTTTTCTTTGCCGCTTTCAATGCCAATGCCCCTTCCTGGAACATTCCCCGAGGAGCGATTATCATCCGCCTTCCTTTTCTGATATGCGTTGCATTAAAAATCAAAGGAAAAACAGTTGCAAAAAGAGAAAACAGACCATTGATATAGACAATTTCAGGGTTAAGGTTTTTCAATAATCGATTAACCCCAGTGAACCCGGTATTTTTACGGGACGCATAAAAAACATGTGCTTTCCCCTCAAAATCAAGCCACTCATCGCACTTTACATCCAGCTTTGTTCCATCCAAATCCACATTCCGGACCAGCACATAAAATTCAAATTGAGTTCCCAATAACCGAACCATATTGGTAATCGACTGGATAGGCCCTCCTGCTTTAAACGCCGGTGTAAAATAGTCGTATGTTATCAGAATTCTTTTCTTTTCCTTACTCATAGCAAAACAAAGGTAATAATTTAGAGATTAGTTTTTAGGCAGTAGTAAAAGGTATGGGGTGCAGGTCATTGGGCTCGCGGTTATTCTACTTCCCTCTCGTTTCATAGGCTTTTAGCTGCCCCTTCAGGGCGACAAAATTGACCATAACTTCGTTACCCGGGACGGTGCCCCGGGCTAGGGTTGGTTGGGCTTTCAGCCCGCGGTTCTGTTTCTCACTTTTCCACAAAAACAATAATCTGTGTCATTCTATTGGTTGAATCATACGGCATATCAGGGTAAAGTGAAGCGAGGGCTTAATTAACTCTGTGCTACTCTCCCGATAAACCGGGACAAGGTGTGACGTACTCCGTGCAACTCTGTGTAACAACCCCGTTGCGAAGCAACCTCTGTGTTTCTCCGCGCTCTCTGTGGTTAAACCCCTCAAAAAACAAATCCCCATCCATAATTATTCGACACCTTCAGCGTCGTTTTGTCTGTTGATATGTCTTCTATAAACATGGGAGCCCTTCAGGCTCCGGTTCCCTCTGCCACCTCAGGATCTTGTCATTCTGAGCATGCGAAGAATCTGTCACCATTGCAAAGCAGTCCATTCGAAAAAAAGAGAATAAAGAATCGTGAAAGTCATTGCGGGATGGCGTTCCCCCTTCAGGGGGTTAGGGGGTGAGCGAAAGGGGATAACCCAAAAATCCTAATAGAGTTGTCATTCTGAGATCCAAAAATTTTTATTTAGTAATGTGGAATGACGTTGAATCGGGGCTACCCGTCCGTGTGGATTTGTAATCCAAACGGGTAAAGGGCCAACTATTAATTTGCTGATTTTTTGTTCGTTACAAAAATACGTCATTGGTAGCTTGC
>Ga0163219_100153_pt1 | contig 18599 bp, 22 predicted proteins | sample MSEWel2016_04_06_FD_113150 | JGI IMG/M metagenome (GOLD analysis project Ga0163219, IMG submission 113150) | Subsurface microbial communities from deep shales in West Virginia, USA - MSEEL Well Study Marcellus 3H_2016_04_06 ...
ATATGGAATTAATAGACAAACATAACTATTTATAGAAAGGTTTGCTATTATTTCTTATGGTAGATATGAACGATTGTGGCGATGTAAGAGTACTCAAAGTTCTGGTACTAACATTTCTGTATCTTACACTGATGTTTGCAGTGGTAATGGTTGCAGGATTAACTAATCTCTGAGCGCAAGTTAAGGTTATTAGAACAATTTGCAGTTAGATTTGTAACATCTGCTTGTTTTTATTCAACCAGTTTATCTTTTCTTCATAGCCGGTAAAGTTCTAATACTGTAAGGTTTAATGTTGCACCGGGCAAATGGGTCCGGGTTGGTGAAACAATAAATAAAGCGTTGCTAGATGTACTTTTCGCATCCGAGAAAAGAAAAAACATGCTCTTGATGCTGAAAGATGGTCCTGTAGAGATAACTTCTCTTCTTTGTGGTCTTAATACCAGCAGACAGGCCTTGCTCCCGCAGGCAAAGGTCCTGGAAGAAACCCATCTTGTCTCCAAGAACGGTCAGTCCTATGAACTCACATCTATTGGAGAGCTTATCCTTGACAGAATGCTTCCCGCCATTGGTACTGTGAATGTTCTGGAGGAGAACGTCGATTACTGGGGTAGTCATGATCTGGATTTCATTCCCGAGTATCTCCTGAAAAGGCTTGATGAGCTCGATCCGTGTAATATAGTGGAGCCTGATATCTCCAATATTTTTGAGCTCAATGAGGAATTCATAGAAACCAGTAAGAAATCCGAGTACGTTAATTCTTTTGTTTCGTTCCTTCACCCGGACCATCTTCAGATATTCCTTGACCTTATGGACAGGGATGTAGACGCATCGTTAATTGTTTCTGAAAACCTCTTTGAAAAGCTCAGGGAAGAGTATAATGATGACTTCAGGGAATTAATTCTAACAAAGTCCGTGAAGCTATTCCTATACAAAGATAAGATGGATCTGGTGTCCTTTTCAATCAACGATCACTGTTCCGTTATGAGGTTATTGACAAAATCTCATGAATATGACAGTAAACAGCTTGTATGCAAAGGACAGAAAGCACTCGAATGGGGACAGGAACTCTTTGAGTATTACAGGAAGAGATCAGTGCCTGTAACTTCCTTTGAAAAATAACTTCGAATCGGTTCGCAGCTTACACAAGATTTATAGAAAACTTTGTGTATCTTTTCACTTAGAACATATTATGGAGGCAGCACTGCTTGACTAAAATTTTTAAAACTATTCTTATATCATTCATTGTTCTGCTTATACTTGCCTTTGCACTTGTCTTTATCGGAAATTTCTATTGTACGGTAAGCGATGTTCAACAGAGTGGTGAACAGGTTGCAGGTATAGACGGAGAATTGCTGGAAAATGATGATTTCATTGCCCGAACCTACGGTTATGAAGATCGTCTTGTGTTCACCTATATACCACGCAATCCTGATATGGTTGCTGACTACTATGCTGACTACGACATAAGAGAAAACAATAACACAATAGCCGCCGGTAATAACAGATTGTATGAAGATGTTTCTGCTGAGAATCCTATATTTTTTGAGGTTCCCAGGCAGGAATTAGCTGTATACGAGATGGATATGGTAATCGAAGACCCGGATGGGAATCAGGTCCACAACAGCAGTCTTACAATAGAATCACAAAATGAATAAAAATGCTTCTGGTTGAGGTTTTAATATGGACAAAACACTGACATTCGGAATAATCCTGTTTTTATTCGGGTTAATGATTGGCATTTCATTGCCATGGGATAATTCCGACCACTCACAGGAAGATATTCTGCTCATTCAGGAAAGTACTCAGACCATGGGTGCAGCAGCCGGTAATGATACGGATACACAACTCTACACATATAATCTGACCCTGTATAATCCGGGTAGCAAAGAGATATTCTTGGAATCCATTGAACCTGTCTTCAGAGACGAATTCGAGAGTAGAATGGTCTCTGATAGTCAGAGGGTATATGTCAATAAAAGCATAGCTGGGGAATCTTATATTCATGTGGAGAATGAAGCGACTTTTAACATGTCAGGCCTTTCAAAGGAGGATATTGACAGGATGGACCCGGTTATCGCTGGTATTGGAGTGAACTCGGTATTCATACTGCCGTTCCCTTAAGAATTTCATTTCAGGACTGCATATTGTAGATCAGCATGGTCATCATTAAAGGGGTATACTCTTAATTATCTCCAGAAAGCTGCATTCCAGAAAGATAACCATGAGGTTGTTGAATACAAGAAAGATGCCCACGCTTATTATAAACTTCTTTGATATTTCCCACAGCCTTCTCCATCCTCCACTTTCCTGTCTCAGTAACTTGTAGTTATAATATACTATAATCAGGAAAACAAGCTTCAGTATCAGGAATGACCATACTCCGTATTCTGCCATGACCGATCGCAGGAATATGTTTTCTTCAAAACCATATTCCAGTGCATGTCGGGTTGTTAAAAAATCACCGAATACGTAGAACAGGATGATGTACCTTATATCATGCAGAAAAAATGCCATGTCAGCCAGGATGTTTGTTTGATGACTGTTTGTATTCTGCATATCAGGAGGTTCTTATGGAGGTGTATATATCCGGTATGCATTTTCTATGGCAACTTATGTTCAAAGATCCGTCAGTTCTGTACATAATATCTTTCTGTTACACTCATGCCTTTGCTGCTGCCAGAAATCCCACACTGGGAACAATTTTGTACTATTAAATACAGAATACTCCGTATGACAAAAGAAAAGAATCCTCTTGATATAAGTGATACTCTTAAGGATCACAGATCAGATGCTTTCATGATCGTAGGTAATTCCGGTAATGCCGATATGTACTATTCCTCCAGTTTCTTTGCTTCCGATTCCTTCGCCTATATCCAGACAAAGGAGGCCGATGAGATCCTGCTGATCTCTGATATGGAACGCGGACGTGCGGATAATGAATCAAGGGTATCACAGCTACGCACACTTCAGGAATGTAAGTACCGGGACAAGATAAAGGAAAGAGGAGATCCTTCCCTTGCATACTGTGACTGTCTGGCTGAGATACTGCAACATCATGGCGCTCGCAGGATAACCGTTCCAAGGGATTTCCCGTATCACATAGCACAGACTCTCAAAGAAGAAGGCTTTTCTTTTGAAGCTATCAAAAGCCCATTCCAGCAGCTGCGTTCCCGCAAGAGTGAACAGGAGATAGAAAATGTAAAGGCGGTACAGAATGCCTGCAATCTTGCCATGGAAGCAGCGGTTGATATGATACACAAGTCCGAGATAGTAGACGGGAAACTCAACTATAATGGTTTTGACCTGACAGCGGAAAAAGTGCGCCACCAGATAGATATCACGCTTCTTGAACATGGATGCGAGTCAGAGGGTACGATCGTGGCATGTGGCAAAGGATCTGCAAATCCCCACTGGGAGGGTACGGGAGTGCTCCGGGCGGATGAACCCGTCGTCATTGATATATTTCCACGCAGCAAGAAGAATCACTATTTTGCCGACATGACCCGCACTGTACTCAAGGGTGATGCGTCAGAAAGGCTGAAAGATATGTATGAGGCGGTGCATGTAGCTCAGGAAGTAGCCATTGAAATGATAAAGCCCGGAGTAAAATGCAGTGATATACATGGCAAGGTTTGCGATGTGTTCGAAGAGCGGGGATACGATACCAGTAGAAGCGGTTCACAAAGCGGTTTTATTCACTCCACGGGTCATGGTGTTGGTCTTGAAATACACGAAGCTCCATTTGTGGGTGAGCGTGATACGGTTCTGGAAGTCGGTAATATCATTACGATTGAGCCGGGTCTCTACTATCCCGATGTGGGAGGCATTCGTCTTGAGGACCTTATTCTTGTAAAGGATGATGGTTTTGAAAACCTCACGGAAATGGAAAAAGAGTTTATTGTATGATCCTTTGAAAAAGTTTATCTTATTTAAGGACAGGAGATAGGATATGGCAAAGGTAACACCTGATCAGGAAGAGGAAATACTGGAAAAATACTTTGAGGCCGGAAGGATACTCTCTCAGGTAAGAAGCGAGGCAAAGGGCCGGATCAAGGTAGGGGCAAGCATGCTTGAGGTGGCCGAGTTCGTGGAGAACCGGGCGATCGAGCTGGGCGCAGATGGTTCTGCCTTCCCGTGCAATCTTTCAAGGAACGACGAAGCCGCACACGCAACTCCTTATGCAGGTGAGGAAACAGTTTTCGGGGAAGATGTTGTCAAACTCGACCTTGGTGTTCAGGTTGACGGTTATATTGCCGATTCTGCTATCACCGTGGATCTTACAGGTGAGTATGGAGACCTTGTAAAGGCATCCGAAGCCGCACTCTATGCTGCTATAGATTCTGTGAAAGCCGGTGTCAATACCGCAGAGCTCGGTGAGGTTATAGAGGATACCATCACTTCAATGGGATTCAAACCCATAGGTAACCTAACAGGACACGGGCTGGACAGATATATCCCGCATGCTCCCCCAAGTATACCTAACAGGAGAATCGGAAACGGTAATGTTCTGAAAAGCGGTGATGCCATTGCTATCGAACCTTTTGCAACTGACGGAACAGGTAAGGTCTATGATGGTACTCTTACAGAGATATTCCAGGTAGTGAGGAAGAAACCGGTGAGACTGCCAGCTGCCAGAAAATTGTTAAAGGAACTTGAACCGTACAGGACACTGCCCTTTGCCAAGAGATGGTTTAAGACAGAAAAGCTTGACTTTGCACTGCTGCAACTTGAAAAAGCAGGAGTTGTACATTCGTATCCTGTGCTCAAGGAGATAGGAGGCGGTATGGTCTCACAGGCAGAGCACACCTTAATTGTTACCGACGACGGGTGTGAGATAACAACAAAATGAACAGGAAGGGATAATTATCCAAAAAACATCCCATTTAATCATTCTACTAATAGTTTTTTCAATATTTATGTTACCGGCAGAAGCCTCGTATAGCTGGAAGAACGATATAGCGGTGGGACTTGACGGGATGTCATGGACCTACACCGCACAGTATTCGGATAATAGGTCTGTTCTGTACAGAGCATTTATCGATTCTGAACTTGGTGATGACGACGGCTTTGTTTCGGCCTGGGAAGTTTTGAAAATGGACACAGAAAGCCGGGCACAGCTCATGGGCTTAGTTGAAGAAAATGTGGATGTGAAGATAAACGGCTCATCAGACGGTATAGTGGTGACAGGTGCGGAGTCTGACATGTCCATGGAGTGCATGGGTCCGGTTACAAAGGAAGACACCATAGTCAACATGTATGAGGTCCATTATATTTTTGAAGAACCCCTTATCTCTCTAGGTGACAGGATATGGTTCCTGGGTGAGCCGGGTACTGCTGTGACCATCAGGCTGCCTGACAATATTAAGGTGGAATCCACAGAGGGAATAGACAATGTGTCCATAGATTCCGGTGATCTGGGTCAGGAAGTAAGTGGAGATTTTGATTTTACAGGCGAGGCTGTAATCCATTTTGAACCGGACACGGTTTTCCAGATGGAAGGTGAGGAGAATAAGAAAACTCCTGTATCGGTGGTGGATTCAGATACACAGTCCTTCAGCTCAATTGTGGATGAGATATTCCCGGGATTTACGGATGATTTTTTAAAGACCGTAAAAGGAAACTCACTGATATGATCCCGGATGAATTTATGGAACAGAGATGATTGTAATGATAGTAGAAAAGATAGAACTTGATAACGGATCGGCCATTGGTCTGAGTATGCAGATGCAGAGCGCTCCGCTCCTGCTGATAAAGGCAGACAAGGGTTTTGTCATGTGCGGCTATCTTGATATGGAAGCTGCAACTGCACTCGGTGATGTGGCAGTAAAGGTTAAAGGAGTAAATACCTTTGATGACGTACTTGAGGCACTTGTGGTGGGTGCCACCCAGGAAGCCATAAATCTTGGCATAAAGGTGGGAATGACAGGCAGGGAAGCACTTGAACTGATGTTCTGACAGTTTTTGTTTATTTCTTTTTTATTATCGAAAGGCTTTTAATATTACTTCCTGCTTCTATTGCGCTACATGCTATATGCTTTTGAGTTGTCAGGGGAGCATGATGTCCTTCCCGGCAAAGAGATAATCTCATGTCTGCATGCCGCAGGCCTTGAGTTCGCTGAAGTTGAACACTTCGATCAGTGTCTTGTAGTGGACATAGCAGGAGATCACAGGGAAATCGACAGGGTTCTTGTCAGTGTGGCGGAAAGACTTGCGATGTCACACCATATCCTGAAGGTGGCAGGCATATCTGATGTGGATGAGGATGAAATAATAGCAACTGCTGAAAAGATTGACATATCGGCGCATATCGCTTCCGGGCAGACCTACGTTGTCCGTGCTAAAAGGATAAAGCATTCAGGCAATGTCAAAAGGGAAAAGATAGAAGGTCGCATCGGAGGCAGCATTTACAGGAAAGGTTTCAGGGCAAATATGAAATCTCCCGATGTGGTTTTCCGTCTGGTCATGACCGACAGGGCAATACTTGGTTCTGTAGTGGCTTCGGTGGACAGGGGTGCTTACGAACACAGGGCGCCCCACAAAAAACCATTTTTCTATCCCGGAGTGCTCATGCCAAGGGTCGCAAGGGCACTTGTGAATATCAGTGGGATCAGTCCGGGTGAGGTGCTCCTTGACCCGTTTAGCGGAACTGCCGGAATCCTTGTGGAGGCCGGACTGCTCTCTGCCCATGTTATCGGTATCGAGGTAAGGCAGAAGATAGCCCACGGTGCGAAGATGAATATGGACCTCTTTGACTCGGATTATTCCCTTCTGGTAGGTGATGCCTGCCGTATTCCGTTAAAGGACTGCACGGTGGATTCGATTGTTACCGATCCTCCCTATGGTCGCTCTGCAGCTATCAAGGCCGAATCCCTGCATCATCTCTATTCGGACTCTTTCTCTGAGATGTACAGGGTGCTTAAAAAAGGGAAACGAGCTGTTGTTGTATCTGAAATGCAGGTGACTGATTTTGCCAGAGCAGCCGGTTTTGAAGTCATGGATATCTTTACCCAGAAGATACACGGCAGTCTTACAAGGACATTTACTGTCCTTATCAAGGAATAGATGCTCTGCCGTTTCTGGCAGGTATCTGCTTATTTATCTCTTCCTGTATCAGGAACCAGTGATTTGAAAGTTGCTCTTCGTAATATTTGTGGTCTTTAAAACGTGCTCTTATGTACTTCCAGAACTCGGGACTATGATTGAGTTCGATGAGGTGAACCATCTCGTGATACACAATATATTCAATCAGTTCTCCGGGAAGGTATCGCATATAGGTATTGAAATTTAGGTTTGATCTTGAACTGCAGCTACCCCATTTTGTCTTCATCTTCCGGAAACGTACTGCTTTTGGCTTCACACCGAGCTCTTTTCCCATTGACAATACGCAGGTTCTGACAAGGTTTTTTAGCTCTTCCTCCGACCTGCTGTGATCCAGTTCAAGGTCCTTTGAGGCTGAGAGCAGACGTTGCATGCGGATATGCCTGTTGTATATCCATCTTTTGTGTTTCCGGATTATTCTTTCATGGTCAGGATAGTTTTCCGGAATGATAATTTGAAACTTCCCGTCCCTGAACTCAAGTCTCGGATTCCTGACCTTGCTGTGAATGACATGATACCTGATCGTGGCATCCTTTATATTAACGGAATGTTCCATCTTAATTTTCGTTCAGTCTTTTTTAAAAATGGTCATTCTATTCCTTTGGTACAAGATGGTCCATAACTTCTGCCATTACGCGATGGCGCACCGTGTACTCGTGGAATACTTCATTTGCCCTGCGGATGGAGTAAGCATCCTCGGTCCACTCGATAGGTTCGGGATAGTTCACTTTCATAAGCGTAAGGCCATATGGTGGTGCGCATTCGAGTCCCTCTTCATAGAACTCGGGTTCCAGCATCTGCTGCAGCCATTCTTCATCCCTGACACCGCTTCCAACCATGGTGAGTGCGGTTACGATCTTGCGTACCATGTTCCACAGAAAACTGTTTGCCTGTATGTCGATCTTTGTCAGGGTCCCGCTGACCCTTACATCTATCTTTTCGATGGTACGGATGGTGTTCTTATCTCCTTCTTTGCTACAGAAATTAGCGAAATCATGCTTACCCACAAGTATCTTTGAAGCTGACCTGATCTTTGAGATATCATATTTCTCACCGCTCATGACATAGCGATACTTTCTGGATATTGCTCCTCTTCTGGGATCAAAGTCATCCGGTACACAGGCATGTGCCCATGCCCATATGGCGCTCGGAAGCTTTGAATTTATCACCCTCGGGATTGCAAGGTTTGGCTTATCCGTATCAAAGGCTATTACCATATCTCTTGCATGCACACCGGTATCTGTCCTTCCGGCACTTATGTACCTGGCAGCTTTAGGATCCTCTATGATCTCAAGCTCGGTGAGCGTCCTGAAAATTTCACCTTCAATGGTACCTACATCAGGCTGAATCTGCGACCCGTGATACCCTGTTCCGACATATGCAATCTTTAGTGCTACTCTCATGCCCATTCACGGAGAATCATATCTCTTTATTTCTATAATATACTTCTCTTATGAACAGAAGAGCAATTACAAAAAGACATCCAAAGAAGAACCATACACTTGCATGTGAGAGCAGGTCATCCGGAATGATGCCGGAAAGCTGGTTTGACATCGGTGAAACATTATCTGCGACCATGCCGGAGTCCCCTGCAGCAGGTACCTTATTTGTCGGACTAAGATTCTCATTGAGAACGTTTACTCCACTATGAAGGCTATCGTTTGGGATTACAGAACTTATGGCTTCCGGATCAACGTCCTCGGGAACCAGCATATCATCGGATGACGGGCTTTCTGCAATCTTATAATCCTGGCCGTCAATAGCCTGGTCCGTAACAGGTTCTTCGAATGCTTCGCTCTCTTGAGTCTCTTCTCCGACGACGTCATAGGCAGACATCTCTTCACTTTCCGGGACTGCTTTCTCTTTCATGGGCGCTTCCGGAACGAAAGCTTCGTCCGCAGCTTCTGGCGGAAGATCCTCGTTCAGCAATGGTGCCATTGTGTCCTGATACTCTGTTGATCTGACGGAGCTGGCCATGGGTGATGTACCGATACCGAGATTGAGGTAGTTTGTGAGAGCCTCAAGGCCAGTGGCTGCAAAGACAGCCCCTCCCACCATGATGAGATATTTCTTGAGCATGCTCAGGATCGAAGACTTATCTCCTTTCATACTTCCCGGCGCAACAACGATTATCTTCTGGACAGGTTCGTATATCTTGATCTCCCTGCCCTTCTTGCTCCATTTTGTCTTTTTGACCTTGATAAGGTCAGCTTCCACAAGTGCGTCGATGTTGTACTTGACTGTCGTAAGCGGCATGTCCGTCTTTTCTGCCACATCACTTGCGGACATTGGCGTGTCGGCAAGTATATCCAGGATTTTCATTGCCCGGTCATTGGAAAGTACCTGCGTTATCTTTTTTGAGCCCTCGGCAAGGGGCAGAACAAGGACTTTTTCTGAGCCGGTGTTTTCTTCGTTTTCTTGCATAAAGGTAGTATATAAAAAGGTAATTATATTGTTTCCTTTAAGTACGGGTCTGTTTGAAGTCTTTTTTTGCGAAAAGTACTCGTAAAGTTAAAGAGTAGCTAAGACAATATGTGGTAAATTTCGGGGCTATATTTATGATTTCAAAAGAACGTATTATGGAAATTATCGGGAACTATGATCTTGACAACCTCAGTATTGCAACTGTATGTTCCCATTCCAGTCTTCAGATCTTTGATGGGGCAAGGAAAGAAGGCTTAAAGACAATAGGTATATGCGTAAAGAAACCACCAAAATTCTATGATGCTTTTCCCAAAGCAAAACCTGATGAGTTCATTGTAGTAGATAGCTATAAGGACATTCCAAAGATTGCAGACGAACTCGTATCCAGGAATGCTTTAATCGTTCCTCACGGTTCATTTGTCGAATACCTGGGTTATGAAGAATTCGTTGATCTTCCTGTACCCACATTCGGTAACAGGTCTGTGCTTGAATGGGAATCCGACAGAGAACAGGAGAGAGTATGGCTTGAAGGCGCCGGTATCCATATGCCAAGGAAGGTAAAGGCCGAAGATATCAACGGACCCGTGATGGTAAAGTATCATGGTGCAAAGGGCGGAAAAGGTTTCTTTATAGCCAAGACCTTTGAAGAGTTCAAGCGACATGTAAATCCCGATGAGAAGTATACCATCCAGGAATTTATAACAGGTACCAGATACTATTTCCACTTCTTCTATTCTCCGCTGAGGGAAGAGGGCTACCAGCTCAGCGAGGGTATCCTGGAGATGCTCAGTATGGACCGCAGGGTTGAGTCAAACGCCGATGAGATCTTCAGGCTTGGCTCCCCTAGGGAACTGGAAGCAGCAGGGATCCATCCCACATATGTCGTAACCGGAAACGTACCCCTTGTGGCAAGGGAATCCCTTTTGCCACTGATCTTTGAGCTGGGAGAGAAGGTGGTCGAGCAGTCTCTCAAGCTCTTTGGCGGAATGATCGGTCCCTTCTGTCTTGAGACTGTGGTAACCGACGACCTGGAGATTAAGGTCTTTGAGATATCCGCCAGGATTGTTGCAGGTACCAATCTCTATCTGACCGGTTCACCTTATTCCGACCTTGTGGATTCAAACCTGTCCACAGGAAGAAGGATAGCCCAGGAGATAAAACTCGCAAGGTCTGAGAATCAACTGGATAAGATTTTATCCTAATAATTCAAATATTCCATGGGATGTACCTTACGCAGGTATATCCGTGGAAGTGATATTTCTGGTACTGTCCGAGTGGGATTATGATGTTATTATAGTAGGTGCGGGACCGGCAGGTCTCTTTGCAGCACATGAACTTACATCCTCCGATCTGAGAACCCTTGTAATTGATGCAGGTAGGGATATCGATGAAAGAATATGTCCGATGAGCTCTGTGAAAGGATGTCAGCACTGCAAACCATGTTCGATACTGCGTGGTGTTGGCGGCTCGGGAGCATACTCGGACGGGACACTCAATCTGCGGCCTGATATCGGTGGGAATCTTGCAGACTTTACAGCTGACCAGGAAAGTGCCTGGGAGCTTGTAGACTATGTGGACAGCATCTTCCTGAAATACGGTGCTACCAATAACATCTCTTCTCCCCCTTCAGATGAGGTTGAGTTCCTTGAGAGGAAGGCTGCGTCCGTGGGTGCGAGCTTTATCCGGATAAAACAGCGCCATATCGGTTCGGACAATTCCATAGCCCTTATCTCCAACTTCAAGCAGGATCTTGAATCAAAAGGTATCGATTTTCTTCTCAATACCGATGTTGCAGACCTTATTGTAGAAAAAAATGTGTGCAAGGGAGTTCTGCTTGGAAATGGAAACAAGCTGAGTGCACGTTATATCCTGCTTGCTCCCGGAAGAGTTGGATGTGACTGGGTGAATGAGCTGGTGAACAAACACTCTATTCTGTATTCTTTCAGCGGAGTCGATATAGGGGTGAGGGTTGAAGTGCCTTCGATAATTATGGATCCCATTACAAGGATTAATCATGATCCGAAGTTCCATATCCGCACAAGACGTTATGATGATTTTGTCAGGACTTTCTGCACCAATGAGCATGGTTTTGTCGTGAAGGAAGAATACGAAGGTTTTGTTGCTACTAATGGCCACTCCATGCACAGAAGCGAGTCTGATAATACTAATTTTGCCTTTCTTGTACATGTGGAGTTGACCCGGCCCATGGAAAACACTATCAGATATGCAAGGTCCGTGGCCAAACTTGCAACGACTATCGGTGGGGGCAAACCTGTTCTTCAGAGAATGGGAGATCTGCGCAGGGGCAGGCGTTCCACGAAAAAACGTATAGAGAGAAACACGGTTGTCAATACCTTAAAAGATATCACTCCGGGGGATATTTCCATGGCTCTGCCGCACAGAATGGTCATGGATATTATAGAAGGTCTGGAAGTCCTCAACGAAATTATCCCCGGAGTGAACTCCGACTCTACATTACTATATGCGCCCGAGGTCAAGTTCTACTCGATAAAACTTCAGGTTGACAGTAAAATGCAGACGAGTATTGAAAATCTCTTTGCAGCAGGGGATGGTGCGGGTCTGTCCAGGGACCTCGTTAACTCAGCAGCCACCGGAGTTCTTGCTGCAAGGGGTATACTTTCTATTGAAAAGTAAAACGGATGGTCCGGTCTTCTTTACAAATCGCTAAGAGAGGAAAGAGGAATCTCGCATAATGATGGTTGGGTGATGTTTGGGGTGTTGATACATTTAGCCAAAAAGAATCAATGCATCAGAGGGGGAATTATTTACGCGGCGGATTCCTCTGCACCTTTAATATATATCGGTCTATATAAGTATTCCGTGTCTGATTTTTACGTGTGCTGTAAATGTTTTTATGCTGAATTCCACCGCGCATTATGTGTATTTTTTCAATAAAGTTCATAATTTGTTGATGTAAAAAGAAAAATTATTATAGTCGCCACAATTCTTAGAATACATGAAAAATACATCGGAGATATTTTCTGCAGGTGTGTCGGAAAAACAATATATCCTTGGAGGGGACGGAAGGTCGGATAAGGCTCTCCTTCATCTGGGAAGATATCTTGCACTGGACAGGTCTTCCGGTTCGGATGTCAAACTGGATGTACAAAGACCACATGCAGTTCTTATCGGTGGCAAAAGAGGTTATGGTAAGTCCTATACCATGGCTGTACTTATTGAGGAGCTTCTGATGCTTCCTGATGAAGCTAAAAAGAACCTGTCATCCGTTGTTATCGATACCATGGGTATATTCTGGACTTTTTCCAGGGAAAATGTGTTGCAGGCAGATTTCCTTTCTGACTGGGATCTTAAAGCTTCCGGGTTTAACGCGGATATCTATGTTCCCGCAGGAAACGAAGATGAGTACAGAAAAAGGAATATCGATGTAAAACCAATGTCCATACACCTCTCACAGATCGATGCTTATCAGTGGTGCGAACTTTTCGGACTTGATCCGGTATCTTCCACGGGTGTTCTTATAGTGAGGATCATTGAAGCACTTCGTGAAAGCTCGTCAGACTTTTCCTTTGAGGATATTCTGGATAACATACTTGAAGACGAACGCTCGGATATAGTATCAAGAAGTGCGGCGGAGAACTATTTCAGAACGTCCATGTCATGGGGTATATTTGCCGGGAACGGAATGGATATTTCCCATATAGTGGCAGGAGGTACCCTGTCTGTCATTGATGTGAGCACTATCAAAAACGATTCGGTCAGGTCTGCGGTTGTAAGTTTTATTGCAAGGGATATCTATCACAGGAGACTGGAATCCCGCCGGGCCCATGAAAGGATGCTTATGGGTGAGGAGGTTACCGAAAAAGGAATCCCCATGGTCTGGATGTTCATTGACGAGGCTCATCAGTTCGTTCCGGCAAAGGGTAACACCCTTTCATCGGATGTGCTTTTGAACGAATGGCTAAGACAGGGTCGCCAGCCGGGTCTTTCACTTGTTCTGGCAACACAGCGTCCTTCATCTCTGCACAGGGATGTACTTTCACAATCGGATATTGTTATATGTCACCGGCTTACCTCACAGGACGATATTCTCGCACTTGAGTCTGTAAGACCTACCTATATGAGTGAGAATTTCGGGGATTCCATAAAGAAAATGGGTACTGAAAGGGGTATTGTTCTTGTAGTGGATGATAACACGGAGAGCACACATGTCATCAGGATAAGACCTCGTATGAGCTGGCATGGTGGCGATGAACAGCTTTTACATCGTCCCTGAAAAACACTGGATGTCTCTATTTACTTCATTTTATGCAATAAATTATAGTTATTTTTGCAGAATATTCAGATAAGATATATATTGCTTAATCTCACTAGTAAATCCGTAATCCAATATATTCAGACTACATATCCATGACCTCTGCAAGTTTTGCAGCGTTTTGTTATTGAGTGCGGTCATGATTATGCTATAGTGACAATATTTGAATCTTAAAAATACATTTTTCAACTTTTCGATCGTGATTCGATGAAAGCCCATTTAGTTAGACAAAAAAACATTGCCGAGAAGATAAGCCCTGAAGTTGCGATTTCCAACTGGAAAGACTGGAAATGGCAGATCAGGCATTGTGTAAATGATATTGATACATTTGAAACACTTCTGGATGTCAAATTCGACCCGGAAGAGAGAAAATCTCTGGAAGAAACACTTGAAAAGTTTCCACTTTCCATAACTCCCTATTATCTGTCACTTATTCAGGCCGATGATCTGAAGAATGACCCCATATTCATGCAGGCCTTCCCTTCACCAAGTGAGCTGATATTGTCGAAAGACGATATGCATGATCCTCTTTCAGAGGATTCTGACAGCCCTGTGCCCGGGATCACACACAGGTATCCCGACAGAGTGCTGTTCCATATAAGTAATGTCTGTTCCATGTACTGCAGACACTGTACCAGAAAGAGAAAGGTCGGTGATGTGGATTCCGTTCCCGGAAAGGAAGAAGTGCAGAAAGGACTTGACTACATAGCTGGACACCCGGAGGTAAGGGATGTACTGCTTTCCGGCGGGGACCCGTTCATGCTCTCGGACGAGTATCTCGACTGGATACTTACGGAACTGCGTGCAATCCCGCATGTTGAGGTCATAAGGATTGGTTCAAGGATGCCGGTAGTACTTCCGTACCGTATAACCGATGATCTTGTGAATGTATTGAAAAAGCATCATCCTGTATGGGTAAACACCCATTTCAATCATCCGCGTGAAGTCACGAAGTCATCAAGGGAAGCTCTGCGAAAACTTGCAGATGCCGGAATCCCCCTTGGTAACCAGACAGTGCTGCTCTCAGGGGTCAATGACTGTTACAGGATTCTGAAGAGGCTGTTCCACAAACTTGTAGAGAACAGGGTACGACCATACTATCTTTACCAGTGTGACCTGTCAGAGGGTCTTACCCACTTCCGGACCTCTGTAGGAAAGGGTATTGAGATCATGGAACACCTTGTAGGCCATACAAGTGGTTTTGCCATACCTACATATGTAATAGATGCTCCGGAAGGCGGAGGAAAGATACCCATACTGCCGACATATATGATATCAAGGTCCACACACAGGGTAATTCTCAGGAACTATGAGGGTGTTATTACATCCTATAAAGAGCCTGAAAACTATAAACCAGTATACTGCAGCCGTGAATGTGATGACTGCAGTCTGCAGCTCAAACTTGATGATGCATCGGAATACAAGTCAGTGGGTATTGCAAAACTGCTTGTGGACCACGATGAAACCTTAAGTCTGGTTCCCGGCGAAACAGAAAGACTGGAGAGAAGGGACAGTGAAGGATAAAGTGGAAACTGTAGGTGAATCTGCGATACAGCACGGCAGTTTCAACGACAGGATCTACCTGATGCATCTCTCCCCGTCTGATCATGATTCCATCCTTGAAGACCTGGAGAGTATTGCACAGAAGAACGATTATTCTAAGATATTTGCTAAAATTCCCTCCTCTCAGAAGGAGGATTTCCTCTCTTTCGGATACAGGGAGGAAGCATTTGTTCCAGGTTTTTTCGATGGCAAGGAAAATGCCAGCTTTATGTGCAAGTACTTCACAAGATCCCGGATGGTCGATGAGGATGCAAAGGCCAATAAGGAAGTACTTGAGACAGCTCTCTCAAAGGACAGTAAAGATGAGGTTGTCAGGCTTGGAGATAATGCATCCTGCACGCTCTGCACTGAGGAGGATGTGGAGCGCATGGCAGAGATATACGATAAGGTCTTTGACACGTATCCTTTCCCCATTCACGACCCATCTTACCTTCTAAAGACCATGTCCGATAATGTAGTTTATTTCTGCATTAAGGAAGATGACTGGATAGTAGCTCTGGCATCATCAGAGATGGATATTGAGAACAATAATGTGGAAATGACTGACTTTGCAACACTTCCGGAGTGTCGTGGTAAGGGTTATTCCCAGTACCTTCTGGCCTATATGGAAAAAGAGATGGCTGAGAGAGGTGTGCTCACATCTTATACCATTGCCAGGGCCGGCTCTTTTGGTATGAATATAGTGTTTTCAAGGAATTCCTACAGGTATGCCGGAACACTTGTCAAGAATACGAATATCGGTGGCAGGCTTGAAAGCATGAATATCTGGTACAAGAGCCTTGAATAATTCTCAGGCTAATATGAATGAAATCGATTCATACGTTATAGATAGTGTCCTTGATGTTCCTGGTTACTATCTCAACGCTGTAATTTCTGACAGGTAGTTCTGTTAGAAGTTTTTCGTTGATGAAGTTTGTCAGATCTTCTTCATCGTCAAAAAGGCCGAAGGCTTTGATGGAATACTGGCCTGTGGTCTGATATATCTTGGTAAACTCTTCTATGGAACGCAATTTCTGTATACCCTCCTTTGTTTTTTTGGGTTCCATCTCAAGATTGAATATTGCAAATGTATTCTTGCCGAACTTTTTTGGGTTAAGCAGGACCACATAGTTCTTTATATAACCCTCTTCTTCCAGCTTTTCAAGCCGGTATCTGACTCCGTTCTCGCTGAGGCCTACCTTTTTTGCTATTTCGGAAACAGGAGTACGTGCTCCTTCCTGCAGGATTGAGAGGATAAGAATGTCTTTTTTGCTTACCATAGATATAAATTAAAGGCTGTAGAAGCTATTAAGATTTTTCTGGTGGTTTATAGAAAGTAGTTGCTACTGTGGATTATACGGTAGTATTATTTCCAGTAGTATTATTTAGGATGATTGTATCTATGGTATTCAACTTAATCGATAATCCAAATAATTGATATCCGGTGTTTAATATGAAAGGAAGAGTCTGGAAATTCGGAGATGACGTAGATACGGATGCTGTTATCCCTGGCAGGTATCTTATTCTCAACACGCCTGAAGAACTTGCTGAACACGCTTTTGAAGGTGTCAGGCCGGAGTTCGCAAAAGAGGTAGAAGAAGGCGACATAATTGTCGCAGGTAATAATTTCGGTTGCGGTTCCTCAAGGGAACATGCTCCTATCGCGCTTAAAGGCACAAAGATAAGCTGTGTGATCGCAAAATCCTTTGCACGTATCTTCTTCAGGAACTCAATCAACATTGGTGTGGCACTTCTCGAATGCCCCGATACCGATAAGATATCCGATGGTGATGAGCTTGAGGTTGATTTTGCAACAGGCGTTATCACGAACCTGACAAAAGATGAGAAATATCAGGCAACACCTCTGCCTGAGTTCGTCAGGGGTATCATGGATGCCGGCGGTCTCATAGAGTATACCCGCAGAATTATCTGAAGTCTGCTTCACACTTGATAAAATATCACTATAACAGGAGAATAACATGACCCAGTATAAAGTACCCGTAATACCCGGAGACGGCATCGGACCAGAGATCATTGCAGAAGGTCGCAAGGTCATCGATGCTGCAGGTGAGAGATTCGGTTTTGACGTAGAGTGGGAGGAGTTTCCACACGGTGCTGACCATTATCTTGAGACAGGTGAGCTTATTTCAGAAGATTCACTGAAGGAACTTTCACAGTATTCCGCTATTTACCTTGGTTCGATTGGAGATGACAGGATCGCACCAGGCGTACTGGAGAAAGGTATCCTGCTTGCTGCAAGGTTCTATTTCGACCAGTATGTAAACCTGCGCCCGATCAAGCTTCTGGATGGCGTATGGTGTCCGCTCAAAGATAAGACTCCTGAAGACATCGATTTTGTCGTTGTCAGGGAGAATACCGAGGACTTCTATATCGGTATAGGCGGACGTGCAAAGTCAGGCACAAGCAAGGACCTGCTTGAGGTCCACAGGACACTTTACAACGCAAAGTTCGGTCTTGACATCGAAACCGACAGTGAGGAGATCGGATACCAGATCGGTATGATCTCAAAGGAAGGCACACAGAGAGTGCTTGAATACTCCTTCGACCTTGCTGAGAAGAGAGACAAGCATGTTTCATCAGTTGACAAGGCAAATGTCCTTTCAGACATATACGGATTCTGGAGAGAGGAGTTCAATGCAGTTGCAGAAAAGCATCCTGATGTAAAGACAGACTTCAACTTTGTCGATGCTATCACCATGTGGTTCGTGAAGAATCCTGAGTGGTTCGATGTTGTCGTGACTCCAAACATGTTCGGAGACATTATCACCGACCTTGGTGCAATGGTTCAGGGCGGACTCGGACTGGCTCCGGGAGGAAACATCAATCCTGAAGGTACCAGCATGTTCGAGCCAATTCACGGTTCGGCTCCTAAGTACAAGGGTCAGAACAAGGTCAACCCGATAGCAACTATCTGGGCAGGTGCCATGATGATCGAGCAGCTCGGAGAAAAGGAAGCTGCAGATGCAATTGTGTCTGCAATCGAGACCAACATCCGTGAAGCAAAGGTCCAGACCTACGACATGGGTGGCTCTGCAGGCACATCAGATGTCGGTGACGACATTGCCAGGATAGTCCTGGGTAAATAATTCATTTCTTTTTTGCATCCTCGGGGATGCATTTCTGTTTTTTTTTTCTTTGGCTTTAACAGCTTGTCTTATTCTTATAATCCGTATGTTGTTTCTGTTTTGATATCATAATGATGATTAGGATTATATTCATA
>Ga0163219_100154_pt1 | contig 18575 bp, 16 predicted proteins | sample MSEWel2016_04_06_FD_113150 | JGI IMG/M metagenome (GOLD analysis project Ga0163219, IMG submission 113150) | Subsurface microbial communities from deep shales in West Virginia, USA - MSEEL Well Study Marcellus 3H_2016_04_06 ...
CAGGTCAGATATCCCACCATGAAACGGGAGGCGTTTGCAACTCTGAATCTAATATGACTGTCTCACCGATCTTCGGAGTAATTATGTTCACGTCTCTTCTGTTTGCTTCTTCCAGCGCTCTCTCTATTGGTTCGTTCCAGGCATGATTAGCCAGCGTGAATGCTCCCCAGTGCATCAACATCATGGTCTCACCATTCACATCCAGATTAGCCTGGACCGATTGTTCCGGCACCATATGAATCTCCGACCATCTGCGGTCATATTGGGCACCTTCCATCAATGTGATATCAAAAGGTCCGTATTGATCCCCTATTTCCTTAAAATGCGGACCGTATCCGCCATCTCCACTGGTATACACTCGGGTTTTGTTTCCCAGGATGACCCACCCGCCCCAGAGAGTGGTATCGATACTGAATGGATCTCTTCCTGAACCATGTCTTGACGGTGTCAGGGCAACTGTCAGGCCCTCATATTCTGCCTCTTCCCACCAGTTGAGCTCCGTAATTTTCTCTTCCGGAATACCCCATCGGGTGAGATGAGCACCACATCCAAGAGGAACAAAGAAATGCGATACTTTACTGTTCAGTTTTATAATAGACTGGTAATCCAGGTGGTCGTAGTGGTCATGTGTAATGAGAACTGCATCAATTGGCGGCATTTCATCAATTATATTGAGCATGATATCTTCACTATATTCATATCTGTTAATTCCCACAAATGAAACCGGTGAGGCAACAGGACTCAGGATGGGGTCTATCAATAACTTTTTGTTATCAATGTTAAGCAGAAAAGCAGAGTGCCCTAACCATGTAAGGCTATCATCTTCACTATTTATCTGCTTCCAGTCAATTGTCGAAACAGGAATCGGACCAGCAGGATCGCGGTTTATGGCCCCGGAAGCAGAAGTATTGTTAGTTAATGTGGCATCTGAGGGATTTACGAACACACTTGTTGGTAATTCATTGATGAACTTTCCATCGACATAATTATCCAATTGTTGATAAGTTTCTTTTTGTTCTGTCGTAGGACTTCCGCCGAAAGCCGGGTGTATATTCATAAATAATATAATTCCCACACAAAACAGAAGGAAAAGCAAGAATGTGTGTAACACGATCTTTCTGATCTTGAACTTTTTTTCCCTTTCACCCAGAAGAACACCAATTTTTCTAAACACCATGTATAGCTCCAATAATAAGATATTACAGAGAAATATCTATAAAAAGCCCTGCTATGATGGCAAACACAATCGTATATACCAGATAGATACTGAATTGCCGGGAACCCAGAACAATTTTCACAGCACCAAGATTTGTGATCTTTGTTGCAGGTCCGGTTATCATAAATGCTGCAGCAGCACCCAGACTCATACCATGTCGCAGCCATTCAAGCAGCAAAGGAATTGTCCCTCCGCCACATACGTATAAAGGCACACCTATGGTTGCTGCCAGTAATACGCCAAATCCCTGCTGGCTTCCGAAAAGGCTGGCAAAAGCATCAGGTGATACATAACGCTGGAAAAGTGCCGAGAGCAAGATACCAAGAAAAAAATAGCCACCTGTTGCCTTGATGTTTCTCCAGATATTCTTTAGCAGGCGCAGCATCATATTAGGATCCGTATCCCTGCTTGCCGGTAGTACAAGCGTTGAAAAATTAAAGAATCCCTTTTCCCGGAAAAAGAAGCTGACGCAGAGACCGGCCAGAATCCCACAAATGATAGATAAAACTAAACGTATGGAAAAAACTGTTTTTCCAAGAGCGGCACTGTAAATGAGCAACTGGGGATTCAGCAAAATTGAGCTCATCATGAATGCAGCCAGCCAGTCATCCCTCATTCCTTTTTCAGAGAATGAAGCTGCAATAGGGATGGTACCATACATACAAAGGGGAGAGGCGATTCCCAGCAGACTTGCCGGGATCACCCCAAATATCCCAAGGCGTTTGTTCTGGATCGAGACGAACAAGCTGTGAATCTTCTCTTTGCCAAATACGGATATTACCGAGCCCAGGATAATACCAAAGACCCAGTATATTGCTATCTGGTTGAACAGGACGCTGGAATAATACCAGAGGTATATGAACTCCCTCTGAAGTATATCAAGCATCCAGATTCACCAATTCATATTCCTGACTGCCCAGACCAAGCCCGGCACCATAATCAAGGATATGCGTGGCATTTCTTGATTCCATCCGCTCTATAAGATCCTGGCCGTCAGGAGCTGCATAAATCTGGTCAACACTTGCCTGGTCTAATGCAACAGGGTCTAAAGATGCCATAATTCCAATATCATCCATTGTAGGCTCAGCTGGACTGGCAACACAATCACAGTCTACAGATAATCTATTTAGAACATTGATGTAAACTACATTGTCTCCTACTTCATTCATAAAGGCTCCATTTGCCTCTGCCATAGATTCTAAGAAATCATCCTGGGGAGTATTGCCGAATGCGTCCCAGATCTGACTAACATCGTCATAATTACCTGCACTATGGACGCCTGTTTTTCCATTAGCTGATGCAATACCTATTGCAACATTTTTCATCGCACCGCCAAAACCGCCCATTGCATGACCTTTGAAATGAGATAGAATAAGCCAGGAATCATAATTCTCAAAATGGGAACCTACAATAAACTCATCAAGATGCTGTCCAGCCGGAACTGAAAGAGATATCTCACCTTCTTCATCCATAATATCTGTTGGAGCGATTGCAGTAAAACCATGATCAATCATGACCTGCTTATGCATTGCTGTTTCAGCACGGCCACCGCCGTAAGCGGTATTACATTCGACGATGGTACCATTAACTGACTGTACCAGGTCTCCGATCAGACTAGGATGAAGATAATTGTCGCCTCCCGGCTCACCACTACTGATCTTTACCGCTACATTACCATTGAGTTCACGACCCATTGCTTCGTAAACTGCCATTAAACCTTCCGGACTGATATCACTAGTCATGTAAACTTTAGGAGCTTCATCCGTTGTGCTGTTAAAAAAAGTTGTCACCTGAGTATCTTCCTCAGAGCTGTGGTTTGTTTCAATTGCTTCAGAACCTGTATCTGCTGCATTTTCATCCGTAATGCATCCCACAATTAAGGAAAACATCAGGATTGAAATCAGCAAAATAGTAATGTGCTTTTTCATTTTCATTTCCTCTCCTTTTTTGGTACATATGAAGTTGCAAACAATAATAGTGAAAGTGGATGCATCTCAAAGCACTATGAGTGACCGGTCACTCAATAAGCTGATTAAAAAAATATTATTTTTTGGCCACCCCATTCCAGACAACCTGAAATCCATCTTCTATAGCTTTATTGCGATCCTGTGGTTCTGAGTGAAGAATATACTCAACTATTGTCCTGCTTGACTGATAGAACATTGAAGTTATCATTTCTGGTGGGTAGTCTCCAAGCTCACCATTTTTTAATCCTTCCATCGCAAGATCATGGAAGAAAACATACTCTTCCATAACTACTTCACGGGTATGGCTTGTTATGTAAGGAGAAGAACAGAACTGCCCTACAAAATGGAACTCTTCCTGATTCTCTATTCCCCATTCAACCAGATTATACCACATTTTCCTTAACTTTTCTTTGTAAGTTGTTTGTGCCTGGACATCTTTTCCCATACTACGGCTTAATTCTTCTTTTACCTCGAAATACAGGCCGTTGATGAGATCTTCTTTAGTGGGGAAGTAATTGAATAAAGTGCCTGTGGCTACACCTGCTTCTTTTGATATCTGGGCAGTGGATGTGCCATGGAAACCCCTTTCAGTAAAGAGCTTCAGAGCCGCTTTCAGAAGGGCTGTTTTTTTGTCTTCAATTTGCTTTTTCATAAATTTACTCTGAGATTGACTAATTAGTCAGTTAATGTAAATAAAAAACAATTTGTTACATAAATACTTTATGGGACCTTTGCAAAGGAATATAAAGCAACAAATAATTCAATTTTCTACATGCCTTCCACAAAACCCTCAGAAAATAAGACACCTCACATGCCTGAGGATTATGATGCAAAAATATCCACAGTTCTTCCGTACTATTCATCCTTCCACCAGGAAACCATCAACCTCGTCAGATCACTGCCATCACCCCCAAAGGTCTGGATGGACACGGGATGTGGCACAGGCTCACTGGTAAGCAAGGCCATTGAGCAATTCCCTGAAACTAAATTCCTCATGCTCGACCCTTCCGAGGGAATGCTGGAGCAGGCAAAGGAAAAGTTGTCTTCATATTCCCGTGAGAGACTTGAATTCCTGAGAGCTTCGCCGACACAGGAGTTTTCACAGGAACTTGAAGAAAATCCTGACGTCATCACTGCTATCCAATGCCACCATTATCTGGACCGGAAGAGCAGGGAGGATGCTGTAAAGAAGTGTCATGAAATGCTGAAAGATAGTGGTATTTTCATCACTTTCGAGAACATCAGCCCGCTTACTGAAGAAGGAATCTCTGTAGGAAAAAGATACTGGGGAGAGTTCCAATCCAGACACAGCAGAACTGAAGAAGAAATTGAACAGCACCTTAAGCGCTTTGGAACCGAATACTTCCCCATAACCGTTGAAGAACATCTGGAACTGTTGAGGAGAACAGGCTTCAGGACAGTGGAACTGTTCTGGTACTCCTATATGCAGGCTGGTTTTTACTGTATCAAGTAGTTACTTTCCGAAATCTTAAATCCCATGCCTCACAAGTTCTCAATGGGAGCAGGGAAAGTTATCGGTCATCAGGCCTATAAGATATCTTAGTTAAACTGCTATACAGAGGCCCTCCCATCAGATTCATATGATAATTGAGGAGGAGTAATTGTGGGAGAAGCAGAGGAATTTCCACCGGGATTTGAGGACGTACTGAATTTCAGACTTTCAGATGCGCTTTTTGGAAGAAGAGCACGTCGTTTTTTCATGGGAGCATCAATTCCCGACGGCTATTTCGAATATACGTCAGAACATGAAGCCATGCCACTCTCCGAACTTGAGCAGATGACGGTGCTGACCGCTATGGGAGCAAACACTGGCTGGCATAATCTCATTATGCGGGGAGAGCCTTACGCTCCGTACCTCTCAAACTATGCCTGCACTGCAGGAGGCAGAACTTTTCCGTCAGCAGCCGGATTCCATACCAGTGAAATCTTCTTTACGGATGACCATGGCACCTATATGCTTAATACACGGGATGCACCTGCTCTCGCCAGACGAAAGGATGACGGCACCTTCTATCCTGAGGAACTGCTGGAAGCGCACCACAGCCGCATACACAAATTATACGACGGCAGACTGATACTGCCATCAGAGACGCCTCATGTGGAAGCGCATAACACCTGGGTAGTCAATCATCCCGGCACCACATTGATCATACCCGTGGGCGACCTTGCACAGCATGTACTGGCAGGCCTGTTTTATTATACACAGAACGGTGTCTGTTTTTATGATGACGTGAACGGAAATCAGATAGACGGGATCGAGCAGTTCTCGGATATAGTGAATACAGAAGAGCCATTTCCCATAACCTTCCTTGAGATGTGGTCCCTTGCCGAGCTGAGTGCGGAACTCTCAACTGCCTGTTATGCGGGAATGCTGATGCTGCAGTCAATGGGACTTGGAGGATGGATGTTCGATGGTATAGATCCCTATTCCGTTCTCGGGGCAAGCGGCGACCCTAAGGTAAAGGGTCTGGGTTTCAGATACGATACAGATGAGCGCTGGCCACTTCCCAATCCAACAGGAATTGAAGGTATCTTTGAAGGATTTACACCACCGCATTACCCTGATATGCGTCATGCCGTTGATGCTCTCATGGACAGGAAATTCGGCCGTGGGGGACCATTCAACCCCGAAACACCGGGTTACTACGAGGACACGCCCGGAGTGCGTGCAAGTGCAAAGGTACCAGATGAACATTTCAGGGAATGTGTGGCACTTCAGGCTCAGTATATCTATGATACTTTCGGCAAGTTTCCGGGGACAGTTCCCAGCATCTTTGTCCTGACATACCTGCAGGCACAGCATATAGATCTTGATTTCTATGACAGGTTCTATGAGAAGGGAGCATACCTGAAAACACATGCAGAACATATGAAGAAATGGCATCCGGACAGATAATCAGGGTGATAGGGTGGAAAATAAGCTAAACGGAGAAAACAAAGTTGATAGCAGTAGTGTTAATGTTGATGTTACTGTGGTCATAGCCGATAACCCCGGGGAACTGGAGCTGGATGAATCAGGATACTTCAGGATCGTGCCGGACCAGGAAAGAATGCTGATCCTGGCAAAACACTATTCCTATGATAAGCAGCTACTGACGGTAATTGAAGGTCCTGATGCAAGGTCGATCTACCGGGCGATAATCAAATACGGATGGGTAACTACGCTCAACCACGCAGCATACCTGGGTCAGGAACTGGCACGTGCCGAGATAGCAATGAAGGCAGGTTTTGATTACGTTCAGGGTTGAAACCAGAGGCCAGCTTTAGTACCTCAACAATGCGCCTACCACATAATCCTGATCAGGAAAGTCATCTTCTTCCACAAACTCCACATCCGCACCTGTACGTTGCGCAAGTTCATAGAACTCTTCCAGTACATTTACCTTAGATGCCGGTCCTCCGCACCGATCACACTCATCCGGTGGTCTGGCATTTGCCTGCAGGTTCTGGCATCTCTCACATATCCAGCCGGGAACCGATGAAGATCTCCGTATCAACAGGACATTTACCCGTGCTTGCTCAAGAGCCTGCCCGACATCTTCCACACCTGTCACCGCCAGACCACCCTTTAGTATCTCGCTTTTGAGCTTTTCTGCCCATCTGCGTGATTCCGCAAGCTCTTCTTCCTGTAATACGGAGTCCCCTGACTCAATTAGTTCGTCCCTTGAAATATCCATGGGGACGTCAATAACATCAAGTATGTTTCTGCGAATATCTTCCGGCAGCATATCCCGGAGTTGCTGCTTGGCATCACCTGGACCTGCAAGAACCAGTCCCTTTGTTTCCAGTTGTCCGCATGTATCCTGAACATTTCCGGCAACTTCCGTAAAGAAGGATTTTATCGCTTCCTTTCTCTGGCGGTTGAAACGCATCTGGCTCCATCCTCCTTTTTTGTGTTTGTTCATCAGGTCGGTTGACAGATGTTCTCTCTCCTCTGCAATATCCGAACGTATGCAAACAAACCTGGCTTCCTGCGAATCCACAAGAAGCACACCGTAATCCTCATAGTCTGCACGCAGTCTCGCCAGGGGCAGCAGATAAGGTGAGGTGTCAAGTAAGAGGGATCTTTCCGGCTCCACAGCCAGTCTGTACACATGCAGAAAAGACTCCGGTGATGATACAAAGATTATCCTGCCTTTCTCACCTGATTCCGCAGGCTCAGAAATATATTCCTCGGCATTTTCCAGAGTTTTTTCAAAATCCGATAGCAGTTCTCCTGTCAGAACCTCCTTTATCGCTTTTATCCTGGAATCAACGAAAATTCTGTTCGGATGCTCATTTTCCCTGCCTCCCACCGGCAGATAGATTGAAAGGTAGACATCCTCTTCAGCATATATCTCAGCCAGTGTCCTCATATCTATATCAGTTACGGGTACAGGAGCTTCAGTAAGCATTTTCCGGAAAGGTTCTTCAGGATTCATATAAAAAAATGATATTTGCCTGTACTTAAATCTAAGGATTATCAAAGTGCTTAAATGGCATCGCAAATATAAGCTGTATGGGAGCATTGAAATTTCCACTTCAAAAGATCAGGAACTTCCGGTCTTCTTCCAGTGGAACTGGAACAGTAACAAAATAACATAGTAAACATATATTGATTGTTAACATCGTTAACATTTAATAAGTCTAGACCAATCTATTAAAGAAAAACCGACCTGAACACGGGTCTGAAAATAAAGCTGGGCAATAATATGGGTAGTGAAACAGAAACGGAAATGAGAAAATGTACAATCCTCAGTTCCATGATTGATAACACGTACCGTTCAGAGATACCCGGGATTGTAGATATGGTCGCTTCAAGTTGCTCTGATAAGAATTGTTTTGACCACGTGGATGCAGCGGTAATACCTTCCAGGGAAGCCATGATCGAGATCATAGACCTGCTCAGAGACGTGCTGTTTCCCGGTTATTTCGGTGATCAGACAGTTGACAGGAGTGTTCTTCCCTATCATATCGGCAATGAGATAACAATACTCTTTGAAAAGCTGTCAAAACAGATCTCCAACAGCATCATCCATGACTGCGACAGGTACGAGGAAAACTGCACCGAATGTCTCGAACAGGGTCAGGAGGAGACTATCAGATTCCTGAAAAAGATCCCTGAGATCCGCTCCCTGCTTGCATCGGACATTATAGCTGCATACGAAGGAGACCCCGCAGCCAAGAGCCACGATGAGATCATCTTCAGCTATCCCGGTCTCTTTGCCATGACCGTTTACAGATCGGCCCACGAGCTACATAAGCAGGGAATTTCCATAATCCCACGCATAATGACAGAACATGCTCATAGTGTCGTTGGCATCGATATCCATCCCGGAGCCAGGATCGGAAAGGGATTCTTTATCGACCATGGCACAGGTGTGGTCATCGGAGAAACCTGCGAAATTGGTGATAACGTACGTGTTTATCAGGGAGTTACGCTGGGATCGCTGAGCTTCCCAAAGGATGAGACCGGACAGATCATTCGTGGTCAAAAGAGACATCCCACCATAGAAGATGATGTCATCATCTATTCGAATGCTACCATACTCGGTGGAGATACCACCATCGGAGCACGTTCGGTGATCGGTGGTAACGTATGGCTTACAAAATCGGTTCCTCCGGATACCAAGGTTATCATAGCGGAACCGGATCTTATATTCAAAGAAAAGCACTAAAGAAGGAGAGACTGAGATAATGAGCAAAATCTACGAGGATATAACAAAAACAGTTGGTAACACGCCTTTAGTTAAGTTGAACAGGATCACAGAAGGATGCCATGCAACTGTACTTGCAAAGGTCGAATCCTTCAACCCGTTAAGCTCGGTAAAGGACCGTATTGCCCTGAGTATGATAGAAACAGCCGAAAAAGAAGGATACATAAAAGCCGATACGGTTGTCATCGAACCTACATCCGGAAACACAGGTATCGGCCTGGCATTCGTCTGTGCCGCAAAGGGTTATCGTCTGATCCTTACCATGCCTGAGACAATGAGTGTGGAAAGAAGGAAGATCATGAAGATGCTGGGTGCGGAGATAGTTCTCACACCTGGTCCGGGAGGAATGCCCGGAGCCATCGAAGAAGCTGAGAAGATGGGAAAGGAGATGCCAAATGCCTTCGTACCGCACCAGTTCTTAAACCCCGCAAATCCTGAGATACACCGCAGGACAACCGCCGAGGAGATATGGAACGATACCGATGGTGCTGTAGATATACTCGTGGCCGGGGTCGGTACCGGTGGAACCATAACCGGAGTGGCCGAAGTCATAAAATCCCGCAAACCGGATTTCAAGGCAGTTGCAGTGGAACCGGAGGAGTCACCCGTACTTTCAGGAGGAAAGCCCGGACCTCATAAGATACAGGGAATAGGTGCCGGTTTCGTGCCTGATGTCCTGAACACGGATATCATCGATGAGGTCATTAAGGTAAACAGTGACGATGCTTTCAAGACCGGGCAGGAACTTGTCAGAAAAGAAGGTATCCTTGCGGGTATCTCATGTGGTGCAGCCCTTCATGCCGCACTGGAAGTTGCCAGAAGGAAGGAAAACGATGGAAAGATCATTGTAGTGGTCCTGCCCGATACAGGTGAGAGATACCTGAGCACACCACTTGCAGATACCGGGACAGAGAAAAAAGCCACATAATCCTGACCATACAAAGGAAACATAAAGAGTTAATCATAAAAACCCTCCGCCCTAAGTAAAAGTAATGGAACGCGTGATCATCCATGTTGACATGGATTACTTCTATGCAGCCATAGAGGAAAGGGAGGACCCCTCCCTTAAGGGCAAGGCGGTGGTCGTATGCATGTATTCCAACCGCGGTGAGGAGGGCGGAGCTGTAAGTACATGCAATTACGTGGCAAGGGATGCGGGTATCCGTTCTGCCATGCCATGCAGGCAGGCAAAGTCCCTGGGTCCTGATGCCGTATTCCTGCCGGTACGCAAGCCTTTCTACGAAGAAGTATCAGCCAGTGTTATGGAGATCCTGCGTTCAAATGCCGATAACGAGGAAAGCTTTGAGAAGATAAGTATAGACGAAGCCTTTCTGGAAATTACCAATTCCTCGAATTCCGATTTTGATAAAGCCCGAGAGATCGGGATGAGAATCAAGGAAGAGGTCAGAGAAAGAGAGAGGATTACCTGCTCGGTGGGAATCGGTCCCAACAAACTCATAGCCAAGATGGCATCCTCTTTTCAGAAGCCCGATGGTATAACCATTGTAAGACCTGAAGAAGTGAAGAATTTTCTGAGACCCATGCCTGTGAAAAAGCTCTGGGGTATTGGCGGTGTCACCGAAGAGAAGCTTGCTGAAATGGGTGTTGAAACCATTGCTGAACTTGAAGAACATGACATACTGGAACTCATCTCTGTTTTCGGGAAGAATAAGGGAACATGGCTCAAGCAGGCAGCATCGGGTGTGGATGAAAACCCCGTAAAAGAGAGGACGGCAAGTGACCAGATAGGAAGGATGGCTTCACTAAAACATGATACCAGGGATGAAAGCATGATCTTCTCTTTGCTGGATGAACTTGCAGATGATGTTCTGTCCAGGGTCAGGTCACGGAAAGTCGGTTTTCGCTCAGTGACCGTAACTGTTATTTTATCAAATTTCAAAACATCTACCAAAAGCCGGACTTTCAATCACCCGGTCTCCGATATGGAATCACTTAAGGATAATGCAAAGCAGATGATGCAGCAGTTTCTTGAGGAAAGCACTTTGAACTTCAGGCGTATCGGAGTAAGGGTGGGAAATCTCAACGAAACGGCAGGACAGAAGAGTCTCTTCGATTTCTGAGGATATTAAGATGCCTGAAACAAATAACGCTTACAGGGGTAACAGACCGGGTGAAAGTAAGTGGAGAGGCGAGCTATATGATATTATCTTTGAGGCCGAAACACCTGCCGGAAAATATTTTGATCTCCTGCTGATCGTAAGTATTATCCTGAGTGTTATTGTGGTAATGCTGGACAGTATCGGTTCAGTAAGAAACAGCTACGGACAGGTGCTTCACGATCTTGAGTGGTTCTTTACTATCATTTTTACAATAGAGTATTTTCTCCGTCTTTTATGTGTCCGGAACAGGATAAAATACGCTGCCAGTCCGCTTGGTATTGTCGATCTAATAGCGATAATACCCACATATATGAGCCTCTTCCTCCCCGGAAGCCAGTTCCTGCTTGTGATAAGGGTACTGAGGGTGTTGAGAATATTCCGTGTTCTCAAATTGGTACACTATGTCAGTGAAGCTGAGATGCTTGCAAGAGCCTTGCGTGCAAGCAGACAAAAGATTACCGTCTTCCTGTTCACGGTGCTGACTCTTGTGATAATACTCGGCTCCCTGATGTATCTGATAGAAGGTGAAGAGAACGGTTTTACCAGCATACCCACAAGCATATTCTGGGCGATCGTAACTCTCACGACCGTGGGTTTTGGTGACATTGTCCCCCAGACACCCCTTGGAAGGACACTGGCATCTGTAATAATGATACTTGGTTACAGCATAATAGCTGTCCCAACGGGTATTGTCACATCAGAGATCAGCTTTGCCTCCATGGAAGAGAGGAGAAGAACAGAACCTCAAAGAATATGCCCGGAGTGCGGGAATCCTGAGCATGACAATGATGCCCTCTTCTGCAAGCATTGCGGAACAGGGATTCTGTAGATATTCAGGACTCCGCTATATCTGAATCATCATTATCATCATTCCTTTTTATACGGATATATATAAATAAGAGAACAGGACAACTTTTTTCCATCAAGAACTGACTCTATAAATATAGAGTGTCATTTATAAATTAACTGAAAACACGTTGTCAAAAAGAGGGATTCATATATCAAGCTATGAAATGAAAAACGAAGAGGACAAGGATTTTCAGCTTGATCTGCTCAGAAAAACACTCGGGTCCATACAGGATCTGGTTGTGGTTATAGACAGGGATCTCAGAATAGTTACAAGCAACTGGAAAAACTGCGATTCAATACCCTCCAGGGAAAAGCAGGGTCATCCTTACTGTTATAGCTGCCTCATGAAACGCAGCACCCCCTGTGAACCATGCCACCTGCTCGAGGTATTTACCACCGAAAGATGTAAGAAGTTCGAAATAGAGGACCCTCTTGACGGAAAGACTAAGGCCATTGAACTATCTCCCATCTTTGACGAAAATAACCGTGTCACCATGGTTGTGCGCCATTCAAAGGACATCACCGAACGCAAAAATGTGGAAAAGATCCTGAAGATGAGAGAGCGCCAGCATGCCGCAGTGGCAAGATTGGGACAGCAGGGACTGTCCGGAACGGATCTTGACCTGCTCATGAAAGAAGCCGTAAAACTTGTTTCCCGGACACTGGATGTTGAATACTGCAGGATAATGAAGCAGGAGAAGGAGGGTGACTTTGTGATGCTGGCCGGTGTCGGCTGGGAAGAAGACCGGGATGAAGACATCTCTCCGGAAGAAAGTGACAACGGACAGAACATACTCTGCTACACACTCTACAACGGGGAAACATCCGTCGTGGATCACAGCGAAACAAAGGACAAGTTCAGTGGTTATTCATTGCTCAGGGATCATGATCAGGTCAGCGGTATGGATGTGCTCATCGGCAGCAGGGACAGGCCATTTGGAACTATGAACGTCCATACAGCCCAGAAAAGGATGTTCACAGAAGACGATATACATTTTGTACAGTCCGTGGCAAACGTTCTTGCGGAATCCATCAACCGCAGGGAAAACGAACAGAGACTGGAAAAATATACAAAAGAGCTTGAGGATACCACCGAGCTTAAGGTACTATTTGCAGATATTCTCACCCACGACCTTCTCAACCCGGCAAATGTTATCCGCGGATTCACAGAGGAACTCATCATCCTCGAGGACGATGAGAGTAAACAAAAGCTGCTCGACAAGGTCCACACGAACAATGAGAAACTCATCGAGATGATGGAATCCGCTGCAAAGTTCATCAAACTCGAATCTGTCAATGATATCAGTTTTGAAGAGCAGGACGTCGTACACCTACTTGAAAAAACTATCAGGAATTTCAGGGATAATATCGATAAAAAGAATATCGAGCTTGTTTTCAATCCGGCATGCAGGTGCAAAATTATGGCAAGTCCTCTTATCGAAGAGGTCTTTATCAATCTGCTCAGCAATGCTATAAAATACAGTCCTGATGAAGGGAAAATCGTTGTCAGCTCCACTGACCTTGGTGACAGATGCAGGATACAGGTTACGGATTTTGGTCCCGGTATCAGTAATGAAGACAAACCAAGGATATTTGATAGATTCAGACAGGCTGACAAAGGCAGTGTCAAGGGCAGCGGACTTGGTCTTGCAATCGTGAAAAGGGTCGTTGACCTGCACAGGGGAGAGGTAGGGGTCGATGATAATCCTCTTGGAAGCGGCAGTATCTTCTGGGTAAACCTGAAAAAAGCTTAGATGCTTTTTTATTCTGAAACTGTTCCCAAAGGCTTTTTATTCCACGCTATCCCACCTATATATGAGTTTATCAGATAGTAACTTAAGATCTATTTTAAGATCGGGGGCTTTGAAGTGGAAGATGAAAGGATATCATATCACGATTCAGTTCGTACAGTATATAAACGCATAAAAGAAGACGGCATGACAAATGTCTGGGACCGCTACGTAGCACAGGGAATGGGAGGCGATCCCGACAGAAGATGCGCCTTCTGCCAGGCCGGCGTGCGTTGTGACCTGTGCTCCAACGGACCATGCCGTGGCAGCGCTGCAAAGGACAAGCGCGGAGTCTGCGGTATCACGGCAGACGGAATGGCAATGCGTATGATGCTTTTGCGTAATGTGATGGGAGCATCCACCTACCACTATCATACAACACAGACCATAAAGACACTCAGGGCTACCGCAAGAGGTGAAACCCCATTTGAGATCCGGGAAGAAGGAAAACTTCGCAGCTTTGCGGACAGACTTGGTGTTGACAGTAGTGGTGAAGTGAAAGATGTGGCCCTGCGACTCTGTGATTTTGTTGACGGGGATTTTGACAGGGAATATGGTAAGCCAAGCAGGATAGTCGAGCTTCTTGCACCGGATGAACGTCAGAAGCTCTGGAAGGAAATTGGCATCTTCCCCGGAGGTATTAATTCGGAGATGATGCGGGCAACAAGCTCCTCCCTTACAAACGTTGACGGAGATTATGTGAGCCTGGCCCTCAAAGCAATGAAACTGGGAATAGCCATGGCCTATCAGAGCCAGATAGTTAATGAATACTGCCAGGACATGATATACGGCATACCAAGACCCCATAATATGCGTGTAGATCTTGGTGTGCTGGATCCTGATTATGTGAATATTTTACCAAATGGCCATGAACCTTTCCTGGGATTTGCCATGGTACAACTTGCAAGGGAGCAGGAATGGCAGGACAAAGCAAAAGAGGTCGGAGCAAAAGGACTCAGAATTATCGCCAACATCGAGACGGGACAGGAAATGATCCAGAGATGGGAGATGGATGATGTTTTCTATGGTTTTACAGGAAACTGGATCATGCAGGAAGCAGTGCTTGCAAGCGGTGCTGTGGACGTGTTCGTATCAGACATGAACTGTTCCATGCCCATTGATCCCCTGTATGCCGAGAAATACAAGTTCAGACTTATACCCGTAAGTGACCTGATCTCCTTTGAAGGAGTAACTGAAAGGATGAACTATGTTCCCGAACAGGCCCGCGAGCAGGCTGCGCAGCTTCTTCAGATGGGAATCGATAATTTCAAAGAGCGCAGGGAATCCGTTAAACCTGTTACCGGACTGCCGATGAGCGAAGCAGTGGTAGGTTTTTCCACCGAGAGCATACTTGACGCACTGGGAGGAAATCTTGATCCGCTGCTTGACGCCGTCAAGGATGGTACACTTAGGGGAATAGCTGGTATGGTCTCCTGCACAACCCTGAGGGATTTCGGGCACGATAACCATACCGTGGATGTGGTAAAGGAACTTATAAAGCGTGACGTACTCGTGCTTTCCATGGGCTGCGGCAATGGCGCCGTACAGGTTGCAGGCCTGTGCAGTCCCGAAGCAAAGGACCAGGCCGGGCCGGGTCTGAAAAGCATCTGCGAGGCTCTGGGAATCCCGCCCGTACTGAGCTATGGTACATGTACCGATACCGGCCGACTTGGAGATTTGCTTGGTGCCGTATCCGGGGCACTTGGGGATGTCCCGTTACCTGATCTTCCGGTCGTTGCAACGGCTCCGGAGTATATGGAACAGAAAGCAACCATTGATGCGGTATTCGCTCTTGCCCTGGGACTCTATACACACGTGAACCCGGTGCCGACGGTGACCGGAGCTCCTGACCTTGTGAAACTGCTCACCGAGGACTGCAAAGATGTTACCGGCGGATTGCTCAACGTGGAAACAGATACCGTAAAAGCGGTGGACTCCATGATGGAGCATATTGAGAGTAACCGTAAGAAGCTGGGAATCTGATGCTTCCCTATTTTATCTTTTTAAAAAATCCAGATCAATGAGTTCGGGAAAACAAATTTCAATATTTATATAAATAACGATGACAATTATATCTCCATGGAGATCCTGATAACCGACATCGTTGATGCTGCCCTGATAAGCGGTGTCACTGCTGTTTTTCTTTTTGCTGACATCATTGCGAAGAACCATCTGAAAATCGGTCTCAGGGATATCGGTGCGGATCTGGCCCTGGGCGCGTTCGTGGTCCAGCTTGCTTTTCTTACAAATTTGCTGACGAACCAGCAGATGAGCTCTTTTAATGAGAACGTTCTGTTTGCGATTGGTTTTGCCATTGTCTGGATACTATGTCTCTGGCTTCCAAGCAAAAGGGACATACTGGCCGACATGTTCTCATACACCCTTGGAATATTCGCACTTGCGGGAGCCATCATGCATTCCCTCGGAGCTCCGAATCCCACCGGAATCCTGATAGTGGCGGTTGCCTCATTCATCCTTTCGGTTATAGGTTTCCTTTTCGCAGATCATCTTAAAAGCGAATCAACTACCCAGAGATTCCGCAACATTACTAAAAAGATGAATGTCTATGAGATGAATGAAAATTACAGGAAGATAGATGCAGGAAAATCAGGAACCGATCCCCTTCAGCCTGTTATAGACATTATCAGAGGTGCCATAAGGGATGAAGATACCCTGACAGCAACACGTGGGATACGCGAACTTGCGGATTTTGGTTCGGAACTTGTTCAATCCAACGATAATACTTCCCTGGTCATCAGGCATCTGAACGCACAGCTCTACGGTCTCGGGATGCTGGCAGAAGAAGAAAGGAACAGAGATTTGATTGTCGAGGTCATTGATGCATTCAAAACAATAGCATGTGCATGTCTTAAAAAGAACATGGAAAAGAGCACATTGCAGGCAATCGAACATCTTCACAATTTCTTCAGATGGCATATGGACAAAAGTTTCTTCCCGACCCTTGGCCGGATAGAGCTGATCAAAAGAGCTGAGACCACCACCGATCTCTATAATGTGCTCAAGAAGAATACCATCACCTCACCAAGGCATAAATTTGCCACTGCCAGTGGAAATATAGGTGAGAACGCTGCCAGGTTCAGGATGATAGAAGCAGCAGAGAGGTCTGTTGAACTGCTCAAGATCATTGCCCTGGATGCAGCATCCAAAAAAGACATCGATACGCTTGAATATGTGCGAAGCGCACTCGTCGAGGTCGCAGCAACGGTCAAGGAAAACAAGATCGAGCACCTTGAGAAGCAGATCATAACAACCCTGAGGGATATCTGTATTAAAGCCGTGCAGGAATCATCTGACAGGAAGAAGAACGATTCGCTTCCAAAAGCCGTTGCAGCACTAAGAGATGTAGGAGAGATATTCGGGGAGAGATCCTACCTTGATGTGACAGGCTCCCTGAAGGACATAGGAATCGTTGCCGCAAGACGTCATTCGGATTCCAAGGTCTCACATGTGATACCCCATATAGAACACTTCTGCCTGCTTGCCTCGGAAAAACAAATGGATGACCATGCATCAAGTTCTGTGGTCGCTATCATGGAGGTATGCAGAGCTTCCATAAGAGAGCAGATGGTTGAATCCACAGCCAGATCATCAAAAACCCTTGCCAGTCTTTCAAACAGGGAAAACCTTACGATCTTTGTGAACGAAGCCGTTTTTGAACTCGGGAAATACAGGGAAATGGACAGAGAAATGTTCGCATTGTTCGAGAAAACCTATAATAACTCGGGTGGTAAGTAAAACCGGCTTTTCGAAGATTATATGTACTGTCATTGTATTCTAATATTGCTGAGTGGTCACGTTAGAGTCTAGCGGACCTCAAATTTGAATTCACTTAAATTTAAAAACAAAAGGCTAAGGCAGGTCCAGACCTGGATCTTAAAGCCTTTAAGAAGGGATTATTATGGAAATCAACGGAGTAGAAATTGAAGATACTTTCGCAGAAGCGTTTCCGATCAAGATTGCAAGGGTTCTCATCACCGCAGCTACAAAACGCTGGGCAGAGATAGCTGCCCTGGAAGCAACAGGATTCGGTACATCTGTTATCATGTGCCCTGCAGAAGCAGGTATCGAGAAGTTCGTAGGCCCTGATGAGACACCTGACGGAAGACCTGGTGTTTACGTCCAGTTCTGCACCTTCGGATACGAATCACTTGAACACCAGTTACTCGAGCGCCTCGGCCAGTGTGTGCTTACAGCACCAACAACAGCAGTCTTTAACGGCCTTCCGGATGCTGAGAAACAGTTCAACGTAGGTTTCAAGCTCAAGTTCTTCGGTGACGGAATGGAATCCGAGACCGAGATCGACGGCCGCAAGATGTACAGCATCCCGATCATGGAAGGAGACTTCCTTGTGGAAGAGAACATCGGCGCTGTAGCAGGTATCGCAGGCGGTAACTTCTTTATCTTCGGTGACAGCCAGATGACAGCACTCACTGCAGCTGAAGTTGCTGTAGACGCTATCAAGGACCTTGAAGGCACAATCACCCCATTCCCAGGTGGAATCGTTGCAAGTGGTTCCAAGGCAGGTTTTAACAACTACAAGTTCATGAAGGCAACCGCAAACGAGAAGTTCTGCCCATCAATCAGGGACAAGGTAGAGGGAACCGAGATCCCCGAAGGTGTGAAGGCAGTTTACGAGCTTGTCATCAACGGCCTTGACGAGGATGCGATCCAGAAGGCAATGAAGGCAGGAATTGAGGCAGCCATCGCAGTTCCTGGTGTATCAAAGATCACCGCAGGAAACTATGGCGGAAAGCTCGGAAAGTACCAGTTCCACCTGAAAGACATCTGCTGATTGTCTTACTTTTTTCTTTTCTATTTTTAACGTACTCTAACTTCTGCATTTTTTTCAATTACCATTCTTCCTAGTAGTTATCTTAAACTGCAGAATTGTGGCC
>Ga0163219_100155_pt1 | contig 18414 bp, 19 predicted proteins | sample MSEWel2016_04_06_FD_113150 | JGI IMG/M metagenome (GOLD analysis project Ga0163219, IMG submission 113150) | Subsurface microbial communities from deep shales in West Virginia, USA - MSEEL Well Study Marcellus 3H_2016_04_06 ...
AAACTCTCCAATAAAGATTTATTTAAATGTGAATACACATTTAATAACAAAAGTTTGATTAGCTCTATATTACGCTTGGTCAAAACTTGCATTGTTTAGTTTTCAAAGACCAAATTTAGTGCCGCCTTTAGTAGCGACATTTAATATCTTATCAAATCTCATTTCAGTTGTCAATAACTTTTTGAAAGTTTTTTTGGCAACAACAGAAAATAGAACCTGTCCAAGATTTTTTAAGGAAAACTTCAATACTCAACAAAGGTTATTCTATCAAATTTTATATTAATTGTCAAGAAAAAGTTTTAGATTAAATCTAACAAGTATATCTCATAGTAAAAACAATAATTGAGATTTTTTATTATAAATTGAAATCTTTTTTATATAATTCTTGCAAACAACAGTTAACATACTAACATCTAAACTATAGCTTGTCAATAATTATTTAATAATAAGTTTATAATGCTTAATATTGAGGTATAAAATTAGTCAACATCAAAAAATCTATACTCAACATTATAAAGAAACTGTAAATGCTGAGTATAGACTTTTATTTCTTATTATTTACCTACATAAAGCAACCATCAAATAATAATCTTTACCTTTAATCGGCTTTTCTATAGTCTTATCACATTGACAATATAAATCTATTTCTGAAAATGGACTTAATAATTCTCTAAATTCTTCTTCTGTATATTGTCTATAGTGATATGGATTAACACATTCAAAGTCTCTACCCCTTCCAAAAGGAGTAGAGACAATTAATAAGCCATCTTTTTTTAATAATTTTTTTAAGTTATAAACAAAAGTATGATCATCCTTAATATGCTCTATTGTCTCCATACTAACGATAGTATCGAATTTCCCTATTTTATCACAAAGAGATTTATCATTAACATCTCCTACTAAAAATTCATTCCATGAATAGTTATATACCCTTTTAGCATATTCAATTGTCTCTTCATCTATATCTATTCCTATTATCTTATCAATCCCTTCACCCATTGCCATTAGAATTTCACTTCCATATCCTACTCCACAGGCGATATCTAAGACTCTTCCTTTAGCAAAACGGCTAGCAAATTTGTATCTAGCTATATGCTCTATTACTAAACCATTTCTAGGATTCATTTCTTCTGGAATAACTCGCTCCCCTGTAAATTCCATCTCTCTTCCATTCCCTTCTTACTCTCATCTTTTACTGCACTAATTGTATAAACTGATCTAGGATTCCACAATAACCAACTAGATATCTGATTATCCTTTACAGCCTTTATCTGTTCTTTAACTTCTTTATCTGTATATATATGTCTCAAAGAAAAATCTTGTAACCATGGTCTTAATTTATAACTCTTATCACCTAGCTTTTCTCTTGCATCTTCTAAGCTTTCAAAAATTATATCATAGGGGTTACTATCAGGATTATCTATCCCATAAAATCCGGCACTATAATGAGAAGGATAAATCATCGGTGACAGATAATCTACATAATCAACTAATCTTGTAATATCCTGTCCTATCTTTAAATCACCTTTTGCAGTAGTAGTCAAACCAAATACATCTGCAGAGATCAAAATATTATATTTCCCTAATCTCTCATTAGCAAACTTCAAAAAACCCTCTATAGCATCTGTTCTTGATCTATTCTCTTCCAACCTAATAATCAACTCACTATTTACTGCCAAGGTAGGAAATCTAATGTAATCAAACTGAATCTCATCCAATCCTAACTTAACCGCCTGCTCTGCTATCGTTATGTTATGCTTCCAAACCTCTTTGGAATAAGGACTGGTCCAGAGGTTACTATTAATTACAGTTTCATTGTCAATAGCAGATATATATTTCAAAGCGTATTTTGAGTTCTTTTTAGCAAAGACAGGATCTTTAAAAACGGCTAACCTTCCAATCACATATATCCCTTTTTTATGGGCTTTATCTATCAATTCTTTTAATCCATTCCCAAATAAATTTGAAATATCATTCTGATTCTTAGAAAATGTAATACGCCCTGTTACATCCTTTAAATCCACTACAATTGAATTCAAATTACTCTCTTCAACCTCTTTTATCAAATTATCAATCTTTCTCTCATTACTCACTACCCAACCATTTATATAGATACCTCTAACCTCTTTAGAATAAGTAAAATGAGGTGATACTAAATCAATTTTACTTAAACTATAATCACTTTTATTTCTAATAGGAAGATTGAGAGTAATCCTATCAGATGTAAGTGATCCTTTATTTATATTAGATATATTAGATTGAGTGTAATCATTTAACTCTAATTCTTTCTTATAATCTAACACAAGACTAGCATCAACATTAAAGGAAAATAATGAAGCTAAAAACATAGTTATTACAATTACTGATATTTTTTTTATCACTCTCAACACCTCTTATTTTTTAGCAATTGTCTCTAATTCTTATTCTAAATCTTATTATAACATATGTTAGAGGCGCTTTTTATATAAATTTATTAGGTAAAAAAACAAAAAGAGGTGGCACTACCACCTCTTGAAGAAAAATCTATAAACTACTAAAGATACTATTTAACCTCTGGTCTTAAATGTGGGAAGAAGATAACCTCTCTGATAGATGGAGAATCTGTTAATAACATAATCAATCTATCAATTCCAATCCCTAATCCTCCTGCAGGTGGCATTCCATATTCTAATGCTCTAATAAAGTCTTCATCCATCATATGAGCTTCATCATCTCCTGCTTCCCTTTGGGATACTTGGGCTTCAAATCTTCCTTTTTGATCAATTGGATCATTAAGCTCAGAAAAGGCATTAGCTATCTCATTTCCTGCAATAAATAACTCAAATCTATCTGTAAAATCAGGATTATCTGGATTACGTTTAGCCAGTGGAGATACTTCTACAGGATATTGTGTGATAAATGTTGGTTGGATTAATTTAGCTTCTACAAACTCCTCAAAGAATTCATTTATAATCTCTCCAACAGATGTCTTGTCATCAACTTTAACACCTTTTTCCTTAGCTAAAGCCTTTGCTTCCTCTACCGTACTTATTTCAGAAAAATCCACTCCAGCATACTTTTTAATAGAATCAACCATAGTCATTCTATCCCAATCACCTAAATCAATCTCTAAACCATCATAAGAAATCTCTAAAGTTCCTAATACATCTTGGGCAACTGTCTTAATTAAATCTTCAGTAATCTCTATCATATCTTCATAATCAGCATAAGCCTCATATAACTCTAAAGAAGTGAATTCTGGATTATGTTTAGTTGATAAACCTTCATTTCTCATATTTTTACCAAGCTCAAATACCTTTTCAAAGCCACCAACTAGCAACCTCTTTAGATAAAGTTCTGGTGCAATTCTCATATATAAGTCGATATCCAAGGCATTATGATGAGTCACAAAAGGTCTAGCAGAAGCTCCACCAGCTATTGGATGCATTAATGGAGTCTGAACCTCTAAGAAATCTCTTCCTTCTAAATAACTTCTAATTTTATGTAAGATTCGACTTCTTAAAATAAACTTATCTTTTACTTCAGGATTTACTACCAAGTCAACATATCTTTGACGATATCTTAACTCAACATCCTTTAGACCATGCCATTTTTCTGGTAATGGACGTAAAGATTTTGATAATAATTTAAAACTCTTAACTCTGATACTGATCTCTCCACGTCTAGTTTTAAAAACAGTACCCTCTATTCCAACATGATCACCGATATTTAAGCTAGTAAATAACTCATATAACTCTTCACCTAGTTTATTCTGTTGAGCATAAACCTGAACTCTCCCTGACATATCCACAATATCAGCAAAAGAAGACTTTCCATGATTTCTAAAGGCCATGATACGACCAGCAGCCTTGATAACCTTCTCTTTAGCTTCTAATTCTTCAAAATTATCTAGTATATCGGCTACTATGTCCTCTCGATCAAAGTCATTACTATAAGCTTCAATTCCTGCTTCATTTAAATCATCTAACTTCTTATGGCGCTCCATCATCAACTCATTCAATTCATTTTCTAACATAACCCTATATACCCCCAAGTTTCATAAATTTATTACTATTTAAATTATTATTTTGTAATTGATAATATTTCAAATTTGACTGTCCCAACTGGTACTTCAATCTCAACAGTATCTCCCACTTTGTGACCTATTAAGCCATTTCCAATTGGAGAAACATTTGAAATTCTATTCTCATCTGGGTCAACTTCAGTAGGTCCTACAATTTTAAATTCTTCTTCCTCATCAAACTCTAAATCTCTAACTGTAACTGTAGTTCCTAAACTGACCTTATCAGTAGTGATATTTTCTGTATTTATAACTTCAGCATTCTTTAGCATCTGCTCTAGTTCTCTAATTCTTCCTTCAATAAAGGCCTGTTCATTCTTAGCATCATCATATTCTGAATTCTCACTAATATCACCTAATGCTCTTGCTTCTTTGATTCTTTTAGCAATCTCTTTACGTTTAGGTCCTCTAAGCTGTTGCAACTCTTCTTTTAATTTATTTAAACCCTCCTGCGATATAACAATTCTCTCCTCTTTCATCCTAGATACCCCTTTTCTTAAATTTTATAATATATTTATTATTTCAAAAATATAAAATAGTGTCAAGACATATTGACTTAACACTATTTATCACACTTTAATAAATTATTATAATTCAACTTGTAAAAATTGTCAAGTAGAGCTAACTATTCTCCGAACTTTACTGACCTGTTGTAAAGTAACCTCCCTTTCTAGACTCCTTAAACTGGATAATCTAAATCCATGCTTATCAGCTAAATTGCTAATTTCAATTATCTTCTCTAAATCCAGCTCTGCACCTAAGCTATAATTCTCATACCTTCCTTCTAAGGATAAAATCATAGTCTCTGCCATACAGGCATAAGATGTTCCTTTTGGAAAACCAAAGTTTAAATTAAATTCTACCTCCCCTGGAACCTCTACTATCCCTCCATCTATAACTAAAATATCATCTCTTTTAAGTGCTATCTCTTCTGCAACATCACGAGGTCTAGCAATATCACAGACTATTGCTCCTGACTTTAATAAACTTACATCAATCAGGCTATCTACTGAACTAGATACGGTTACCACAATATCTGCTTCTGGTAATAGTTTATTTAAATCTATGCCAGTCTCCACTTGAACATTATATCCAGTTCTTAATTCATCAGCTAGCTCCTTTAATCTCTCTTCTCTTCTAGCTACCAACATTAAGTATTTATTATCTCTTGCTAATATCTTACTACAAGCCTTACCTATAGAACCAGTAGCTCCTACAATTAAGATATTACTTTTTCCCATATCGATTCCCATGATATCACTTGCTAGTCTAATTCCCTCTAATGCTGTAGCCACTGTATAACTATTACCTGTAGTTACAGGAATATTGAGGTTTTGGGCAACTGTAAGACCTTTATCCCCTACTACAGAGGTAAATGCACCTAATCCCACAATCTCTGCCCCCAACTCTTCTGCCTTTCTTCCAGCATCAATAATCTTTTCTATAACCTCTTCTGTTGGCAGTTCAATCATCTGTCTAGCAGTTAGAGGGCAACAAACAAAGTATCCCTCCGCTTTAACCCCCTTAACTGATTCAATTCCTGTAATATGTGATGCTTTAAAAGCTGGCACTACCTTAAGCATCTTCTCTAATAACCTATCTGAGAAGAATCTAGAGACAGGAAATTTCCTTGCTATGTCACTAACATCAAGAGGGTGAATTATAAATCCAAATTTCTTCATTAATTTGCCTCCTTATGATCACAATTGATTAAATCTTAACTACTTATAGTTACTTTGACTCCTATACCCTCATTTCAAAATGTAGTTATTTGATCAAATAATCCTGATTGAACTCTTCTAGTCTTGGTTCAAAATCAATCTCACGTAATATATTCAGATAATCCGAGACCCTTATTTCATCTAATGGCTTGTCTAACAAGGTTACTAAGATTGCTTCCATTACATTGGTACCAAAAGAACGCCCTCTAAACTCTGGTGTAGTTGTAATTAATTTATTTAATCCTCTCTGCTTTAATAAGTCTATATCTGAAGTTGTGACTGTATTTGTAATTACTATTTTATTTTTCAAATTTGACGGCAAATATCTCTTTATATAATGAAAGTCTCCTGCTATAATATCAGCCCACTGATAATACTTGCTATATTTATCTCTACTCTCTTCTTGTTTATTTCCTGTAGGATATAATAGCTTAAAGGGTAATCTACTGACAACAGGCATGATAATCTGTGCTATATTATGTAGTGCATCTAAAGACTTTAAAGGGACAGGTATACCTAATCCAAAGATTAAATCACCAATCAATAGTTCAGCTCCAATATCTTTAAGGGCTTCTGCCATTCCAAATCTATCTAAGGCACAGACCATTAAAATCTTCTTATCCTTTAAGTTGATCTTCTGATTAACATGACGTATTGCTCTACGTTCTAAAGTATTTTTTAATCCACTACCATCAACGATAGGTGTCTTATTAATATTTTTTATGATCTTCTTAGCATCCCTTAACAGATATCTCTTCTTACCAGCATAAAGGTATAAATCTATCCCACCTAAACCAAAAGCATCTACCTTACCATCAAGATCATTAAACATCTTAATAGCCTTATCCATATCACCATCGGTACCTATCCGTTCAATAATAAACTGCTCTCCTAGTATCTCCCTTTGTACCCGATGATCTCTAGCGGAAGATCCTAAGCTTATACTTACTACTCTTTTCATCTAATTCACCTCTTGAGGTTTAAAACTAATAAATTACTCTCACTTTAATATGTGATAATGATTTTAAATTTATGTATAAAATAAAAAAAAAGCTGACAATCTCTAGAATGTCAGCTCAACTCTGCTTGATAATCTCTTAATATTTTATTCATCACATCTACACTCTCTGCTTGATTCAAAAGATCTTTAATTGTTGTACAGTTTTGCAACCCTTTGATATACCAACTAGCATGCTTACGCATCTCTCTAACTGCTACATATTCCCCTTTATAGTCGACTAGATTCTCTAGATGAATAATTGCAGTCTCTAGTTTCTCTACTGGACTGGGAGGAGCTAATAATTTACCAGTTTTGAGATAATGGGAAGTTCTTTTAAAAATCCATGGATTACCTTGAGCACCTCTACCAATCATCACTCCATCACATTTTGTCTGCTTAATCATCTTTAAAGCATCCTCTGGCTTAAAGATATCGCCATTGCCGATTACAGGTATAGTTACTGCTTCTTTAACCTGGGCTATAATCTCCCAGTCTGCCTTGCCACTGTAAAATTGGTTTCTAGTTCTCCCATGTACAGCAATAGCCTCAGCTCCATTCTCTTCAGCAATCTGGGCTACCTCTACAGCATTGATACTATCTTGGTCCCAACCTGTCCTAATCTTAACGGTAACAGGTCTACTTACCGCCTCTACCATCGACTTTACTATCTCACCTAATAACTTAGGCTCTTTCATTAAAGCAGAGCCATATCCATTCTTAACAATCTTGGGAGTAGGACATCCTACATTCAAATCGATTATCTCTGGGTTACTCTCTTCTTCCACCTTTTTAGCAGCTTGAGCCATCACTTCAGGATCATTACCAAATACTTGGAGCGAAACTGGTCTCTCCTCTAAAGCCACCTCTAATAACTTCTCAGTCCTCTGATTCTCATAAACCAACCCATTGGCACTGACCATCTCGGTACAGACTAAGCCACATCCCATCCCTTTAACCAGCTTTCTATATGGTAAGTCTGTAACACCTGCCATTGGTGCCAAAATAACTGGATTATCTATTTCTACATCTCCTATCTTCAACAAAATGCTCACCTCATTTGAAATTTTCTAAATTAAAAGTTAAAAGGGAAACCTAAAAGTCTCCCTTGATAGTACATATATTAAAATAAACCTATAGTAATTTAGGTACTAATCACTCTTTATTCCTTACTGTTTATCTCTATTCATCTTTTCAATGATCCTCAAGCCCTCTAAAGTAAGAAATTCATTAACAATATCGATCTCCTCAGAACGTGGACTAATCAGCTCTGCTAAACCTCCTGTGGAAATAACCTTAGCATCCTTAGCAAACTCTTCTTTCATCCTTCTAACTATTCCATCTACTTGTCCTACAAACCCATATAAGATTCCCGACTGTAATGCATCATGGGTATTCTTCCCAATTACATTCTGAGGAAAGTTTAACTCTATTCTAGGTAGCTTGGCTGCTCTATCAAACAAGGCCTCAGTAGAGATACCTATACCTGGAGCAATAACTCCTCCTAGATATTCACCATTAGTAGATAAGGCGTCAAAGGTAGTTGCTGTACCAAAATCAACTATAATAGCTGGACCACCATATAGTTCATCAACTGCAACAGCATTTACTATTCTATCAGCCCCTACTTCTCTAGGATTATCCATCTTGATATTGATTCCAGTCTTAACCCCTGGACCAATTACTAAGGCTTCTACTCCAAAATACTTGATCGCTACCTCATCTAAAGTGTTGATAATTGGAGGCACAACCGATGAAATCATCATCTTATCTACATCCTCTAACTTAAAACCATTACTCTCAAAAAGATTAATCAATAATATTCCATATTCATCTACAGTCTTACTTCTATCAGTAGAGATTCTCCAATCTATTAATAGCTCATCATCCTGATATAAGCCTAATACAATGTTAGTGTTACCTACATCAATAGCTAAAATCATCTTCCTTCTCTCCTTATCATTTATTATCAATTCCCAGAATTAAAGCCCTGATGACATAAAGATACTTCACCAGAGTAAAACTTTCTAACTTTATCATCAACCTTAACAAGCAATGCCCCATCTTCGGCTATATCGATAGCCTCTCCTATTATCTCTTCTCTTTTACTATCTATCTTTACTATCCTACCAAGGGTATAAGAGTATGCTTTCCATTCTTCTAATATCTCTTCGAAATTATTTAGCTTATAATAGATCCTCTCTATCTCTTCTAGCAGTGCTTGTACAAATTCAACTCTACTTACCTTCTTACCAGTCTCATGATAAATAGTAGTTACCTTATTATGTAAAGATTCATCAAAGTTGTCTAAAGAAAAATTGAGATTAATCCCCATTCCAACTACTAGATAGTCAACTCTATCTAATTCAGCACCCATCTCAGTCAAGATTCCACTGACCTTCTTATCACCAATAAGAATGTCATTAGGCCACTTTATCTTAGCATCTACAGCACTTAGCTTATTTATTGTCTTTACTATAGCTAAGGAAGCTATATAGGTAGCTCTAGTAGCCAATGTAGGCTTGATATCAGGGCGTAGAATACAAGATAACCAAATCCCCCCTAAAGGGCTACAGAACTCTCTGCCTAAGCGTCCCTTGCCTCTCTTCTGTTCTTCAGCTATAACTACTGTTCCTTCATCCACACCACTTTGGGCTAACCTCTTAGCTGTATCATTGGTCGACTCTATCTCTTTATAATAAATTATCTCTTGTCCAATTATCTCTGTATTTAAATTACGCTTAATCTCTTCTGGCAATAGATTATCAGCAGAAGTAATCAATCGGTAGCCTACCTTTGATGAAGATTCGATCTGATAACCTGCCTCTCTTAAGTAATTAATATACTTCCAAATTGAAGTTCTAGATACCCCTAATTTATTACTCAACTCTTCACCAGATAAATACTTATCTTGATTTTGATATAATAGATCCAATACTTTCTCTCTACGACTTAGATTCTTTTTCATAGCTTCACCTTCTTTTTCTAACAACAATTATATAATATCTTACCCCAAAATACAAAATAAAAAAGAGAGGATTACTCCTCTCTTTGAAATATTTATATTAAGCTTTTACTTCATCCTTTAAAATACTAATTAAAGCTGCAGAGACTATAGTACCAACCAAGATAGACACTGCATACATCACTACATTTCCTACAGCTCCAGGGATAAAGACAGTAAAGATTCCACCATGAGGGGCTCTTAAGGTTGCATTAAATAGCATTGATAATGCTCCAGTTACGGCAGATCCAGCGATAATAGAAGGGATTACCTTCACTGGATCAGCTGCTGCAAAAGGAATTGCACCCTCTGTAATAAAGGAGATACCTAATACTGCTGCTGCTTTACCAGCTTCTTTTTGCTGTTTGTCAAATTTCTTTGGAGCAATAAATGTAGCTACAGCTACAGCTAATGGTGGTACCATACCAGCTGCCATCACAGCTGCCATTGGAGCATAAACCTCAGATGCCAATAATCCAGTTGCAAAGGTATAAGCAGCTTTATTAACAGGTCCACCCATATCAAAGGCCATCATCGCACCTAAAATCAATCCTAACAATACTCTATTGGTTCCAGACATTCCTTGTAACCAAGCAGTAAGAGCATCCATGATATTCTTCATCGGAGTTCCCAGTACATAAATCATCAATAAACCAATGATTAATACAGACAATAAAGGTAAAATCAAGACTGGCTTTAATCCTTGGAAGTTCTTAGGTAACTTAATGTTGTCATTTAAGAACTTAGTAATATAACCAGCTAAAAATCCTGCTACCAGCCCACCTAAGAAGCCAGCACCAATATTGGCAGCTAACATACCTCCAACCATACCTGGAGCAAAACCAGGACGATCAGCAATAGAGCTAGCGATAAATCCTGCCAATACTGGAATCATTAAGGCAAATGCTGTTCCTCCACCAATTGTCATTAAAGCTGCAGCTAAAGTTCCCTCTTGCTCAAAAGCCTTGATCCCAAAGACAAAGGAGAGGGCAATTGCCAAACCACCAGCAACAACAAAGGGTAGCATATTAGAAACACCATTCATTAAGTGCTTATAGAATCCTGTTCTTTGAGAGCTTCTTTCTGCTTTATGCTGTTGAACATTATCTAATAGGTCTTCTTCTGGCTCAAAGTCTTTAGCCTTCTCTAAAGCTTCTTCTATCAAGCCAGCAGGGTCCTTAATCGCAGCTCCTACTGGTACAGAGACAACAGGCTTTCCTTTAAAACGATCAACATCTGCATCGGTATCAGCAGCAACAATAATTGCTTCTGCTTCCTTAATATCTTCTGGAGTCAACCCATTCTCTACTCCTACAGAACCTCTAGTCTCTACTTTAATCTCAATCCCTTTCTCCTTAGCAGCTCCTTCTAAAGCTTCAGCAGCCATATAAGTATGGGCTACACCAGTTGGACAAGCAGTTACAGCTAATATTCTCATTTTATTTCCCCCTTTAAAATAATAGTTATTTATATCTAGATTCCATTTACCAATATTACCTATACCTCTTCTAAAGCTTAATAATTACTCATTCTCTTTTATAACTGTTAAAATCTCTTCTTTTGTATTGGCAGCCATCAATGCTTCTCTAAAATCTGCATGCATTAATTTACGGGATAACTGAGCCAATACTTTCAAATGCTCATCATTCTTTCCTTCTGGAACTGCAATCATAAAGAAGATTTTTGCTGGCTGGTCATCAAAGCTCTCAAAATCAATCCCTTTCTCTGACTTAGCAAAAACTAAGGTAGGCTCTTTAACAACACCACTTTTCCCATGGGGAATTGCGACACCATTTCCTACACCAGTTGTACTTTTAGCTTCTCTGGCTAAGATTGTCTGATAAAACTCCTCCTTAGAAGTAATTTTACCAGCAACATCTAATAAATCTACCATCTCTGCTAAAGCTTCATTTTTAGTATTATTGGCTAAATTAAGTTTGATTAAATCTTCACTCATTAAATTACTAATTTTCACCTATACTCAACTCCCTTATTCTAAGATTTCTATCTCAACTTGAGTTAATAACTCTTCAACTTCATCCTTCTTACAGATTTGTGTACCTGACTGCATAACAGTATTAGCACTAGCCGCAGTAGCATAATGGATAGCTTCTTTTAAACTTTTCCCTTGACTTAACTTCAAGGATATAGCCCCTACCAAAGTATCACCTGCCCCAACAGAGCTAGCCACTTCAATCTTAGGAGCTTTTATCTTTAAGACTCCAGCGTCACTAACAACGATTGATCCCTCGCCTCCTAAAGAGACAACTATAATCTCAATCCCCTGTTGGTGGAGTTTCTTAGCTGCACTAATAACCTCATCAGTATCTTTTAGAGGTTTGTTAATCAACTTCTCTAACTCATCTAAGTTGGGCTTAATCAGATAAGGTTTTGCTTCTAACGACTTCATTAAAGAAATCCCTGATGTATCCAAAACTACTTTAACACCTTTGCCTTGTAGTTTAGCTATCAACTGGGCATAAAAATCTTCTGGAACCCCTCTTGGCAGACTACCAGCTAGTACTACTAGATTATCCCTTATGATGTTATTTAATAAATTTTCTTCTAAATTAATTAAATCTGATTTGCTAATACTAGGACCTGGTTCATTAACCTCTGTCTCCTCAGTAGTAGCAAGATCAATAATCTTTAAATTGGTACGGGTCTCACCCTCTACTTCAGTAAAAGAATGATTAATTCCAGCACTAGTCAACCTATCTTTAATAAACTGACCACTACTGCCTCCTACAAATCCTAAAGCCTTTGTACTACCATCTAGTTCAGCAATTACCTTTGAAACATTAATCCCTTTACCCCCAGCGTCCTTTCTAACATGTTTAATCCGATTTAATGCTCCAACTTTAAAATCGAATAATTCAACAGTCTTGTCTACGGCAGGATTTAAAGTTACTGTTATAATCATCTGCTCACCTCCTAAGCTAAGATAATATCAACCTTCTCTTTAAAACTATCTACTAACTCTTCTTTTAAGCTACTATCACTTACAATAATATCTACCTCTTCAATTTCAACCACTTTAACAAAGGATGTCTCTTCAAATTTACTATAATCGGCTAATACAATTACCTCTTTGGCTCTTTCTAGCATCGTCTTTTTGGTATTGGCTTCTACTAGATCAGGGGTTGTTATCCCTGCCTTTAAATCAATTCCATTGGTTCCTAAAAAGACTTTGTCGGCATAAAATTTACTTAAATTGTCTTCAGCAACAGGACCTACCATAGCTAAGGTATGCTTTCTTAAATGACCTCCAATTAAAATTACTTCACAGTTACCTTGTGATAATTCTAAGGCAATATTGACACCATTTGTTACAACTGTCAGGTCTTGATAATCACCTAAATGCTTAGCTAATTCAGTTGTAGTTGTCCCTGCATCCAAGATTATCGTATCTCCTTCATTGATTAATCCTGCAGCTTTGCGCCCAATATTTACTTTGGCTTGATGATGCTCTTTTTCTTTCTCAATAAAGGATGGTTCAAACTTTGTCCCTCCTTTAGCTACTGCTCCTCCATGAGTTCTCTGAATTAAACTCTGCTCTTCTAATAGTTGTAAATCCCTTCTGATTGTAGAAGCAGATACATTGAACTGTTCACATAATTGATTAACTGTAACAGAATTATTCTTTTCAAGTATCTCTACTATTTTCAATTGTCGTTCTTCTGCAAAAATTTTAATCACCTCTTATCTTGATATCTGTTTAGAAGTTTTCCACCAGCTAAACAAAAAATACCCTCCCTCAATTTTAGACTATCTACTTTTACAGATAGTAATTGAAAGTGGGTATTATCATCTTATATGGTCTTATCCCATTTATCTACTTTAGTGTAGATTATATTCGATTTTTATTCAAGAATGAACTTTTTAGTTTAATCACTTATGATTGCTTATGCTTGTTTGTTGTTACTTATGATTATATTATAAGTTTTCAGAAAAGTCAAGCCCATAACTTATAAAAGTTCCAATAATCTTTGACGACAGAAAAAGAGAAGGTTTACCCACCTTATGATAACCTCTCTAATTATTTTATAATCTTCTATTCATTCTCTTTGATTACTGCCAATACTTCTTCTGCAGTGTTAGCAGCTAATAAAGCATCTCTAAAATCAGCATGCATTAATTTACGAGATAATTGAGCCAATACTTTCAGATGTTCGTCATTCTTTCCTTCTGGAACTGCAATCATAAAGAAGATTTTTGCTGGATTATCATCGAAACTTTCAAAGTCTACTCCTGCTTCAGAATTAGCAAAAACAAGAGCAGCTTCCTTAACAACACTACTTTTCCCATGAGGAATAGCAACTCCATTACCTACACCAGTAGAGCTCTTTTCTTCTCTAGCTAAAATTGTTTGATAAAACTCTTCATTAGATGTAATCTTAGCATTCTGATCTAATACATCCACCATCTCTTGTAAAACAGCATTCTTTTCAGTATTCTCTAAACCAATTTTAATTAACTCTGGACTTAATAAACTACTAATTTTCATCTTTATCCTCTCCTTATTCTAATATGTCTATAGTAATTTGATCTAACAATTGATCAATCTCATCCTGTTTACATAACTGAGTCCCTGCTTTAGTTACACTGTTAGCACTAGCAGCTGTAGCAAAATGTATTGCTTCTTTTAAATCTACCCCTTGGCTTAATTTTAGACTTAAAGCCCCAACAAGAGTATCACCAGCTCCTACTGTACTTTCTACCTCTACTTTAGGAGCATTTACCTTTAGTACTCCATTTTGACTAACTACAATTGAACCTTCACCACCTAAAGAAACAACTACTATTTCAACCCCACTTTGATGTATCTCTTTAGCAGCTTCTATAACTTTAGATGTTGATTCTAAAGGTCTAGCAACTATCTTTTCTAATTCATGAATATTTGGTTTAACTAAAGATGGCTTAGCCTTAACTCCTTCAAGAAAAGGTTGCCCATATGTATCTAAAACCACTTTTCCACCTTTTTGCTTAACCTTTGTTATTAAATCAGCATAAATATCTTCAGGAGTACCTTGTGGTAAACTTCCTGTGAGAATTACAAAATCTCCAGTCTTAACTGTATTTAATAAATCATCAGTTAATTTAGCCAAATCTTCAGCACTTACCTGTGGACCTGGTTCATTAATCTCAGTCTCCTCATCAGTAGCTAGATCGATCATCTTCAGATTAGTACGGGTCTCACCAGCTAACCATGTAAAGTTATGCTTAACCCCTATCATTTCTAAGCTATCTGCGATAAATTGACCACTGCTACCAGCTAGAAAACCTAATGCTTTGGTCTGTCCCTGTAGCTCAGCTACTACCTTAGAAACATTAATCCCTTTTCCTCCTGCATCCTTTCTAACCTCTTTAATTCTATTTAAAGAGCCTATTTCAAAGTTAGACAACTTGACCGTCTTATCGATTGCAGGATTTAAAGTTACTGTTATAACCATTATTCCACCCCCCTGTGTTGTTATTATTTCTATCTTATCCTTAAATTGATTTAAAACTTCCTTATCTAAAGTCTTATTAATGTATGTTTTATGATTGTTTTTGATTGAATATTGTTATTTGTGATTATATTATATTGTTTTCTAAAAGTCAAGGTAGTAATTATGAAATTAAACTTTAGAAGGATATTATGACATTTTTACTTTTTAAAAAGTAGATAAATTATTAGGTTCCGCCTAAGGGCGGGTTACGTTTTTCCTTGATGAAAAAGTAACCAAAAAATCAAGAAGAAAATTAAACTCGCTACACAATCAATATTAATTGAAAACAAGACAGCTAAGAGTTCTACTTCAAAGATTATTTTATAAATTATTATTTTTTTAGAATACTTGCTCCGCTCAAACATTAATTTCCTTCGCGTTAAAATATTTTAAATATTAACTTTTAACTCTTAATTTTTAACTATAAAACTGTCGCAATATACCAATTAAGTCTCACTTCAAACTTGAACATCAACCTAAGTAAAATTTCATCTTGAAATTTTTGAAATTAATTTAACACTTTTCCATTAATAGGAATAGGATATATTAGCTCAAATATGGAGGTGATTTAATGGCTCGTAATCGACCAAATATAGAAAAAGAACATTATCCTAGTCGTGATTTTGAACTAGCACAAGCTTATATTCCCTTTCAAAACTATGGACCACGTTATAGTCCAAGGGAAGCATTAAAAAGAGGCACTATCTTTATCGACCTGTATCGACCATACAAAAGGAAAAAAATCTAGTCCCATAGATAAGGAGGTGAAGAGATGACTAGAGAGCAATTAGAGATGCTTAAAGAACTTATGGCTCTTGATTTTTATGTATTAGAACTGAGTCTATTTTTGAATACTCATCCTAATAATCGCCAAGCTTTGGAAGACCATAATATGACTGTTAGAAAATATCAAGATTTGAAGATGGATTATGTCAGAAGATATGGTCCATTATGTATTGGCTGTGTCAGTGAATATCCATGGCAGTATATCGAGACAGCATGGCCATGGGAAATTGAATATTAAAAGGAGGAAAGAAAGATATGTGGAATTATGAAAAAATACTCCAATATCCAGTTAAGGTAAGTAAAAATGATTTAGAGATGGCAAAATATCTTTATGCTCAATATGGAGGCCCTGATAGTGAGCTATCAGCAGGAATTAGATACTTAACTCAAAGATACTTTATACCTACTGATGAGGCTAAGGCTACTTTAACAGAAATCGGAACTGAAGAACTGGCTCACTGGGAAATCTTGGGTACTTTGATCTATAAATTAACTGAAGGGCTCCCCGTTCAGGCTTTAAGAGATGCAGGGCTAGGTGCTCATTATGCTCAACATGGTAAGAATTTATATCCCCATGATGCAGCAGGGGTTCCTTGGACCGCTTCATATATTCAGTCCCATGAAGACCCTATTGCCACTTTACATGAGAATTTGGCTGCTGAACAGAAGGCAAGGGCTACTTATGAATATTTAATTAACCTTAGCAATGATGCTGGAGTTATCGATACTTTAAGCTTTTTAAGAGAGAGAGAAGTAGTTCATTTCCAAAGATTTGGAGAGACCTTGGATATTGTTAGAGATTATTTAGAAAATGAGGGTGGGCGCAGAGATTATTAATTTAACAATTATCTAGGAAAAATAAAAAAGTGCTGCTAAATATTTAGCAGCACTTTTTTATTTTTAAATTTAGGCTGATATAAAGGCTTCTCTAGACTTATAATCGATTACTTCTTGATAATTGCTAACTAATCTTTCAAATACATTATACCATGACTTACTTAGTGCATATTTATGAGCATTATTGGCTAGTTCAGCCCTCAGCTCTTTATTTATAATCAATCTCTCTAATTTAACAGCAAAATTTTCTGGGCTTATCTCTTCACAAGCTAAACCATTATAATTATCCAGCAAATTCTCTCTAACTCCCCCTTCTAAAAAACTAACAACAGGAAGTCCCGATGCCATCGCTTCTAAAATTACATTCCCATAGGTCTCAGTTATTGATGGAAATGCAAAGATATCTGCAGAAGCATATGCTTGGCTTAACTCTTTACCCTTCATATATCCAGTAAAGATAACATTTTCAGGTGAATCTGCTTTTAATTCAGCTGATAATGGGCCATCACCAGTAATTAATAAGTTAACCTTGTCTTTATACTTCCGATTGATTAGCTTCATACTCTTAATTAATAGACCTAAGTTCTTCTCTGGTGCTAAACGCCCTACGTATAATAAAGTTATCTTATCTTCTAATCCATAGCTCTTTCTCAAACTCTCATCTCGATAATCAGGAGAGTAAAGACTAGTATCAATGCCCCTATCCCAAATTGCTAAATCCTTAATTCCATTCTTTCTTAGCTCTTCTAATGTTGCTTGTGAAGGGCAGAAATTCATTTCACAATGATCATGGAACCATTTAAAGAAGCTCCAGATCGGTTTTTCTAATAGTTTTAAATTATAATAATCAAGATAATGGGTAAAATTAGTGTGATAAGATGATACTAAAGGAATATTATAGCTAGTAGCATATTTCAAACCACACAATCCAAGATTAAAAGGTGTTACTATATGAATTAAATCAGGTTTATACTCATTTAAAATATTCTTGATTCTAAAATAATTAGGAACTGATAATCTACATTCTGGATACAAGAAAAATCTAAAACTTACCATCCGTTGAATATTATCCTCAAAGCTCTCATTATTCTTCTTATAGTCATCAGGTGCAAAGATTAGATAATCAATCCCCTTTTGATCAAAATGTTCTTTAAGCTTGCCTAAGGTCTTTGTTACACCATTAATCTGAGGAAAAAAAGTATCAGTAAAGATAGCAACTTTCATGGTTAGCCTCCCTTAAATAACTTTATTCATAATTATCCCTTATAAACTCAATAGTAAGTGTATTATAGAGGAAAATAATATACTGATAATTATTCCAACAATTACATCAGAAGGATAATGTACTCCCAAATATATTCTTGATACCCCTACCAACAGAGCAAGAGACAGAAATAAAACACTGAAAAAAGGAAAATAAAAGCTTAAAGTAATTGCTAGAGAGAAACTAGCAGTCGTGTGTCCAGAAGGAAAGGAATACTCTTCAAAGGGTATATCTAATACTTCAATCTCTTCAA
>Ga0163219_100156_pt1 | contig 18300 bp, 17 predicted proteins | sample MSEWel2016_04_06_FD_113150 | JGI IMG/M metagenome (GOLD analysis project Ga0163219, IMG submission 113150) | Subsurface microbial communities from deep shales in West Virginia, USA - MSEEL Well Study Marcellus 3H_2016_04_06 ...
AAAATAGATAGAATTAACAAACAGGTTAAGAATATTGTAGAGTCTAATAAAGATCTTTTATCTGAAATTGAAGAGATAGTGATGATAAAAGAAGAAGAAGATAAGTCAGCACAGTCTATATTAGAGTACAGTAAGAAGTTGAATAATTTTGTCAAAAAACTAAATACTTTAGTTAATAAATTTAAAGTGTAGTCTTAAACTAAATATAATATTAAACCTCTAGTACTATCTCAATAGAAGTTAAATATAACAATAATAACAAAGGAGAGTGGAAAAAATGAAATTTTTTATTGATACTGCAAATTTAGAAGAGATTAAGAAAGCTGCTGCTTTAGGCGTTGTGGATGGTGTAACTACTAATCCAAGTCTAGTAGCAAAAGAGGGAGATGTAGATTTTCATACTAGAATTAAAGAGATTTGTGAGTTGATTGATGGACCAGTAAGTGCTGAGGTAATCAGTCTTGATGCTGAAGGGATGATTAAAGAAGCTAAGGAATTAGCTAAAATAGGTGATAATGTAGTCATTAAGATTCCAATGACAGTTGAAGGGTTAAAGGCTACCAAAGCATTGACTGACGAAGGAATTAAGACCAATGTAACTTTAATCTTCTCTGCAAATCAGGCCTTACTTGCTGCTAAATCTGGTGCTACATATGTTAGTCCATTTGTAGGGCGTTTAAATGATATTGCTCATACTGGAATGACTTTAATTGAAGAGATTGCAACTATCTTTGCTAACTTTGGAATTGATAGTGAAATCATTACAGCTAGTATCAGAAATCCAATTGATGTTAAGGATGCAGCATTACTTGGTGCAGATATTGCAACAATCCCTTATGGAGTAATTGAAAAGATGTCAAATCATCCATTAACTGATAAAGGAATCGAAAGCTTCTTAGCAGATTGGGAAAAAGCACAAGGGTAATATTATAAAATATATATTTTATGAGTTTTTGATGATATTATAGTTTAAGGATAGATTGATATAATAAAAAGATGTGATAAATTAATTTATCACATCTTTTTATTATATTTTAAATTAGATTTTGTTATAATAACTTCCTGTTAAAAGCTTAAAAATCAGCTAAAACCACAACTTTAAAATTAATAATCACAAAGTTCATTGATGAAGCTTAAAAATTATGTTAATATAATCATTATGGGTATATAAAATATCATTTTATTCTATTAAATAATTGAAAAATAGGTACTAAAGATGATAAGATATGATAGGGGATTTAGGATATACTAAAGTTACAATATTATAAGAATCAAGATATCGTTATTCATACTTAACTAAATTAGATGGCTTACTTAATATAAAATATTATAAATTTTATTAGGAGGTACTTATGAAGATAGAAGTAAATCAAAAAGAATTTCATCAATGTATAAATACAGTTAGAAAAGGGGTATCTACTAAGACAACCTTACCGATTCTGTCGGGGATCTTATTAAAGACAGAGGGAGATCAGCTAAAGTTAATTGGGACTGATTTAGAGATAGGGATTGAGTCTTTTGTAGATGCAAATATCATAGAAAGTGGAGAAATTGTCTTACCAGCCAATTATTTTGGTAATATTATCAAAGAGCTACCAAATGATATGGTCAGAATGGAGGTTAATCAGTCTAATAATACGGCTTTTATCAAATGTGGTCATTCTAAATTCAATATTAATGGTTTTGCAGCTGATGAATTTCCAACATTGCCAGAGATAGAGTCTGGGTATAGCTTTAGTATTGCTCAAAGTAAATTTAAAGATATAATCAACCAAGTCGAGTTTGCTATCTCTCAGGATGAGAGTAAGCCTTTCTTAAATGGAGGACTGCTATTATTAGAAGAAGGAGAGATTAAGTTAGTAGCTACAGATACTTATAGATTATCTTATTGTCATAGCCCTCTTGAAGACCAAGAAGTGAAGCTTGAGTCTATTATTCCTGCTAAGACTATTAAGGAATTAAGTAGGCTACTTGATCATTCTGAGGAAGAGTTAGAGATTATTATTACTGACAATCAAATCTTATTCAGCTTTTCAGGGATTATAATGATATCTCGTTTGATTGAAGGTCAATTCCCAAACTATAAATATGTGATTCCTAATAAGAGTAGTATTCAAGCAAAGGCTGACAAAGAGAACTTATTAAGAGCAATCAAGCGGGCTGCTTTACTAGCAAGGCAAGATGCCAATATCATTAAGCTTAACTTTGCTCAAGATGAGCTGGTAATTACTGCAAATGCTCCAGAAGTAGGACAGGCTTTTGAAAGAGTAGGAATCTCTTTAAGTGGTGATGAGACCGAGATAGCCTTCAACGCTAATTATTTAATCGATGCTTTAAAGGCTGTTGACAATGAAGAGGTTACTTTAGAGCTATCAGGTCCTTTAGCTCCAGGTGTAGTTAAAAGTCAATCAGGAGATTATATCTGTGTAATCATGCCTGTAAGAAGTGCTTAAATTAATGTTGCTTAATAGAAAAACAATAAATATTTGTTATAATATATAGATTTAAAGTGGATGATTATATCCTAGCACCTCTTAAAGTAGATACAGTAAAAAGTTACTGTGGGTTTTCTGCCTTAAGAGGTGTTTTCTATTTTTGATTAAATTTAAATAATGCAAGAATAAAACTTAAAGTGAACTAATCAAGCAAGCTAAACATCTTTCCTTTTATTTAACATATAATTATTTAAAAAGGAGGGGATAGTTTTGCAAAGGGAGTACCTGTATAATGCCTTGTTTGAACATCGTTTTTGGTTACAGATTTTAGGAGACCACTCTAGGTTTATTTATAATTCTTTAAGTCCAAAGGAGTATAATACCATAGAGATAGCAAAGAATTTTATTGATAGTTTTGATTCATTACTTAATAAGGCCAGAGAATCATTATCAATGGCTGAAGTCAAGCGGTTGAATGAAACTGCTTATCAGCAAGCAATAGAGCTTAGAGGATTTAAGTTAGATATTTTAGAAAGTGATTTAATAAGTGATGTTTCAATTAATATGACTCCAACTTTTATCAATCACATGGTCAATGAATTAGAGAGGTATCTTTCTATATTGGAATATTTAATCAGAGGAGAAGCAGCTCCAGTTAAGCATCCTATAGAAAGTCATCTATTATGGTTGCAGGATGCTTACGGACATTCAGCTTCTATTCAAGCAGCATTGGATTTCGTAGAGCAGAGCCTACAGGAGAAGAGTGGATCTTTTACTAAAAACTTCAGAGATCTTCATCTGAAGGCAATAGAGTTTTCTGGTTATTTAAGGACTGGTCTAGATACTTTTCCAGCATTAAGCCGTTTTAATCGTCAGGTCAAAGCAGAGATGGAATTATTCCAAGAGTTTTTACAAAGGCTAAAGAGAATGGAGTATGATGAAGAGCTACTAGGTAATGTGACTGTTTTATTGACTGATCATATGTATCGAGAAGAATGCTATTACTTGACTAAACTAGCCCAAGTTACTGAATTGAACATTCCAAAGTGTGATCCTACTCAACCTAGAGAGCAGGAGTGAATTAGAAGTAAGTTGAATAATATGGGTATATTAAGACAGTAACGAGTGGAGATTTTATCCGTTACCCGTCACTCGTCACTGATTACTAAAGTGTCGCATTATCGTTCTTTGATATCAATATTTAATTGAATAAGTCAATATAATTATAGCTACATAGATTGGAAAAGGGGTAATAATTATGCTAAGATCAATTTTTAAAGATATCAGAGCTATCGGTGGTAAAGCTTATATTGTTGGTGGTTATGTTAGAGATAAGCTTTTAGGGATAGAGAGTAAGGATATTGATGTAGAGATCTATCAAATCAGTCCTCAAGAGTTAGAAGGGATATTAGAGGATTATGGGGAGTTTAGATTGGTAGGAAAATCATATCCTATCTATTTATTAGGGGAGTATGAATTCTCTTTTCCCCAACAAATTATAGAGAATAGACAGAAAAAAAGGTTGATAGTAAAGCCTACAATGAGTATAGAAGATGCTACATTAAGAAGGGATTTAACTATTAATTCGATGTTATATGACCCTTTAGAGGAGCAGATTATAGATATCTATGGTGGAAGAGAGGATTTGAAGAGAGGAATGATCGCCTATGTTAATAGGGCTACCTTCCAGCAAGATCCTCTAAGAGTATTAAGAGTAGCACAATTTAAGGCCAGATTTGACTTTGAAGTTGCTCAAGAGACTGAGAAGTTATGTAAAGAGTTAATTCCACAGTTAGCTGAACTAGCAAAAGAGAGAGTCTTTATTGAGCTAGAGAAGATACTCTTAAAGGCTGAAAAGCCTTCTCTTGCTTTTAGATGGATGAAGAAAATTGGAGTCTTGGCTGAGTTATTTCCTGAGATAGATCAATTAGCAGAAGTTGAGCAGGGGGAGAAGTATCATCCTGAAGGTGATGCCTTTGAACATATTATGCTAGCTTTAGATGTATTGCCAATAGCAGAGAGAAATGTTGCTCTGATGTTAGCAATACTTTACCATGATGTAGGTAAGGCTTATATTCAGGTTAAACGCTCAAAAGATAGGATTCATTTCTATGGTCATGAACAAGCAGGTGCAGAGAGGGTTGAAGGTTTTCTTACTAAGATTACCGATAATAAGCAATTAATAGAAGAGGTTAAAAAGTTAGTTAAGTATCATATGCGTCCTTTAAATCTAAGAGAGCACTTATCTAAGAAAGCTGTTAGAAAGTTAGTAACTCAAGTTAATATTCCCCAATTATTGAAGCTGCACCAAGCAGATGCTTTAGGAAGAGGAATTGAAGTTGATTTAAGCTATATAGATAAGATTTTAGAGATTTATGATAAGGTAAAAGATGAAGTTAAGCCAATAATAATGGGTAGACATTTGATAGATTTAGGAGTAGAGCCTGGTAAAAGAATAGGGGTTTTATTGAAGGAAATTTATCGAGCACAGCTAGATGGGAAGTTCTCAGATTTGGCTGGGGGACTAGATTATGCCAAGGAGATTTTAAATTTACAATAAAATTTTATGTTAATAGGAGAATTGATACAATATCCCCATTAAGCTTCATTCTAAAACTCCATACTTAAAAAAACAAAATAATAATGCATAAATATGTAAATTGTGGTTATTATAAGTGGAAATAAAAGAAGAGGAGTGAGTTTGAATGTTGAACCAAGTTAATTTAATCGGTAGATTGGCTTGTAATCCTGAGTTGAAGGTTTTTTCAAGTGGGATCAAAAAAGCAACCCTGGTAGTTGCTGTTGAGAGGGAATATAAGAGCAAAGATGGGGAGCAGAAGACAGACTTTATTTATGTAGAGGTTTGGCGAAAGCTGGCTGAGCAATGTGCAGATAATTTAGAGAAGGGTAGATTGGTAGCAATTGAAGGAAGAATACAGATTGATAGTTGGAAGGACCAAGAGAGTGGAGAGATGCGTTATAAGACGGGAATTGTAGCTAAGAATGTTAAATTTTTAGATAGAAGCAAGCTTAATAATCAAGCAACAGCATAAGAATTGTTTAATAAGATAGTCCTTGGAGAATATTTTCCAAGGACTATCTTATTATTTTAAAGAAACTTATCCTATACACTCTTAATCTTTAGTTTAAAGTAACATTAATCACTATTAACAAATATTATAGATATTATAGCCAAAATAATCTTCTTATTTTCTCTTATCAATAACTTATATAATTCATTTTATTTTGATTATATTGATTTTTTATAAAATTAATTCAACCTCTATTATAAAGAAAGGAGGAAGTAAAAGTGTTAAATAATAGGCATCGAATATATATTATTCTTGCTAATCTATTTAGGTTACTCTTATTAGGAGCAATTATTGGAAATGTATTGACCGATAATTGGTTAAATCTCTTTACATCACTATTGACATTGGCTTTGACCTATTTGCCGATCTTTTTAAAGGATAAAAATTATATCTACATCCCTCCCAGTTTTCAATTAATAATTTTAGCTTTTATCTTTGCTTCATTATATTTAGGTGAATTGAATGAGTATTATTTAAAATTTTGGTGGTGGGATATTATGCTCCATACCTTATCAGGGGTAATATTAGGCTTTATTGGATTTGCCTTAATCTATATATTAAATAAAGATACTAAAGTTAATTTAGCTTTAAGTTCTCTCTTTATAGCTATATTCTCCTTTACCTTTGCAGTCAGTGTAGGTGTATTATGGGAGATTTTTGAGTTTACTATGGATTGGGTTTTTGGTTTGAATATGCAGAAATCAGGGTTAGTGGATACCATGTGGGATTTGATAGTAGATTCTTTAGGTGCATTATTTTCCTCAATAATGGGATATATATATTTAAAGAGAAGAGGAGTATCTTACTTTAGAAATCTAGTCAGAAGTCTTTTATCAAGAGATAAGATTACTAAGGAAGAATAAGTAATTTATATATTTATAAAGTTTATGGAAAAGATTTCCAAATTATAATGAATCAAGGTAGCCTTCAGCTTCAATTCCATTTGAGAATATACGATGGTGCTTAAAGATTTGTAGTGTTCTTCTAATTTGAAGTTCAGCTACTTTGGATTTGGACATTATAGTAGCTACTCCTTTAACCTCTTTATCTATAATATTTTTTCTAAGGTTATCAAAGAGATCATTTACTTTTTTAGAGTGGATAGGGTCACAAGAGATATCAAGATAAGTTGTAAAATTTGGTTTAGCTTTGTTAATAAGCTGATTGATCTCCTGAGCATATTTTTTAGCCTCTTTAAGGTCTAATGCTTTGCTAAAAGTAATATATATTCTATTTTTTAAAGGATTATATCTAATAGTATAGTTATTCATCTTTAATCTCCTATGATGATTTTGTTTGACATAGCTCTTTTTATTAAATATCATTGCGAATTGCAATGCTTTAACTGAGTAAATTAATATAATAATTTTATTATATTACCTATAAAAAATCAAAAAAATAATAAGAAAAATAATTATTATATAATTTTAATCTATAATTTAGCTAAACACAAGTATTTCTGATTTTATTTATTATCATCTCTTTAAAATTGAAGTATGAATTTATTACTTTAACTACAGACTATATATAAGGAGGTGATAGTTAACAAACAATCACTGGTTTTAGTTACTGTCTTGATTTTAGTGGCTTTGCTAGGCAATTTAAAACCAGTATTTGCAGAAGAAATTTTAGAGTCTGTATCTGATAAAGGCTTGATAGTAAAAGAGGATGCTATATTGATCCTAAAAGGTGAAGTTGACGGAGATGATAGACAGGTAAAAAGAGAGTTAAGTCAGAGTATATTAAAGAGTTTAAGACTAGATAATTGGTTAGATGATTCTATGCTTAGAAGTGATATAAAGTTTGCTAATATTTATGGAAATGAGGAAGAAGAACTGATAGTTGCTCTATCTCTTCCTAAAGATAATGGGCTATTAGCAATTTTTATCAAATCAAACTCTGGATATCATCTTAAATTGCTTATAGAGGATCTGCTGCCTATCACTAGTCTTAACTTTATTGAACTTCCTGACCTTGAGTATAAAGCAATAGTAGTAGAAGAATATCTAGATGAGCGTTTTGGTGCCTTTTTTGAAAGCAAGACTAAATCTATTTATTTTATAGATAAAGACTTAGCTATAAAAAAAGTTTGGGAAAGAGTGACCTATTTAAAAGTAGCTGAGCCTTTAGAGCAAGGGTGGCTAATTAAGGTTGAAGAAGTAGATCTATCCTTTGCTTCTAAAGAAAAGATTATAGCTAGAGGAAGGAAGCAAGAACTAAAGGTAGAAGATTTAGAGCAGAGTAAGGGTCAAGAGCTTAGTTCTTCAGATAGTCAAGAAGTTTATCTTTGGAATCAAGAGAAGTTATTATTTACTCCTTTTAAAGATTAAATAGCATTTCTAAGGTTCTATCTACTATCTCAGTAGATAGAATTTTTTATTTCTTTTAGGGTTATTTATTAGTTACTCTAGATATATGCTAAATTTTAAGATTAGAAATAGTAAATAATGCAATACTATTAATAAAATAAAATTTAGAAACTGGAGTGATGAGTTATGTTTGATTTTGAATACTATTCACCTACTAAGGTGGCTTTTGGTCCTGGTAAGTTAGGGGAGATAGGGCAATTAATTGGTGAATATGGGAATAAGGCTTTAGTGGTAACAGATTCCAATATAGAGAAGGTTGGCATATTGGCAATGCTAGAGGAATATTTAGATGAAGCAGAAATAGATTATGATGTGTTTGCTGAGGTAGAGGAAGATCCTTCAGCAGAATTGGTAGAAAGAGGTGCTAAATTTGCTGAAGATAATGACAGTGAGTTTATTATTGGAGTGGGTGGAGGCAGTAGTATAGATGCTGCTAAGGCAATTGCTGTAGCTAGAACCCATCCTGCTAAGATCAGAGATTATTTAGTTGGTGCTAAGATAGGGGCTGAAGGGATTACTTCTGATGTACTTCCAATAGTCACTATTCCTACAACCTCGGGAACAGGAAGTGAAGTAACCCCTGTGGCAGTGATTAGTGATAAAGAAGAAGAGAGTAAGAGGGTATTATTCTCACCTTATCTCTTTCCCCAAGTAGCCATAGTAGACCCTGAATTGACCTTTACCCTTCCTAAAGAGATGACAGTCTATACTGCAATAGATGCATTATGCCAAGCTATGGAGGCCTATCTATCACCAGAAGGGAATATTATTTCAGACTTATTATCCTTAGAGTCTATTGAATTGATTAGAGCTGCTATTTATGATGCTGTTAATGATGAAGGTAATCTTCAGGCAAGAACTAAACTTGCTTTAGGAGCTACCTTAAGTGGAATGGTCATCTCTCAAGCAGGGGTAGGTGCAGCACACGCCTTAGCGATGGTTTTAGGCGGAAGGTATAAGCTTCCCCATGGATTAGGGATTGCTATGGTATTACCTTATGTTGTTGAATATAATGCTAAGGATTTTCAAGAGGCTTATTTAGATATAGCAGAAGCTTTTGGGATTAAGGTTAATGAGTTGACTGAGCAAGAGGCAATAACTGCTTTAGTGGAAGATTTAAAAGAGCTAAATCAGAGATTGGGTGTAAAGGCTAAACTTAGAGATTTTGGAGTAGCAGAGGATTTGTTATTAGAGTTGGGACAAGCAGCCTGTGATCATGAAGATATGAGAAATAATCCTAAAGAGCCGACAGCAGAGGAGATGAGAATGATTCTGGAGAAGGTATTTTAATAAACTTCTAGAATATTAATTGTATAATTTAAGATTTATAATGACTATATAGTAAAGGGGTAGATTTGATGGTACACAAGTTTAATCCTAAAAATAAGCATAAATTAGATAATCCAGAGAGAAGAAAGGCAATGCCTCCTAAAGAGACTTTGGAGAGACTGATGTTATTAGAGGGTGACAAGGTAGCTGATATTGGTTGTGGAACAGGTTATTTTACTATTGTCGCCAGTGAGATAGTAGGTGAAAAGGGAGAAGTTTATGCTATCGATACTTCCTTGGAGATGTTAGATTACTTACAAGATAAGATTGAAGCTAATCAGCTTAAAAATATTGAGCTGATCAAAGCTGATGAATATGGTGCTAAATTAAAAGATAATAGCCTTGATTTTATTTTAATCTCCTATGTGATTCATGAGATAGAGGATAAAGATAAATTTTTAGAGAACTATTTGCAGAAGTTAAAAAGTGGAGGGAAATTGGCGATTATTGAGTGGAAGAAGGTTGAGACTGAAAGTGGACCACCTCTGAAGCATCGAATAGGCTTAGAGGAGTTATCTAAATTATTAACTGTCCATAATATCAAACTGCTAAAAGAGATAGAGCTAAGTGAGAATCATTATGGAGTTATTGCTCAAAAAGGATAGAGATAACTTAATTTTATTTAAAAAGAGTAACTCTTCTTCACAAGAGTTACTCTTTTCTTTTTCTTTAGTCAACTTATTGAATAAAGAAAATAAGGATATACTTAAATTAAAGTTAAGTGAGTAAATTAAGCTCAGAAAGGGGCTGTGAAAGATGGTACTATTTAATAACCATTGGAGTTTTGGTGGACTTTTCTCTACTAACTATTATCAAAATGGAGAGATGCTAGATAATGGGCAGAAGTTGTACCATGACAGGTATCATGTTTATGTCAATGATGAGTTTGTAGGAGATAAGGTGCTCTTAACTGAAAATAATCGTATATCTGATCTAGAAGGATATTTAAGAGATGCAGGCTTTAAAGACTTTAAAGCCACTTTAGAGGGAGGTCATTATCTGATTTCTTCAGAAAACCGTTTAGATTCAGTAGAGATGAAAAATCACTTAGCTTCCTATTTGAGGATCAGATAATAAACTAATAAGAGCCATAAATATGGCTCTTATTAGTTTATTAGGCTTGTGCTTTAAATTCTATCTTCTGTTTCAATAAATCCTCAAAGTCCTTGGCAGGTACAGGCTTACTGAAGAGATAGCCTTGGGCTTCATCACACTTATAATCATTTAGAAATTTAATCTCTTCCCAATTCTCGACACCTTCAGCCACAGTCTTCATCGTCAATTTATTAGCCATAGCTATAATAGCAGATACAATAGCACTCCGTTTACTATTATTGTGGAAGTTACTGATAAAGGAACGATCGATTTTAATGATATCTACAGCAAACTTAGTAAGGTAACTTAAAGATGAATAACCAGTTCCAAAATCATCTAATAATATCTTGACATTCATTTTTTTAAAATCTTCTAAAATAGAGCAAGTCAACTCTATATTCTCCATAGCCAAGCTTTCGGTAATCTCTAGCCCCAATAGTTTAGGGTCTAACCCTGTTTCTGCTAAGATATCTTTAACAGTCTCTGTTAAATTTGACTTATGAAATTGTTGAGCAGATAGGTTAACTGAAATCTCTATTGGTTGATAGTCTTGGTCTATCCATGCTTGAGCTTGAAGGCAGGCCTCTTTTAGTACATACTCTCCTAAAGGAACGATTAAACCAGTCTCCTCAGCTAAAGGAATAAACTTTCCAGGAGATATTAAACCTTCAGTAGGATGTTCCCATCTTACTAAAGCTTCTGCTTTTTTTATCTTTCCTGTCTTAATATCTACAATTGGTTGATAGTAGACTCTAAGTTCTTTATTTTGGATAGCTCTTCTTAGATTCTGTTCCATATATAGTTTTTTATTGACTTGTAAATTCATATTATTGTTGTATAATTGAAAGGAAGTTCCTGCTTCTTCCTTAGCTTTATACATTGCTGTATCAGCATTTCTAAGTAGGGTTTCTTCATGGATACTATCATCAGGATAAAAGGAGATTCCTATACTAGCAGTTAGAATGAACCTATTATCCTTTATAATAAAAGGTTTATCAAAGATTTTGGTTAAGCGTTGGGTGATTTCTGGAATATCATGTTTATGATTCTGGATTTGTGGTAAAATTCCAATGAAGTCATCACCACCCATTCTAGCAATCATCTCTCTGTTATTTAAAATATTCTTTAAACGCTTAGTCAATTCTAATAATATTAGATCCCCTGTTTGATGACCATGAATATCATTAATTAATTTAAATCTATCTATATCTAAAAAGAATACTGCAAGCTTTTCATTGTTATGCTTGGCAATTTCAATTTCAATCTGCAACTGTTTGCTAAAGCCCTCTCGGTTTGCTAATCCAGTCAATGAATCGTGAAGTGATTGATATTTTAAAGCCTCTTCAGCCTGCTTATGCTTAGTAATATCTATCCCTATAGCTAAGATACCATCAACCTCTTGATTAAAGTTTACAATCTGTGAGATACTCCAAGAGATAAGTTTCTGTTTATTATCCTTACATAGTATAGATAATTCTCTATTGCGAATCTTCTCTTCAGTAAAGATAGGATTAAATACTTCTTTGGCTTTTTTTATTAGATTAGAGGGAATGAGTATTTCGTAAATACTCTTATTTAAAACATCTTCAGCCTTAAAACCAGTCTCTCTTTCAGCATATTGATTAAAATTGATAATTTTACCCTCTCCATTTAAGGTAAAGATTAGAGTATTGGCTGTATTGATTATATTTTCTTTAAATTCTTTTTCTTTATAGAGTTTATTTTTAACATTATTTATTCTAATATTGTTTATTATTAAGAATAATACCAATAAGATTAAGATAATAATGAAAACGATTAAATTTTTATATTCATTCAAGAAAGAGAGAGGGGAAGTGTTATGGGAATTTAGAATAAGAATAGTCTCTTCTTCAATTGATTTATTCTGATTTGAAATGTTATGATTATATACAAAGGCTAAGGATAGGGTTAATATAATTGTGGCTATAATAAATAATCTCTTTTTAAAGGATATCATTATAGTCTCCTTTCTTGGTCTAATTAAAGGGTTATAGTTCTTATGTTAGATATTAATAAAAAGTTTCTGCATTTTATATTAAATCGCTTTGAATAATTAGTTCTACATAGATTAGTAATTTACCTGCAAAAATTAAAATTAAAGAATCGAGGGATTTTAAGACTTACTTTAATAAATCAAAATAATAAAGTAGATAATCTTATAAATTAGCTAGTAAATTTAATCTCAATCTTGAAGAAATAAGCAACTTACAAGTAGGTTTGTATCAGTATTGGTGGTAGTGAATAATAGATTAAATATATTAATATACTATAATTAGATTATTTTTCTAGTCTAGCTTAAATATAATTATAATAATACCCACGGACTGACAGGAATTTAAGCCTATGGAGATGGCGAAGTATCGCTTCTATGAAGTAGGAATCTTCGTGTGCTTGCACCGAGGAGGGTCAAGAGGGAAGAATGAAAAGTCAAGTTATCACTATTTACTAGCTGAATCTTTCTATATAAATAAAGATTATTCACAATTGACAGTAGATAGAATAATATGATAATATAAAATCTATTAATAGTTATTTTTTACATAAAATAAATTATATGTAATATTATTTGCTTGATTTCTATAAGTATTTAATAGTGATTAGAAAGTTGGATTTTATTGGTTAATTACATATAAGGTAGATCAGTTTATAAGTATAGGAGGTATTAAAAGTGAAGGTTAGGTTAAGTATCTTGTTGGTGTTAATCATGGTTTTGGGTTTCAATGCAAACCTTTATGCTTATAATTATCAGTCTTTAGAGAATTATATCAGTTATCGAATTAAGTATATCCACAATATAGCTCATAATGGGAATATTACTTTGTCTAAAGTTAGGGTTAGAGAGTATGCTAAAGATATTATCTATTGGTCAGATTATTATTCTAGGGAGTTGCAAGTAAATATAGATCCCTTGTTAGTAACGGCCATTTTGGAGACAGAGACTAATTTTGTTTCAAGGGAGGATTATGACTCAGGGGCTAGTATTGGAATTGCTAGCATGAGAATCGATACAGCTAAATGGATTGCTAAAAGAATTAATATTAATTATAATAAGTGGGATGTTTTAGATCCAACTGGTCTAGGAATTAGATTTGCTGTTTATTATTTAGGTTTGGCTTACAATAAGTACAATGGGGATATTGATAAAATTATTGTATCTTATAATCAGGGATTTGCTAAGGCTAGTTCTAAAGATTTAGATCAATTATATAATAATTATCTATTTAAGGTGTTAGGAAGATATAACTATTATCAGCAGAGGATTAGATCCTATGATAGTACAATAGATAACTACTTTGCTTATAAATTAGCAAAATTAGATTAATTTTGATTGAATATCAAAAAGTAGTAGGGAATTCCCTACTACTTTTACTTTTTATCATCTTATAGAATTAAGCACCTTTACCTTCATTAGATATTTCATCTAGGCATTCAGTACAAACAATCTTTCCTTTAAAATCTATAGTATCTCCAGCATTACCACAGAAAGTGCAGGCTGGCTCATACTTTCTGAAGATAATCATATTGCTATCCACATAAATTTCTAGAGGGTCTTTAACATCAATTCCTAGAGTTCTTCTTAGTTCGATTGGGATAACAATTCTTCCTAAATCATCAATTTTTCTAACAATACCTGTTGATTTCATTAGCAAATCTCTCCTTTTTATTCTTAATTTTAGTGGTTATTAGATGACTGACAACTATAGCTAAAACTTTCATAACTTCCTAAATAAAATATTAGAATTATAAATTTAATTAATGGAAGAGTTTTATTTATACAACAATTAACAATTATAACATAAGTGATACTGGTTATCAATGATATTTATTAAAAAATTTATAAATATTATAATAATGTTATTAATTTGTAAATATAAGCGAGTTTGTTTTTAACAGACAATAAACTATATTTAAATTATTGACAAAAGATATATCTAGTATTATAATGATAATAAGAATCAGTACTAAAGAACTTGCCATGAATTACCTCCTAAAATTGAATAATATCTATTGAATCAAAGGGCAACAGTATTATTTGAATAGTACTGTTGCTTTTTTATTTGATAGTACTTTCAAGCAAATATAAATTGCATATCTATATTGTCCTATTGTGCTAGTTGAATTTAGATGTTAATAGTATTTTTTATGGAGATATTGCGATATTTTTAGGTGTTCGGTAGATAGGTGGCTGAATGGTTAGGCAGTTGGATTTTCCTAATCCCTACCCACCTGCCGCCTAAATGTCGCTTTTTCTCTATATTGTGTAAGTTCTTATACTACTACAAGGCTTTATGCTTACTAAAATCTCTGTTAATAAATAAAATACAGAAGAATCGAGAAAAATAGTAGTAGCTTAGAGTATTTAATCATAGAATAAATCTTGTATTAGATCATTAGGAGGCAGATAAATAGATGGAATCTAAATTAAATTTAAAGCAGTCTGATCAGCTACATAGTAAGAATAAGGCTATTGCCCTAGATAGTGAAAAGGTTTATGAGATATTGATTATAGGAGGAGGCCCAGCTGGACTTTCTGCAGCAATTTATTGTATGAGAAAGGGAATTGAGACAGGTTTAATTACTGAAGATATAGGTGGACAACTGTTATACACTATAGATATAGAGAATTATATCGGTTATAGATATATTGAAGGGGCACAGCTAGTTGAGAAATTTAGAGCTCAGGTAGAACAGTTTGAGATAGGATTTGAACAGGGCTCAAAAGTAACAGCTATAGATATTAATGATAAGATTAAGAAGGTAAGTACAGCTGCAGGGAAGACTTATCAAGCTCGTGCTCTGATTATTGCCACAGGAAAGGTTTCAAGAACTTTGGGTATAGCTGGAGAAGAAGAGTTAACTGGTAGAGGAGTCTCTTATTGTGCTACCTGTGATGCCCCTTTGTATAGAGGGAAAAAGGTAATAGTTGTAGGAGGTGGTAACTCAGGAGTAGAGGCGAGTATTGACTTGGCTAAATTGGCTGAGCAAGTAACTCTAATTCAAGACCAAGATAGATTGACAGCAGATCAAATCTTAATTGATAAGTTGGATAAATTCAACAATGTGAATATCTTAACTGAACATGAGTTAGTAGAGATTAAAGGTGAGCAACTGGTTAATAGTGTTGTAATCAGAGACAAGAAGAATAATCAGCAAAGAGAGATGGAGATCAATGGAGTATTTGTGGAGATTGGTCTTGTGCCAAATACAGAGTTTATCGATAATAAGCTAGAATTAAATCCCTATAACGAGATAGTAATCGATTGTGAATGTAAAGCCAGTGTTGAAGGGGTTTTTGCAGCTGGAGATGTAACCTCTGTTCCCTTTAAGCAGATTATTATAGCAGCAGGTGAAGGTTCTAAAGCTGCTTTAGTAGCCTATGATTATATTTTAAAGTTAGCAGAGTAAAGTTGATGAAACAGATAAGTCTTATTTATAAAATTATCATCTTCAAATATTTGGGGATGATTTTTATTATTGAGCAAATTAGTAAAGTTAAGTTTTTAATATATCTATACTCTATTAATTCTATATTAGCATAAAATTTTAATAATATTAATTATTTATGATCTAATTTAAAGGTGATTTTATCTTTTTAGATAATTATGTAATAAATAAATCTAATAGATTAATAATAATTCTAGAAAGGGGGTGAGTAGATGAAAAAGAGAATGACTATTTTATTTTCTGTAATGATATTTCTAAGTTCTCTATTACTTCTTAAAGCTGAGGCTAGACCTTCAGATTTGGTATATCAGATACCAATTCAGGGGACTGTAAATCCTGGAATGTTAAAACTAGTAAAAAAAGGGATAGCAGAAGCAGAAGCGGCGGGAGCAGATGTTATTATCTTTAAGATTGATACCTATGGTGGATTAGTAGACTCAGGAATTAAGGTCAAAGATGCAATCTTTGCTACTAAGATTCCTACAGTTACATATGTAGCAAATAGAGCTTGGTCAGCAGGTGCTTTGATTGCACTTTCAGGTGAAAAGCTGGTGATGCTTCCTGGTAGTAGTATGGGAGCTGCTGAGACTAGACCTAATGAAGAAAAATATATTTCAGCTTTGCGTAAAGAGTTTAAAGCAACAGCAGAAAGAAGAGCTAAGAATTCTGATTTAGCAGCAGCTATGGTTGATAAAGATATAAAGGTTGAAGGTATTATAGCCAAGGATAAACTATTAACCTTGACTGCTCAGGAGGCATTAGAGCATGGGATGGCTGATTTGCTAGTTGATGATTTTAAGGGTCTATTAAAGAAATTAGATCTATCAGAAGCCAAGGTAGTAAAGGTTGAAGCTACTACTGCTGAAAAGTTGGCAAGAGTTGTTACCAACCCCAATGTTAGCATCTTATTATTAACTATAGGATTTATAGCTTTAGTTTTTGAAGCTTTAGCACCTGGTTTTGGAGTAGGTGGTACAATAGGCCTAGTCAGTTTAGGAATCTTCTTTAGTGGATATATTATCAATGGTGTAGCAAGCTGGGGATTAGTCATATTATTTTTAGTAGGTATAATCTTGATGGTCTTAGAGATATTTGTAGTACCTGGATTTGGAGTAACAGGCATTGGTGGACTGCTGGCTATCTTTGCTAGCCTTTATTTCTTATTCCCAACACCAGATATTGCTTTAATGGTCTTAGCTACCGTATTTATTCTATCGGTAATTGGAACAGTAATTATTGTGAGAGTCTTTGGAACAAGCAAGTTATGGCATAGAATTTCCTTAGAGGAGAGCCAGACTAAAGATTTGGGCTATATAGCTGCTCCAAAAGATATTGCTATCTTGGGTAAAGCTGGATATACTCTAACAACTTTAAGACCAGCAGGAATTGTGGAGGTTGATGGTGATAGATTTGATGTGGTCAGTGAAGGTGGATTTATCGCTAAAGGTGAAGAGGTAGAGATAATTAAGGTTGAAGGAAGTAGAGTAGTTGTTAGGGCAGTGAAGAGTAAGGAGTAAGAAGTAAAAAATGACAAGGAGTGATAAAGTTGACTGGAGGCTTAGCGATTTTTATTATTGTATTTGGTATTTTGTTCCTCTCTGTATTCTTTTATTTTATTCCAGTAGGATTGTGGATTTCCGCTATTGCAGCAGGTGTTAAAATTAGTCTATTAAATCTTGTTGGAATGAGATTACGTCGAGTTATACCAACCCATATCATTAGTCCAATGATCAAGTCTCATAAGGCTGGATTAGATGTAACAACAGAACAGCTAGAGACACATTATTTGGCAGGAGGTAATGTTGATAGAGTAGTAGATGCTCTAATTGCTGCCCAAAGAGCTGAGATTGATTTAAGTTTTAAACAAGCTACAGCTATTGATTTAGCTGGTAGGGATGTATTAGAAGCAGTACAAATGAGTGTTAACCCTAAGGTAATTCAAACACCAGTTGTAACTGCAGTAGCTATGGATGGAATTCAGGTGATGGCAACTGCAAGAGTTACAGTTAGAGCTGATATTGATCGCTTAGTTGGTGGAGCAGGAGAAGAGACTATATTAGCAAGGGTTGGAGAAGGTATTGTAACTACTGTTGGTTCTGCTGAAGCCCATACTAAAGTCTTGGAGAATCCAGACTCTATTTCTAAGACTGTATTAGAAAAGGGGCTAGATTCTGGTACAGCATTCCAGATTCTATCGATTGATATTGCCGATGTTGATGTAGGAAAGAATATTGGTGCTCAATTACAGACTGATCAGGCAGAAGCAGATAAAGAGATTGCTCAAGCCAAGGCTGAAGAGAGAAGAGCTATGGCTGTAGCAGAAGAGCAAGAAATGAGAGCTAGAGTACAAGAGATGAGAGCTAAGGTAGTTGAGGCAGAAGCAGAAGTTCCTAAAGCTATGGCAGAGGCCTTACGAACTGGCAAGATAGGAGTAATGGACTATATGAATTTACAGAATCTTAAAGCAGATACTCAGATGAGAGAGAATATCTCTAGCTTAGGTTCTGGAAATAA